>UMGA01000382.1_pt1 | contig 15096 bp, 14 predicted proteins | sample 1965171 | NCBI WGS metagenome assembly UMGA01 (sample SAMEA4836062, study PRJEB28245) | human gut metagenome | biome: gut microbiome; material: fecal sample | place: Denmark | collected 2008 | reverse complement strand
CTAAAACCTGCCATTGCTGCAAAAATATCAGGAAAGATTTAAAACTTTCAGATAGAATTTTTAAATGTGATTGTGGTTATATCGAAGACAGAGATCTCAATGCTGCACTCAATTTGAGAGATGCTATGACTTACAAAGTTGCATAAATAAACGCAAACGTAGGTATGTACCGAAGGCTATTTCGGGAATTTACGACTGTGGAGTGTACAAGAACTTGTGAGTAGATATGATTTCGGTTAATCCAAAGCATACACGATAAAGCAGTAAGTAGAACTCGTGAGGGTCTACATTATCTCGATGTGAGTATATTTAATCACATTTTGAGTGGCAGTGAGCGAACATGACATTACAGCAATTAACCTATTTAGTTACGGTTGCGGATTGTGGGAATATTACGGAGGCTGCAGAAAAGCTTTTTATTTCACAGCCGTCGCTTAGTGCAGCAATTCATAATCTTGAAAAAGAGATGGGAGTGACTGCATTTACAAGGTCTAACAAAGGCGTTACTGTTACAAGAGAAGGCGAAGAGCTATTGTCTTTTGCAAGGATGCTCTTAGAGCAGGCTGACAATATGAAAGAACATTTTGGAAATGGAGAGAGAAGAACACCGAAGTTTTCTGTGTCTTGTCAGCATTATTCGTTTGCGGTAAATGCTTTTGTTGATCTGATCAAAGAATATGATGCAGACCAGTATAGTTTTATTATAAGAGAGACACAGACGGGCGAGATCATTGAAGATGTGGCAAGCGGAAAAAGTGAGATTGGGGTTCTTTATCTTTCGGAACACAATGAAGATGTGATTCTGAAGCTGATAAAGAATAATCAGTTGAAGTTTGAGGAAATGTTTGTTGCAGAACCGCATGTATTTATCTGTAAAGATCATCCACTGGCAGAAAAAGAAATGATTTCCATGGAAGATTTACGACCATATCCGTATCTTGTTTATGAACAGGGAAATAATAATTCGTTTTATTTTTCAGAGGAATTTATAAGCATGCTTGATTTCCCGAAGAGTATACAGGTGAGAGACAGGGCGACCTTATTTAACCTGGTGATCGGATTAAACGGATTCACAGTAAGCAGTGGAGTGATCGACCAGAAATTAAATGGAAGCAGTATTATAGCGAAGCCATTAGATGTTGATAAAACGATGAGGATCGGTATTATTAAAAAGAAAAATATTATTTTCAGTCGTTATGCATCTTATTATGCAGAGGCGCTGAGAAGGCATTTGTAAAAAATAAAGAGCAGGGAGTTCGTCATAATGAAATCCCTGCTCCTTCTTTTACTAGCAGAAGAATTCTTTTGCAGCTCGTACCAGATACTCAGTATCTTTTACACCTGCAGTCTCATAAGGGGAATGCATTGCCAACTGAGGAAGTCCGATGTCAACGGTATTGAGCGCAACCTGAGTGTTGGAAATATTTCCAAGGGTAGAGCCACCGGCCATATCAGAACGGTTTGTAAATGTCTGAACCGGAACATCTGCCCGCTTACATAGGTCGCGGAACATGGCAGCAGATACGGCGTCCGTACAGTATTTCTGGTTTGCATTGAATTTCAACACGATTCCTTCGTTCAGGTAAGGACGGTTTGTCGGATCTGCTTTTTCTGTATAGTTTGGATGAACCGCATGAGCATTATCCGCAGAGACCATAAAGCTGTCTGCAAGATGGACACGATAATCTTCTCCATCATATCCAAGTGCTTCGTGAACACGGATCAGTGTGTCAAAAAGGAACGTGGATGCGGCGCCCTGTTTCGTACCGCTTCCAACTTCTTCATTATCCAGAACACAGTGTACAGCCATACATTCTTTTTTCTCACCGGAAAGAAAACCTTGAAGTGATGCGAAGGCACACTGCAGGTCATCAAGTCTGCCACTGGAAATGAATTCTTCAGAAGCCCCCCAGATGGAACCTTCCTGTCGGTTATAAAGGAATAGATCATGTCCAAGGATTTCATCTTTTTCTACCCCGGCAGCTTCAGCAATCTGTTCCATAAAAGTTCCTTTAGGAGAACCACAGCCATAAAGTGGGAGAAGATCTTTCTGTGCGTTGTAGTTGTAACCGCTATTGATCTCACGGTTCATGTGAATCGCGAGATTCGGGATCATAACAAGATCCCGGTCAATATTGACGAGTTTGCTCGCGAATTGTCCGTTTGTCTTATCTTTTATTATAACGCGTCCGGCAACAGAGAGCGGACGGTCAAACCAGGGAGCACAGAGCATGCCACCATATTTTTCTACATTTAATTTCACATAATGTTTTTCCACTTCAATCTCCGGATTCTCTTTGATCTTAAATGCCGGAGAATCACTATGACTTGTCAGAATGTGCATCTTGTCAATACCATTTTCCGGAATCGTAAATGCAATCAGGGAAGAGTCATTTCGTGTGACAAAATAGTGTTTGCCGCATTCTATATTCCAGCGTTCATTTTCTTTTAATTCAGTAAAATGAGCTTTGAGAAGTTCGTTTTTCATCTGTGCAACAGCATGAAAAGCTGTCGGACTTTTTTGGAGAAATTTTAATAGTTCTTGAGAAACTGAATTGTTCATAGATATTTCCTTCTTTCAATTTGTTTAAACAATCGATTTTGCTGATCTATTTACCTTTTAGGATAGGGCAAATTGAAAAGAATTACAAGGCAGAAAAAAGCAGGTAAAAAAACTTTTTTATTTCGGAAGAATTTCACAACATACTGTCTTAAAATGTGCTATAATCTAATTTGGAATGTCAGAGATTCCATTGGAGGAGTACGAATGAAAAAAATATCTTTGAAAATAAAATTAACACTAAAATATACAGGGTGTATATTCGTGGCAACAGGCATTGCGTTGTTTCTTGCTACAGCGATAAGTGGAACAGATGCGCAGTCAGCAAAAGCGATGGCGAAGGTGGTACTTCCAATCGTTTTCATCGCATCTCTTGCAATTGGGTACTTTCTGGTAAGAGAGGCTCTGAAACGGACTGCAGACCTGGCAGAGTCAGCGGCGGAAATCTGTAGAACAAAAGATTTCTCCAGACAGTTGGAACTGGAAGAATCTGATGCGGAATTGGAGAGACTGCAGCTGACATTGAATAAATTACTTGAGGATGTGCGCGAGGAGGGACATTTTGCAGAAAATGTTGTACAGGAGATGTGGATGCCGGTCAGTGTGATCCTTACACGAAGCGCATGGTGCCTTGGCGACTGGCGACTGTCCCAGCGTCAACGCTGGCAGATTGAACTGGTGCAGAAGAAGGCACAGATTCTTTCAGATTTTATTCAGGAAGTCTCATTTTTTGCAAAGGCAGATCAGGGATGCCAGCCGGCTTATAAAAAACGCATGAATATCAGTGAACTGACAACAGGAATTATAGAAGGTCAGATCAGCAGACTTCAGGAAGCAGATGAACCGGTGCAGATAGACTATGAGATTGAACCGGAGATCTACGCAGAAGTGGATGAGAACTGTTATCGGAAGATGTTGTTAAATCTGCTGGAGAATTCCATTGATTATAGCCGGGAGATTGGACTGATTAAAGTTGTTGTTGAAAGCAAAGGCAGTGAATTTACCTGTAAGATTGCAGATGCGGGAATTGGAATTTCGGAGACGGATCTGCCACACGTATGGGATCGGTTTTTCAGAGGAGATCCTTTAGGTGCCGGAGAAGGTCATTTTGGACTGGGACTTTCTGTTGTAAAATGGATTGCTGAAGTACATGATGGATGGGTGGATGCAGAAAGTATCCTGGGATCCGGAAGCTGCTTTACAGTGGGGATGCCGTGTGAACCGAAGCCAGAGGCAGAAGTAGAAGAAGTGTCAGAGGAAGAGAAGACAGTTGATGCGCTGTTAGAAGGAATTAATGGAACAGATGAAACAGAAGAGGAGACGGATGCAGATCTGACTACAGAAGCAGAAGGAGCAGTTGAGACAGATGCAACTACAGAAGAAGCTGAGACAGATGCAACTACAGAAGAAGCTGAGACAGATGTAACATCTGAAATAAATGAAACGGCTGAGACAGAAGGAGTTACAGAAATAAATGCGGCGACTGAAACAGAGGCAGTGACCGAAAACAGAGATAGCTCAGAAGAGTCTGAAACTTTGGGTGAGACAATCGCGATGCCTGTGATTACAGAGGACACAGAGGAACAGTCATCAGAGAATTTTGTGCCGGATGCAGAGAAAGATGAAGCCGATGTAAAGAGTGAAAATTCGTTCAGGAAAATCAAAATTTGTTTATCAAAAATCAAAAGCTTTCTTGAGGAAGAAGATGACGAAGAAGATTCAGACGAAGACGAAGAAGCTTCAAATGAATGCGAAGTGATTCCATTTAAAAGCAAAGAGGATTCAGACGAAAAATAAAGAGGAGGACTTCTGATGTGAAAGACGTAGCAACAATGAAGGTGGAATTAAAGAAACTTATTGATACAGCTGCAGGAAGAGTTCCGGCAGATCTGGTGATCAAAAATTGTAAGATTGTAAACGTATTTTCAGGAAAGATCCAGGAAGGAGACATTGCATTTTCAGGTAATCAGATTGCAGGTATCGGTGAGTATGAAGGCGTGAAAGTGATTGATGCAGAAGGAAGATATGCAGCGCCAGGATTTATCGACAGCCACATCCATATCGAATCTTCTTATGTAAGTCCTGAAGAGATTGGACGCCTGTTAGTTCCACATGGAGGAACAACAATTATGGCAGACCCACATGAGATCGTAAATGTATGTGGAATCGCCGGTCTGGACTATATGATGAAAGCAGCTGAGAACACAGTGCTTGATGTAAAATATGAGCTTCCATCCTGTGTACCGGCTACACCATTCGAGCACTCAGGTGCGGTGATCGATGCAGAAGCAATGAAAGAGCCAATCACAAGAGAAGGAATTGCCGGACTTGGTGAATTTATGAATTTTCCGGGCGTGATCAATGCGGCAGACAGTGATCTGGATAAGATCATTGTAGCAAAACAGGAAGGCAAATTTATTGATGGACATGGACCAGGAATCACAGGGAAAGAATTGAATGCATATGCGGCAGCAAGAATCGCAGCTGATCATGAATGTTCTACCGTAGAAGAGATGAGTGATCGATTGGAGAGAGGAATGTACATTTTGCTTCGTCAGGGATCAGCATGCCATAACCTTCGAACACTGCTTAAAGGTGTGACAGCAGAGAACAGCAGAAGATGCCTGCTCTGTTCTGATGACCGTCAGCCGAAGACAATCCTTCACGAAGGACATCTTGATAATCATCTGCGTATCTGTGTAGAGGAAGGTCTTGATCCTGTGACAGCAATTCGTATGGCAACACTTAACGCAGCAGAATGCTTTGACCTGAAAGACAGAGGAGCAATTGCACCGGGATACCGTGGGGATGTTGTTCTTCTGGATGATCTGAAAGATTTCCATGTAAACCGTGTATTTGTAGAAGGTGCCCTGGTAGCAGAAGAAGGAAAATATCTGCCGGAGATCAAAAAATGTGATATTTCTTCCGTTAAGGGAAGTGTGATCGTAAAAGATTTCTCCAAAGAGAAATTTAAAATGAACCTGAAATCAAACAAAGTAAATGTAATCAAGATTCTTCCGGGTGGAGTTGTAACAGCGAAAGATACAGCAGAGATTGAGCTGGATGCAAATGGAGAGTTCGTAAGAAATCCAGAAGTTGATCTTGTAAAAGTAGCTGTTGTTGAGCGTCATCAGGGAACAGGAAATGTAGCTTGTGGATTCCTGAAAGGATACGGAATCAAAGAAGGTGCTGTAGCGCTTTCAGTGGCTCACGATTCTCATAACATCATTGTTGTTGGAGTTAATGATGAAGAGATGGAATTTGCCGTGAACAGTCTGATCGAGCAGGAAGGTGGTATTGTTCTTGTGAAGGAAGGAAAAGTGATCGAGAGCATGCCAATGCCGATTGCCGGACTGATGAGTGATCAGAGCGGAGAATGGGTAGATCAGAAATTAACAGACATTCATGAAAAAGCATACGAAGAACTTGGAATCTGTGGAGATGTGGAGCCGGTAATGACACTGTGTTTTATGTCACTTGCAGTAATTCCGGAGATTAAGCTGACAGATATGGGATTGTTTGATGTGACAACATTTTCATTCATTCCTGTAGAAGTTGAATAATAAACGAAGTTAAAAATCAAAGAAAACACCATTGACGTACTGCGTGTATTTTGTTATACTTTAATAGTTAAATAAATACGGCGCAGTAGCCAAGCGGTAAGGCGTGGGTCTGCAACACCCTGATTCACCGGTTCAAATCCGGTCTGCGCCTCTGAAGAACCTGAAACTGATTTGTTTCAGGTTCTTTTTTTGAGCACCTACGTCAACAATCTCAGAGATAGAAAAAACTCATGTGAGTTCGTTAGAAGAAATTCACATGAGTTTTTCTTTAAAACAGTCCTTATTTATTTTCCCAGTTCTTTTTATAAATCAGATACAGCGGAAGTCCGACAAAGATCATACCACCGAGCATATTTCCAAGTGTAACCGGAATAAAGTTTGCAAGGCTGTGAAGTGGTGTCAGTGTCGCAATCTGTTCAGCTGTAATTCCGTAAGCTTCTTCTGCTTTCGCAACATAAGCCGGATTAAGTGAAGCAAGGATACCAGCCGGGATATAAAACATATTGGCAACGCAGTGTTCGAATCCGCCGACTACGAAGGCACAGATCGGGAAGAAAATTGCCCATACCTTACCGGCAATATCTCTTGCGGAAGTAGCCATCAGTACTGCAAGACATACCAGAATGTTACATAAGATTCCGGAAGTGATTCCCTGCAGTGGTGAAATTGCGATCTTTCCAACAGCAACTTTGATTGTATAAGCACCGAGAAGCCCACCTGAGTAGTTTAGGTTTCCACTGTATACAATAAGCAGATCCACGCAAAGAGCACCGACCAGGTTACTGAAAAATACGATGAAAAGATCTCGGAATAATCCGCCCCATGTGACACGTTTGTCAAACACGTCCATGATGATCAGACAGTTTCCGGTAAAAAGTTCGCCACCAAGAAATACGATGAGCATCAGTCCGACAGGGAAGATACATCCGGCAAGAGCTCTTGCTACGCCAACATTTTCTACTGCGTGCGCTGCTGTGCTGCTTGTAGCACCGCCGAAAGCGATAAACGCACCGGCCATGATGCCGAGCAGAATCATTTTTCCAAGTGGAAGACGGGTTTTGTTCTCGCAGGCCTTGATACTCAGATCAATGACTTCTGCGGGAGTGTTAAAATGATTGTCCATGATATAACTCCTTATTCTTTTGTAATTCGGCAGCTCTCTTGCTGTGAATGGTAACACAGTAAAGAACTGCCGTTGTTATATTGCTATTCGTCAAGAATTTAACGAGAATATTTTATACTAGAAAATATTGGATTTCAAGAGTGGAAAGGTATGTTTGTAGATAGATACAATAACAGGTATTACTGTTCACAAGCTCCTTGTAAAAAGTAACGCAGTTTATCTGAAAAAAGCATTTTCGGAGCAGAAGAACGGCACAATCTCGTAGTTTTATCTTATGGGAGTATATCACACAGTGATCTCTCTTTTTTAATTTGGTGAATGAATATTTCCAATCAGGTTTAACCGAGTTCCAACACATACAGAAACTGTGCAGGCAATAGGAACATCATCTTCAGATATAAAGTTTGTTACAAGAAGTAAAGTGTCTTCTTCAGATAATTGTAAAAGCTCAGTTAAGGTTTGCTTTGTAATTAAAGATAAAGAATCAAGAGCCTCATTTTCATAAATTCGTATGAAAAAAGACTGTACTAAGGTTGGTGGGATTTCTTTCATCTGAAACAAACCAGGGTAAATGGTATTGTATTCAGTTTTTATTGCATCACAAGAAAAAGCGATGATTGTTTCATCAACACTTTCTAGAGAAGACGAAATAGTAATATTATAATCATATGTTATACATAAAAAATTATGAATAATATTGCTCATAATTGTTGGTAAGAAATTTTGAGCTTCAGCTTTATAAGAATGGTCTTTTAACAGACTATCTGCTTCGGGAAAACTGAAATAACACAATGTCCGATTTATTTTTTGGGGACAAACAAAATAACCTTTTCCACGATGACTATAGATCATTCCCTTGTCGATCAGTTTCTGCAAACCATTACGAAGTGTAATTCGGTTTACATTTAACGATGTGGAAAGTTCTCTTTCAGTTGGAAGTTTGTCGTGTGGTTTTAATTGATGTTCATTGATATATTGTAAAACAAATTCTTCAATTTCATCTGTTAGAAGCTGATAAATCTTAGGCATAATTGTTGTAAATCCTCTCTAAAAAATTATATAACAACCTGTGCATTTACTTGATAAATACCGTTTTTGAAAATGCCATCCGTATAATATTTGCTGAATTCGGGCCGTACAAGAACTTCCGTATATTCGACAACCTGGTTATCAATCAGCGAGGATGTAATATCAACGTAAATAACAGAAGTATCATTTTCCAAATTAAGAAAACGTGCGTCCGTGTTATGAACTTTTGTTGTAGAAAAAGCATGGCTAATATCTTGAATCTTTATATTATTGGTTCGAAAAAGATCATACAAAGAGTAAATCTGAAAATCAATATTTTCAATATCAGGGATACTGTCATGTAAAATATAAGTATTTTCAATAGATATAGGCTGTTCATTTCCGAGACGAAGTCGAAGCACCTCAAAAATCTCCGTATCTTCTGATACATCGAAAATCTTTGAAAATTTGTAACCGGCTTTTCGAGTCATTGTATTTAAAATTTTACTGGAAGGGTCATAGCCGGCTTTCTTTAGCAACTCACTCATACCTTTAAAATGCTTGGAAGAATCATCAATATCTTTTAGCATAATGTAAGTTCCCTTTCCATGATATTTTTTTAAAATGCCTTCAGTACACAGCTGTTCAATTGCTGAGCGAACTAAGGAACGGCTTACATCAAAAGATTTTGCTAATTCACGCTCAGAAGGAAGAGCAAGACCAAAAACATATTCATTGCTGTTGATTTTTTCTCGTATAATTTCTGCAAGTTGTTGGTATGAAAGATCCATAGTTATATCTCCTAAAATAACAGAATTACTAGACACGGTGTGGCGCAAAAAGTAACAAATAAGGTTTTCTAAGCTTATTATACCAAACAGAAATAGAAAAAGAAACCTAAAAAACAAAATTTGTATAATAAAAAACAAAAGTGGTTGACATAACAAAAATAGAGTGGTATATTAAAAATGCGAAGTGGTTACAACACTAAGCTATGCGCATAAAGTTAAAATTATTATTTTGATTATGGAGGAACCAGAACATGTACGGATATGAAGACAAAACTTACAATGAAGTATTAACTCAGGCAGTAAACAATATTGAAGAAATCAATCAGGCAGTAGATGCTATTTGTGAGAAGGGATATAAGAACCTTTATCTTGTGGGAACTGGTGGAACTTATGCGATGGCAAGCCCATTATCTTATCTCATTAAGACAAATTCAACAATTCCGTGGTATTATGAAATTGCAGCAGAACTAGTTACAGCCAAACCAAAACAACTCACAAAAGATTCTGTTGTAATTACAGCATCTCTTTCAGGAACAACAGTAGAGACAATCAATGCAGCAAAATATGCAAAAGAAGTTGGTGCAACAGTAATCGCTCTTGTAGGTGAAAAGGAATGCCCACTTGCTGAGTATGCCGATTATGTGTTCGAAAACAGAACAGCATCCAATGATAATCTTGTTGAAGAGATTTATATTCAGTATTTTGCACTTGGTGCAAGATTCATGAAAAACAACGGAGAATTCCCAGAGTATGAGAAGTTTATTGATGCTCTGAAACAGATGCCGGAAGTACTTCAGAAAGTAAGAGAAGATAATGACGAGCGTGCTCTTGCATTTGCAGAGAAACATAAAGATACAAAATTCCATATGTGTGTAGGAGCTGGAAATACATGGGGAGAAACATATTGCTTCGCAATGTGCGTACTTGAAGAGATGCAGTGGATTGCAACAAAATCTATCCATGCAGCTGAGTTCTTCCATGGAACAGTGGAAATGACTGAAAAAGATATGAGCTTTATGCTTTTCAAAGGTGAAGATGAGACAAGACCATTACTTGATCGTGTTGAAAAATTTGTAAGAAAGTATTCAGATGTAGTTCAGGTATGGGATACAAAGGATTATGAACTTAAAGGAGTTGATCCAAGCGTAAGAGGACTTGTTTCACCACTCGTTATGGCTGCACAGCTTGAAAGAGTTAGCGCACATTTTGAGCATGTAAGAAATCATAGTCTGGAAATCAGAAGATATTACAGAACAGTAGAGTACTAAAATTAAGATGAAATAAGGAAGTGGAATAGTATGAGGAAATTATTAGTAGCAACTCATGGAAGATTTGCATCAGGGATTATGGAGACATTCAAATTAATCATGGGTGAAAATGAAGATATTTCAGAAATCAGTGCATATGTTGAACCAGGGTTTGATATGCAGAAAGAAGCGGAAAAGAAAATTCATGAATTGAATGAAGAAGATGAACTGATTATTGTTGCAGATATTATGGGTGGCAGTATCGCTAATACGTTTTCCTCATACATTCAATCTGAGAAGATACATATTATAACAGGGTTGAATCTTCCTTTACTGATTGGCTTGGCACAGGATTTGGATTCGGATGTTTCAACAGATGAATTGATAGAAAATGCAATTCAGATGGGAAGAGAAGGAATTGTGGATCTGAAAAAAATGATTGAAGAAAATAGCGATATAGAGGAGGATTTCTAATGATTAAATTATTAAGAGTAGATGAGAGATTGATACATGGACAGGTTGCTTTTGCATGGACAAATTCATTGAAAGCAGATTGTATTCTGATAGTAAATGATGCAGTGGCAGCAGATAAACTCCGTAGCACTTCATTGAAAATGGCTGCTCCGGCGGGCGTGAAGTTTGTTGTAAAAACACTGAAAGATGCGATTCCGTTGTTGAATGGAACAAAGACGGATAAATATAAGCTGTTTCTGATTGTTGATAATACATCAGATGCGTTAGAACTAGTGAAAAATGTAAAAGATGTTGATCACGTTAATCTTGGTAATATGAAACTGACAAGTGAAAGAACAATGATCACTCCGTCTCTTGCAGTATCTGAAAAAGAGAAAGAACAGATTCATGAGATGGTTGCGGCAGGTGCAGAAGTTGAATGTAGAGCTGTTCCTACAGATAAAAAAGTTATGGCAGAAAGTTTAATCTAAACCGTTATAGTAGTAAGAAGGAGGGAATATCATGTTAATACCGGCAATTCTTGTGTCTATTGTCGCTCTTCTTGCGGCAATGGATGAGCAGTTGTTTGGAGCATCTATGATGGCTAGACCGTTGTTTACAGGTCCAATTATAGGTCTGATTATGGGAGATCTTCAAACAGGTGTAATTATTGGAGCAACATTGGAATCAATGTTCATGGGATCTATTATGGTTGGAAGTGCTGTTCCACCGGAAGTATATGCTTCTAGTATTTTAAGTATTGCAATTGCAATTCAGACAGGAGCTGGAGCTGGAACAGCTGTAGCACTTGCGTTACCACTGTCTGTATTCCTGCAGCTGTGGAGAAACTTCTGTTATGCGATTCCTGGAAGTTGGGCAGGAAAACAGATTGAAAAAGCACTCGATGAGAGAAATCTGAAAAAAGCGAATCTGTTACATTTAACAGTAGTGCCACTGTCAATTGGAATCCCTTCAGCACTTTTGGTTTTCATCGCATTATTCTTCGGTGCTGATGGAATTAATAGCGTACTGAATATGATTCCTGAGGTGGTACTGAATGGATTTAATGTTGCAGCAGGAGTACTTTCTTGTGTAGGACTTGCGCTTTTGATTAAAATTATGTCTAACAACAAAATACTTCCATACCTTTTCCTCGGATTTGTAGCAGTTATGTACCTTGGAATGGATGTGATTGGTGTTGCAGTTGTAGGATTATGTATCGCATTTCTTGCAGTAAATAATATGCAATTTGAAGAGGAGGATGATTTCTGATGGAAGAAAATAAAAGAACAGAATTAGACAAAATAAATGAAAAAAAGGAAATCATGACTCCTAAGGATTATAGAAGTATTTTTTGGAGATCATTTACGATTCAGGGATCATGGTCTTTTGATAAAATGATGGCGTATGGATATATGTATGCAATTGAAAAGCCATTGCGTAAAATATATCCAAATGATGATGATTTTTATGCAGCGTTGAAAAGACATACAGAAACATTCAATGTAACTCCACATGTTTCTCCGTTCCTTATGACACTTGGCGTGGCAATGGAAGAAGAAAATGCAAAATCAGAAACTTTTGATACATCTTCCATCAATAATGTAAAGGTTGGTTTGATGGGACCTATGTCTGGAATAGGAGATTCTTTCTTTTGGGGAACATTTAGAGTAATTGCCGCAGGAATTGGAATTGGACTTGCAAAAAGCGGAAACATTCTTGGCGCAGTGATTTACTTCCTGTTATATACAGCAATTCATTTTATTACGAAAATTCTTGGTGGAAAGTATGGATATAAGATGGGAACAAAATTCCTTGAGAATTCAGAAGAAAATCATTTGATGGACAAGCTTTCCATGGGGGCATCCATTCTTGGTATGACAGTAATAGGTGCAATGATAGGAACGATGGTCTCGTTACAAACAACCCTAAGTTTTACATTGGCAGGAACTGAAACAACATTACAATCAATTTTCGATCAGATTTTCCCGGGAATTCTTCCGTTAGGAGCTACATTCCTTTGTGTAGCCCTGTTTAATAAAAATGTTAAGACAATTTATATTATACTTGGCATATTTGTCTTATGCATTTTAGGATGTGCAATTGGAATCTTCTAAAGTAATTGTTATCTTTGATGTAGATGGCACAATCAATCAGACAGAAGTATATGCAGTAAAGGCATATAGAAAAGCCTTGGAAGAAGTAGGAAAAACTGGGTTTTCGGATAAAGAATTTATAGAACGGATCGGGGCGCCGTTTGAGCAGGATGTAAGATATTTCTTTGGAGAGAATCAATCTGAACAAGTGGAGATATTCAAAACATTAATTCAGAAATATTGGATTGATGGAATGAAAGAGTCAGCAAAAACATTTGAAGGAATCCATCAAATGTTAGAAGAGTTAAAAGAAAAAGGATATAAGTTGGCAATCTGTTCTAATGCATCAAAATGGGAGTTAGATGTTATTTTAAGAAAATTAGAAGTAAATGATTATTTTGATGTGATCCAGGGGGTTACAGAAAAAAATAACAAAAAGTATAGTCTGGAAGAACTATTACTGAGAGAAAAGCCAGAACTTGCAGTTATGGTAGGTGATCGAAGTTATGATAAAGAGGCTGCCAGATATAATCAGATTCCATTTGTTGGTTGTAAGTATGGATACGGAAAACCAGAAGAATTAAGTGATTGTAAATATAGTGTCGAGACAGCATTAGAGTTGTCGGGAATAATTGATGAAATTATTTCAGCAAGGGGAGGAGCGGATTAGTCCGAACCTCCTTTTTTAAATGATAAAATGTGAAGAAGAAACCTTATAAAGTGTTGCAGAGGAGACAAATATGAGTGAATTTATAGAAAGTATACAGATGTGGATAAATCATTTGTCTGTGAACTCGATAATTATTTTCATAATGATGATCTTTATGCTTATCGGAGCAGTTGATAGAATCCAGGGAAACCGATGGGGATATGGACAACAATTCGAGGAAGGATTTCATGCAATAGGACCGATGATGCTGGCAATGGCAGGGGTAATTGCGGTGGCACCAGTCTTAGCAATAGTGCTAAAACCAATTGTTGTACCTATATATCAGCTGATAGGAGCTGATGCATCTATGTTTGCGGGAACCTTACTTGCAAGTGATACAGGGGGATATCCTTTGGCAATGGAACTTGCAGGGAATAATGTGGTAGGAAACTTCTCAGGGTTATTAGTAGCAAATATGTTAGGGGCAACGTTAGTTTTTACTTTGCCAGTAGGAATGTCCTTGATGAAAGAAAAAGATTATCCTTATCTTGGTGCAGGTGTTTTGGCAGGAATAATAACAATACCCATCGGATGTTTGGTCGGAGGAATTGTAATGAATTTTACGTCTTATAAGATGAGTCTTTTATCGATCATTAGGAATATGCTTCCGGTAATTTTGATGGCAGCGCTGATTGTAATTGGTCTTTGGAACTGGCCAGAAAAAATGCTGAAAGGATTTCAAAAATTTGGAACAGGTTTGAAGATATTAATTACAATTTTTATAGCAATTGCAGTGTTTGAATATCAAACAGGAATTCATTTTCCTCTGTTTCGGGTTATGGTAGAAGAAGATTCTAATGGTACAATCCCACTTGAAAATTCTTTTTTAATTTGTGGACAGATCGGAACTATTTTAATAGGTGCTTTTCCAATGGTGAAATGGATGACAAAAACATTTGGAAGTATTTTATCAAAAGTAGGAAAAACATTTGGAATGAATGAAGTAGGTTCAGCAGGGTTAATAGCAACTTTGGCAAACAATATAGCAATGTTTAATATGATTGGTGATATGAATGAAAAGTCAAAAATCATAAATATTGCATTTGCTGTTTCAGCATCATTTACGTTTGGAGATCACCTTGCTTTTACAGCAGGAGTTAATCCAAAGATGATTGTTCCGGTGATCGTTGGAAAACTTACAGCAGGATGTACCGCTTTTTTATTAGCTTCGGCTTTGACATCTAAGTTACTTGTAAAAATTCAAATAAAAAAGTGAAAAAAGAAGTGCTAGTTATGATTATGAAAAATGCTTGAATGAAAAGAAAGGACGGATCCAATGGGAGGAGGATTCGTCCTTTTTTGAACTATGGAAGGAGAGCTGTGTAGACAATGTTGTAAGCAAAAATATTTCATATTCAAATCTTAAGACACATTCTTATAATTCCTAAAATCAGCAAATGTACTGGATAAAAAAGATAATTAAACCACTTATTTTGTTTTCCACGTTCTCCATTATAAGTAAGTGTCAGACCAAATCCAAGCAAAGCCCACGGTTCTTTAAATATGGAAAGATAGGAAAATGGAATCGCAAGTGCCTGTCGGTCAT
>UMGA01006419.1_pt1 | contig 15287 bp, 17 predicted proteins | sample 1965171 | NCBI WGS metagenome assembly UMGA01 (sample SAMEA4836062, study PRJEB28245) | human gut metagenome | biome: gut microbiome; material: fecal sample | place: Denmark | collected 2008 | reverse complement strand
CCTGCCAGCGGCGGGCATATTCAGCCAGGTACAGGCGACGGACCTCACGGGTAACCGGAAGCTCCTGCCCCGGTAGCTGGCTCATCACGCTATCCATCGTTTTTTTTGCGCGTTTTCCCGGCCCATCACCCAGGCGTCGTCCGCTGATGCGGCGGCGACAAACTCCGACAGCCGTTTGTCGAACAGTTCCCGGTAGCCTTCGCGGGTAAAGATGCCGGGCACGCCCCGATCCAGCGGCGCGCCATCCGTGCGGACAAAAACCGTGCCTGCATCCGCACCCACGGCGCGGACCAGCGAAAACTCCTGCGGCGCTTCACTTTCCATGGAAGCCAGCGCCCGGGCGTAGATACGCTCGGTGCTGGTATGACCGTCGAGGAAGGCCCGCGCCTGGCGGATCAATGCCGCGTCCTGTTCATACGGGGAATGCACCACCCGGCTGCCGTCAAACAGGGCGTCGATATGTTCCAGCACGGCGGCGCGACCGCCAAACTCCGCCACGCTGTCGCGGTTGTCCAGATCGTTCAGCACCCAGGCGTGGATCTCCGCGGCGTTGTATTTGTCCTCGTGGTCCTTATCGAGGTTCAGCAGCAGATAAACATGCAGGGCGTCATAGGCGGCTTTACTGTCCTGACGCGCAATCGCATCCGAAAGCACGTATTCCATGCGTTTCACCAGCGGCGGGAGCAGTAGCTGGTCCAGCAGGCGGTCATACAGGGATGCGACGCTCTCCATCACCGGCGGGACGCTGTAAAGACCATAACGCCAGGCCAGCGGCGGGGAATCAGGATCCAGACCCGGCCAGGCAGAGAGCGCCCGCGCCTGGTTCAGTAATGCGGGAACCGGCTGCATGGCGGGTTTTCCGGTATAGGCTTTGACATCAGTATCAAGCCGGGTCGTCCGGCTGGCGATTTCATTCAGATAACCGCTGTTCCCCTGCTGGCTGCCCTGCATGCCCTGCCACAACCAGAAAGCCAGCGCCAGTACCAGCAGATGCCCGCCGGTACGCAACAGACGGTAACGCCAGGCCCACTGAAGGTTCGGCTCCACCAGGTGCGCTTCGCGGAAGATAAACTGCGTCAGCAGATCGTGCAGAAAATAGCTGCGGTTGCCGTCCGGCAGGGTATGAGAGGGGGAATCCGCCTTCCCTTTTATAGCCCGGACAAAACGCTGCCAGATGCCCGTCTGATCGGCTACCGCGTCTGCCTGCGCCTGCGCGGCGCTGGTAAAAAATACGCCGCGCAGGGTGTTGTTAAGCTGGGTGGCGTCAAATTTTGAATCGAGGAAAATCTGCTCAATGGCTTCCAGCAGCGGCGCACCCAGCGCGGCAAATTCACGCGGGAAGCGATAGAGCCGCTGGCGGCTTTTAAGGTCGTACTCTTCCTGCAACCGGGTATCCAGCCCCTGATCCAGCCGCAGGGTCAGGTTTGCCAGTTCCTGGCTACAGAGCGCATGCAGCGACTGCGGATCGCTGGCGTGACACCTGCGGCTGTATGGCAGAGTAAAGCCCCAGACCTGGGCGCGCAGGTGGCTGGTCAGCCCGTGGAAATACTCCGTAAAGCCCGGCAGCAGATCCATCTTGGTGACGACCAGATAGACCGGAAAACGAATACCCAGCGTCTCCCGCAGTTCCGCCAGCCGCGCACGCAGGGCCGCACAGGCGGCCAGCCGTTCCGCGGGGGACTGCGCAGTCAGATCCGCCACGTTCAGCGTCAGGATCACGCCGTTGAGCGGTGCGCCGGGGCGGTGTTTACGCAGCAGTCCCAGAAACCCGTGCCACTCCCCGGCGTTGCGCTGGGTCGCGCTGATTTCGCCACCGTCATCGTGACGGGCATAGCGCCCGGCAGTGTCAATAAGCACTGCTTCGTTGGTAAACCACCAGTCGCAATGCAGCGTTCCGCCGCCCGGCACGGTGAGGATATGCGCGGTTTGCTCCATCTGCTCCGCCAGCGGAAACTGCAATCCGGTGTTGAGCAGTGCTGTGGTTTTACCGTCGCCGGGGCTGCCGATAACCATAAACCACGGCAGCTCGTACAGAAAACGCTTTCCTTCCAGGACTTTACGCCAGCCGGGCAGGTCTACGCGCAGTTGTTTCAGTTGCCGGATGGCGCGAGTGACAATATGGCTGACGGTACGCAGGTCGGCTTTAATTTCCCCTGCCACCGGTACGTCTTCCCCACGCGGATGCAGGAAACGGCGTAGCAGTTGTTCATCCAGACGCAGCGCTCGCCACAGCCGGTACAGGCCATACAGCGCATAAGACAGAAGGATCAGGCCGATAAGCGTCAGACGCAGCCACAGCGGCGCAAATGGATGAACATCACCGAAAGCCAGCAACGGTGAGACAAAGCCGATAACCAGGCACAGAACCGTAACGCCAATGATGCTCATAGACCAGTTAACCAGCCACAGTGCGAGGAACATCAGTAACAGAACGATGGTGACTAACCGACTTCCCACGGACGCGAGTGGATGCAGGGTGTCAAACGCGACCAGCGGCCCAATAAACCAGACCAGCAACGCCAGCATTACCACGCCAACAATGGCCAGCGCGCGGCGGGAAAACAGCATACTGAGAAATTTTTGCATTATTGTTCAGAACTCCATGCGATAATCAGTAATAGCAAAATGCCGCAAGCTGAAAAAATCCTTCCAGTACGGGCTACTGAAAGAAAATAAAGAGCAATCTGAACAATTATCAAAATAAAATAAATCAACATTTTGATTATTTCTCTGTTCCCATTTCCCTGAGGCAACGTTGTCATTGAAGGATCCATATCCTGCATCCATTGATACTCATTCCCGGAAAAAAGCATGATGATGATCAGACCCATAATGAATAACAACCATCCTGATATCTGAATTATTCTTCTCACGAAGACTCCTAATGGGCGATGAGTAAATTAGAGAAATGCAACCAGTTGTTGACAATAAAATTGCCATAGCTGGTATCTTCCTTTATTTTCTCCAGAGTAAGCGACATACCCCGGTTATAACGGGCACCAATAATTCTTATCTGCTCTTTCGTCAGGTGTGGTAAGGAGGACTGAAATTCATCTCTTTCAGCTAATTGATAAATATGTCTGGCCACAAGTTGAATATTAAAAATATCATGCTGGAGGCAATTTGCCAGTTCACGCAATTGAGAGGTATCCATTTTTGACTCATCAAGCCCAAGCGTTCTGGCTGCGGTTCGCAATTGCATACTCACTGCACCAAAAGATGTTTTTTCTGGTCTCGAAGTTATTGTGATATGTTCATCAATCCACTCAGGCCCACTCCAGTCAATAGTCCGAGCATCAAATGCCAGCATATCTACAATACTGGGCTCCCCCCCCGACTTCTATCCAACACACACCTGCCAGTAAAGGTGCTGGCAAATTATATGTATTGGCAGCCGACGTTATCAGAAGATGGTTATGTTTTACCCAGTCATCTTTGAAATAACGCCCAAACGGTACACCACCGCCCCATTTTTTTGGCGCTAATTTCCAGAAAAGAAATTCGGTCACGCCCCATACCGGTGAATGATTCGATGCATTGCAGTCCAGATTATTCATTTTTCTCACTCCACCACCAGAATTTCCACCCGACGGTTCTGCGCCCGTCCGGTTTTAGTGCTGTTATCGGCCACCGGTACGGTATCTCCTTTCCCGACGACCCGAATCCGGCTGACCGGAACACCACCGGACGTCAGCAGTGAAGCCACTTCCGTCGCCCGTTTTTCCGACAACACCTGGTTGGAGGGGAATTCAGCGGAGTGGATCGGCTGACTGTCGGTGTGTCCGGTCACCGTCACCGCGCCGCCCACACGCGCAATCTCTCGCGCGGCCTTATCAATCACCGGGCTTAGCGCATCATTCACGGTTTTCTGCCCTGGTATAAACATCGTATCGCCACGAAAGATTACACGGCTGTGATGGTCATCTTCCTCCACCGTCAGCAGGCCACGGGCGATTTCGTTCGCCAGCAGGATTTTCAGCCGCAGTTTATGCACTGGAACGGGTGGCGGCGGTAGATTTTTACCAATGGCGTCGATACGCTGTTGTACGGTTTCGGTAGCGAGGTTCATCCGGTGGCTGTAAAGGCCAAACAGCGTCAGCATCACCAGCAGGGCGATTCCGGCGCTCAGCCAGACCGGCACGCGGCGCATCCGTCGCATTCGCCCACTGACGGCACCGGCAAAACCCGGCGAGAGCGTCGGCGTGATCGGATCGCGACGCTGGACCAGTTGAGTCAGCAGTTGCTGACGAATATCGTCCAGTTGTTTACGTCCGTCAGGCCGTACACTGTAGCGGCCTTCAAAACCCAGCCCCAGAATGTGGTAAATGATCTCCAGTACATCGTTGTGCTCCTGGAAGCTTGCGGCCAGACGCCCAATTATCTGAAACAGCTTGATGCCGCCTTCACTTTCTCCATGAAAAGTGACCAGCAGGCTTTTTCCAGCCCAGACACCGCGCCGCCCCCAGGTGGTGTTGTTGGCGGCTTCGTCCAGCGAAGTGCATAGGCAATAACGCACAGCCAGCACATGTTCGCGGCGAAGGTTTGCCTGATCGCATAACGTCTGATATCGACGAACTTCACGCTCCAGTAGGGCACGATAATGTTCGACAAAACCAGGGGATAGTTCACGGGGCATTTGCGCCAGCGCGCATAACAGAGGGCTGGCCGCCGCTAAAAGGGGATTCACGGCAGCGGTGATTTCAGCCAGCCGGATCTTCATATCCGGGCCGTCTTCAACCACCACCTTTATATCTTCCCTGCGAAGGCTGTCCTGTATTGCCGTATCGTAACCGTCACTGTCGGGCGGTTTTACTCCCCCGGCTGATGGCTGGAAGGGCAGGGTATTCGCCGCAGGCGGCGTCAGGATCTCATCGGTCATTTATCGCGAACTCCCCACAGCTCCAGCTCCAGCCCTGGAAACTCTCCGGCGGTATGCATTGCCATACCACCATAGCGGGCGATATGTTCCCACAACACGCCGTCGCGGCGGATGTCGTAATAGATGTAACCGGACTGGAACGGGATCTGACGCGGCGGCACCGGCAATACCTGTAAAGCAAGACCCGGCAGGTGCGAGCGAATCAGTTCCGGCAGGCGTTCTGACGGCCCTATTTTGGTCTGAGCCGAAAAATGTTGTAGTAAGGTGTCGGCGGACATCTGTGCCTTCACCGCCAATACTAACGAGCTGAAATCTGACAGTTCGGTAGGTTCAACCACCGCATTGAGAATACCGTAAATTCCCTCTTCCAGAGGGATTCGCTGCGCCCCACGTATTAGCACAGCATTCAGCAGATACTGAACCTCGTCCACTACCGATTTCAGCCCGGCATAGGGCGTCAAATGCTTATATTCTTTATATTCTTCCGGACGGCGTGTTTGCGGGCGCACGTAGGTAGAGAGTTCTCCGGCAAGTGCGCAGAGGTTACGATACAGCACCTCAGGCGACAGCGGTGTTTTCGACATATGGATCAGTAAGGGGCCGAAACGATTAAGAACTTGCAGAAGCAGGTAATCAGACACTTCCGCCGCTTCATGACCGTGTTTGTCGCTCCCCGTCAATCGTTCCGCCAGTGAATTTGCACGCATTTTAATCAGATCGTTGATCCACGACAGCCAGGTGCATATCAGCGCACTGGCCTGGTAGTTCGCCACCGGCGGGATCAAATCTTTGTCAATATCGACCCGGCCATCGGGATGCAGCGCCGTGATGCGCGTCAGCGGCAGGCCGATCCACGCATCCGTCACCGCTTTTTCCGGTAACAGGCGCAGGCGCAGGTGGCTGAGCTGCAACAGTTGTGCGCCGCGCCCCAGCGAGTTGGCATCGCGGATTTCATTTTCATGCACCGAAAAGCGCGCCAGCGATTCCGGGTTATTGTCGAAGCTGGTTTCTTCACTGTTCGGCGTGCGTACCGGCACCGCCAGGCAAATCTGCTGGTTAAGGTGTTCCGGCAAAATAGTCAGCGGCGGCGGCAGCGGTGTGTGGCCCGGCGCAGTAAACGGCGTACCGTCGGCAAACACCCCGGCCGCCTCTGTCAGTACCAGTTTGCCGATGTTCAGCGCCTCACTGTCAATCTCGTATTTGCTGAACCCCCAGAAAAAGGGCGACAGCGGCAGGCTGCGGTAATGAATGACGTGCTCCAGATAGCGTTCCTGCTGCTGAAACATCTGCGGCAGCAAAAACTGCCCTTCGCTCCAGACCACCCGGTTATTCCAGCTCATAATTTAATCATCCCGTTCTTTAATCACGATGGCGCTCTGCTCTATTCCGGCATCCAGTTCCACTTTTTTCTTCGGCATAAAGCGGCTGTACCAGCTTTTTTCCGGGGGATCAGGAATTTTATACGTGGCCCGCCAGACCGATTTTCCCAGATTGCGGTATCCGGCAAGGATCCCCAGCGCCGTGGTTTCCTTATTGAGCGGACGGCGCAGTTTTTTCTCCTCGCCCGGACGCAGGATAAAGCTGTCGCGGTGCAGTAAATCGTCGGCAAGAACAGCCTTGTCATTGTCCTGAAGGGACCACCAGTCCGCCGCCGTGAAAGCTGCATCATTTTTCAGTTCATAAACGCGTATCTCTATGGGCGCGGCTTTTTTCTGATTGTCAGGATTCACCTTATCGGAAGCCTTAATCACCAGATCGAGTCTTTGTGACATCAGGTCCGGCACGTCGTCGCTGTCAATGCTGCACCCAGAAAGCAGGCAGACAAAAGACAATGCTAACGCACATAACCACCCACCGGGGTTACGCCATTTATTCACTTTAATTTCCTTTAAAATCAAATAATAAAAACCGGCCAGGCTATTTTCCGGGCCGGAAAAGTACCGTTTAAATTTCTTTATTGGCCTTGAAGTCGTAGCCTGCGGTGATGGTGCCGCCGCTGCCACCTTGCTGGTTCTGCACCACGTATTCCTGCTTCACGGTGCTGAAAGAGAGTTCGACTGACTCACGAGAAGCTATTTCTCCCCCCTGACTCCCGCTGGGCGAAACCATTGCTACGATCAAATCAGTAAAACTGTATTTGAGGTATTCCAGTGGGTTGCCGCCTGCTTTGCGCATGGTCAGCACGGCTTTCGGAATGTGTTTGCCGGAGGCGCAGTATTTGAACAGGTTCGGGCTGGCGCGATCGATATAGTGTTCAAATGAAAGATTAGTTACGGATACCTTGCCGGATCCCAGACCGCTACCCGCGTGCATGGTGGACTCCTGGTGGATATTCCAGCGCCAGCTCAACACCTCAATTTCATTTTTATGTTTGTCATCCATTGACTCGCCGTCAATGCCGTCAATTTTCAGAAAAATATCATAAGACATATTTCATACCTTTTTTATTTAAATTAATTTTGGTTTATCCGCTTACAAATAAACCATTACTTTACAACACTCTTCCACATATGGAATCGGCAGAACAAAGGATTGAATATATTTCATTTCTTAACACTCCTGGAAATCAACTCATCCAATTCATTTCCATGAATGAAATCTATACATTTCATAGTGCTGAAGTCTGATGCTATAGAACCATCATATTTTAATGATGCATATTTTCTCGCTATCGCATCTATTTCACGATAAATTTCTACAGGTTGCTGACCATATTCAAGATAAGCACTAGCTGTAGCTCTGGCATCATCCTGAACGGCATCATTTTTATACACCAATGACAAACAATGACTCAAAGCCCAATTGCGTAAGAGCTCTGACTGAGAATATTTTTCAGTCAATGCTTCCTGAGCATAAGATAATTGACATATCTGTAGCCCACAGAGGCCCCAAAATATTAATTTCAGCCATTTCATGGTAGTACCCACAGGATTCCGACTTCAGGAACAAATGTTCCATTATCTGGATCATTTAGTAGATGACATTGATCTGAACAAACGCTACCATTCCATAATGTTACATGTCCCCGAGCATTGCTCCAGCCATGGCCTTTTACAACAATGATGCCTTTTTTACCTGTAAAGTCACCAGGAGTTGGATTATTAATGACAAGATCTGGCTTCCCCATAATCTGGGTCAGATGTTCAATCATATCATTCACACGATAAATATAAAATTTCTTATCAGAACCACTAACCGTTGCATAGGGAGAACTACGGGATATCGGAAATCCCGTAGCATTCAAAACATAACTCATACGAATTGGACAAGCATTTTCAAAATAGCCACCTGAAATATTTTGCCCAACATTTCCGCCAATTATACGACCGACATCAGCAACGGGAAAATTCACTTTTCCAAATGCCGACCATGCCTCATTAAATGAAGGTCTACCCATTTTCTTTACCCTCTAAAAAATCTGCATCACAAGCTTTATGAAATATAATAAATCAGGCATTACCCTGTTTTACCGACGGCAGTTTTGTCACCAGACGCAGTGATCCTGTTAACCCTTCAAGCTGAAAATGTGGGCGCAGGAAGAATTTAGCATCGTAATAACCCGGATTACCTTCCACCTCTTCCACCACCACTTCGGCAGCTGCTAGTGGGCGACGAGCTTTGGTTTCCTGTGAGGAGTTCACCGGATCGGCATCGACGTAGTTCATAATCCACTCATTGAGCCAGCGCTGCATATCTTCACGCTCTTTGAACGAGCCGATCTTGTCGCGCACGATACATTTGAGGAAGTGCGCAAACCGTGAACAGGCGAAAAGATATGGCAAACGAGCTGAGAGATTGGCGTTGGCCGTAGCGTCCGGATCGTAATACTCCTGCGGTTTTTGTAGAGACTGCGCGCCAATAAAGGCGGCGTAATCAGAGTTTTTGCGGTGGATAAGTGGGATAAAACCATTTTTCGCCAGTTCAGCTTCACGACGGTCAGAGATGGCAATTTCTGTCGGGCATTTCATATCCACGCCGCCGTCATCGGTCGGGAAGGTATGACAGGGTAGATTTTCCACCGCGCCACCAGATTCCACACCACGGATCAACGTACACCAACCATAATGTTTGAAAGAACGGTTGATATTTACACCCATCGCATAGGCGGCATTGCTCCAGACATATTTGCTGTGATCTGCGCCATCCGCATCTTCTTCAAAATCAAACTCATCGACAGGGTTTGTTTTCGCACCATAAGGCAAACGGGAGAGAAAACGTGGCATCGTCAGGCCAATGTAGCGAGAATCCTCACTTTTTCGCAGCGAGTTCCACGGTGCGTATTCGAGGTTTTGGGTCACAATTTTGGTCAGATCACGCGGGTTAGCCAGTTCCTGCCAGGAGTCCATCTGCAACACTGACGGAGAGGCACCGGCAATAAACGGCGCATGGGCTGAGGCTGCTACTTTGGCAATGGAACCGAGCAGATCCACATCCGGTGGCGTGTGATCAAAATAATAATCCGCAATAATACAACCGTAAGGTTCTCCACCTAACTGTCCATATTCAGCTTCATACAGCTTTTTGAACATGGGGCTTTGATCCCAAGCGATCCCTTTGTAACGCTTCATATTTTTCCGCAATTCATCCTTTGAAAGATTCATAAAGCGGATTTTTAATTTTTCATCGGTTTCAGTGTTGTAAACCAAATGTTCCATCCCGCGCCAGGAGGACTCCAGTTTCTGAAATTCCGGATGACTCAGGATTAGTTTGATCTGCTCAGTTAATTTGAAATCAATCTGCTCAATAATCGTAGCAATACTTTTATAAGCGTCGTCACTGACGGTGACGGTATTTGTCAGAGCCTGTTGGGCCAGCGTCTGAACCGCTGCCTCAACAGCCTTTGCTGCCTGAGGTGTCTTGGGACGGAAGGCTTTATCCAGGAGCGAATCAAATTCAGTGTCCTGATAGGCAGTGGTTTGCGCAGCAGAGAGATCGCCAGTCGCCAGAAGAGTATCGTTTACCATGAAAGTTCCTTAATAAAATCGCAGTTAGTCTGCTGTTCCCGTTTCACCTGATAAGACACTTTCCTGTTGAGCGACAGGTTTTGGCGCACTGGCCAGAGCTTTCAGTAACGTAGGGTCTTGTAATAGTTTGTTGATAAGATTTTCTGCTCCCGCTTTACCATCCATATACGTTTGTAGGTTGGCAAGCTGAGTACGCGCTTCCAGCAGCTGGTTCAGGGCATCCACCTTACGGGCAATCTGCGCAGGCGAAAAATCGTCCATATTCTCCAGCGTGATATCGACCATTAACTGCCCTTCGCCCGTCAGCGTATTGGGGACAGCAAACGCCACGCGCGGCGCAATGGCTTTCATCCGCTCGTTGAAGTTATCGATATCAATATCAAGGAATTTACGATCGGTGACCGGTGGCAGCTCTTCGCGTGGTTTACCGGCCAGATCGGCCAGCACCGCCATGACAAACGGCAGTTCGATTTTTTTCTCGGAGCCGTAAATCTCAACGTCATACTCAATCTGCACGCGGGGCGCGCGGTTGCGGGCAATAAACTTCTGCGCGCTGTTGTTGATAGCCATAATCCTTCATTTCCTTATCAGTCAGCCGACGACCACCTGGGGAGTGGTCCGACGGTACAGTTTAAAAATCATACGCAGAGAGTATTTTTATAATCTCTTTGTTTTCTTTGTACTTTTCCCGCAGCACAGGGAGTGATTTCTTCGCCAGAGGACACCAGGTATCAACCCCCTTTTCGATGTCTCTTTTATCCTTCTCTGGTAAAGAACTGTCCCATTCACCAGCAAGATGCTGGCACATTTCCGCATTACTCAGAAAATGCTGCACATCCTGTGGTAAAGGCGGTTCCCCCTTAACACAGAAAGCGAACATCATTAACATGAATGTCAACAACATCGGATAACGAAATGTCATACTTAATGTCCATCAATTGACCAGTGGGGTATATCTGTATTGCCGCCAACAAATTTTCTGACGCCGTAACCCAGACTTACCGCCTGAAGCTGGGCATTCATTCCGGTTTGAGGTAGTGTATTAATTGCAACATTCTGACCATTGCTCCCCGCAATTGTTAATGTTCCGCTCCAACTGATATTCATATTTATCGCAGTACCGCGTGTATGGTTGGAGCTCAGTGCAGGCGCGACATTCAGATTATTCATACCATAGGCCGTAACCATAGCCTGCGCCGCTTCAAGCGAGGCTTGCTCAGTCGGGTGAACCCACTCAATATCCACCCCCTCCATCGCCGGGACGTTTTTTGCCTGAACGATTTCATGAGCAATCAACCATGACCAGTGCATGAGATATGCTCTGGCGGGAGGGCGATATGTTGCAGAGATACTGCCCCTTGCACGCGCATTACCAAGCGCGCGCAAAAAATTATCTACCGATGCACGAAAAGTCCCCTGCAAATCATTGGTGGAAGAACTTCCAGGAAAGCGACTGACCCACAGTGCGCCACTTAATTCTTTTGCCATAAGGATGCTCCATTAATCCGTGTCAAAAATAATCTGTTCATCCTCATCAACACGAATGCGGATTTGCGTGATGGCCGTTTTCTCTGTCATCGCCTGCAACCAGTAACGGGACAGTTGTGGGAGGATATGTTGTTCGATATAGCCGATGAGCAAACGAGCACCGGTTTCGTGCATCGGGCAGCGCGACACAATGTGCGTAATCAGTTCATCGCCATACACCAGTGAAACGCCATGTTGCTCCGCCATCCGATCCATCAATCTGCCAAGATGCAGGCGGGCAATAACACCACGCGCGGTCTCATCCAGCGGTAAATAAGGAATAACCGTCACACGCCCCAGGAAAGCCGCCGGGAAGTGTTTACGTAACTCCGGCATTAACGCCTCTTTTAGTCCTGCCGAATCAGGCATCAGCGCCGGATCCTCACAGAGCTGGCTGATAAGTTCCGCCCCCCGCGTTAGTCGTCAACAACAGCGTGGTATTTTTGAAATCGATGTGGACACCTTCGCCATCTTCCATCGCCCCTTTATCAAACACCTGGAAGAACAGCTCGTGGACGTCGTGATGGGCTTTTTCAATTTCATCCAGCAATACCACGCTCCAGGGATGGCGGCGTACCGCTTCTGTCAACACGCCGCCTTCGCCATAACCCACGTAGCCGGGCGGTGCGCCTTTCAGCGTGGAAACGGTGTGGGACTCCTGAAACTCGCTCATGTTGATGGTGATCAGGTTCTGCTCACCGCCATAGATAGCCTCTGCCAGCGCCAGAGCGGTCTCAGTCTTGCCAACACCGGACGGCCCGGCCAGCAAAAAGACGCCCACAGGCTTACGCGGGTCACCTAAACCCGCCCGCGCGGTCTGGATACGCTCGCCAATCTGCGCCAGCGCGTCCCTCTGCCCGTTAACACGCTGCGCCAGACGGGCGGGCAGCTCCAGGATCTGACTGGCTTCATCTTTCACCATGCGTCCGGCGGGAATACCGGTCCAGTCGGAGACAATTGCGGCCACCACTGCCGCGCTGACTTCCGGGAACACTACGGGGTTTTCGCCCTGCCAGTCTCTTAATGCCGTTTCTGCCTGTTGCAGCGTGATTTCATCACGCTCGCCGGGCTCTGCGGCACGCTGTTCCTGTAATCGGTGAACCAGTTCCAGTTCCTGCTGCCACCGCGCTTCGGTGTCAGAAAGATCGGCATTCAGCAATATAATCCGCGCCGCCAGTACATCGCCCCGCTCCGAGCGGATACCCATTTTTTCCTGCTTTAATAACAACTCCTGCTCCAGTTCGGCAGCGTTGAGCTGCTGGCGCAGATACTGGACTCTCGCAGGCGGGGTATGCAGCGACAGCGCTACACGGGCCGCCGCCGTATCCAGCAGGCTGATGGCCTTATCCGGTAGTTGCCGGGCCGGAATGTAACGATGAGAAAGCTGTACGGCGGCGCGCACGGCCTCATCAAGGATCAGCACGTCATGGTGTTTTTCAAGCGTGGTGACTAACCCGCGTACCATCTCAACAGCCGCAACCTCTTCCGGCTCAGCAACCTGCAATACCTGAAAACGCCGAGTCAGCGCCGGATCCTTTTCGATATGGCGTTTGTACTCGCTCCAGGTGGTTGCGCCGATGGTGCGCAGGGTGCCACGCGCCAGCGCCGGTTTCAGCAGGTTGGCAGCATCCCCCGTACCGGATGTACCACCAGCGCCCACCAGCGTGTGAACTTCATCAACAAAAAGGATTACCGGCTGCGGCGAGTGCGCGGCCTCTTCCAGCAACGCTTTCAGGCGAGATTCAAATTCACCCTTCATGGACGCCCCAGCCAGCAGCGCGCCAACATCCAGTGACAGCAACCGCACGTTACGCAGTGAAGGCGGTACTTCCCCCCCGGCAATCGCCAGCGCGAATCCTTCCACCACTGCCGTTTTCCCGACTCCCGCTTCGCCGGTCAGTAGCGGGTTGTTCTGGCGACGGCGCAGCAGAATATCCGTCATAGTACGGATCTCGTGTTCGCGACCGGTGACCGGATCGATATTGCCTTCACGGGCCAGCGCAGTCATGTCCTGACAGTATTTCGCCAGCGCGGATTTGCTTCCAGTTGATTCGCCGGCAAAGACCTGGCTAGCTTCCCCCGGTACTGCAGAATTTAAATCCGAGCCGTCATAAGGCATTTCTGTTAATTCAGGAGATGAAGTGATTAAAGACGGAAGAATATCTAATAGTTCATCTACCGGTAGCTCTGCCAATGGCGCACAAATATTTTTTAACACCCGACACAATTCAGGCGTGGTTAACCAGGCAAGTAATAACCATCCACTACGAATTTTTTGATCGCCAAAGCGGATACTTGCCAACATCCAGGCTTTTTCAACAGAAAGATCGATATGATGGGAAAAATCGTTAATTACACTCGCTCCGGCAGGCAATATATTCAATTGCTGAATTAACGCCTTCTCAACATCAGCAGATGTTATTTGATAATGTCGAAGCACATTGTGAATGTCATTCTCTGGTTGTTGTATTAACTGATGCAACCAATGCGTCAGTTCGACATAAGGATTAGCACGTAATTTACAGAACGTTGTCGCAGATTCCAAAGATCTAAACAAAGATTTGGTTAGCTTTCCATATAGTGCACTGCGCGAAACAGGAGTGTCCATCTGTTACACCTAATGATGTAATAACATATAAATGATACATAAACATAACTGTACCGATTAAAACTTCTAATTAATAGAATTATCAAAAAGGCAGAATGAAACAATGATGCATATCACAGAACACTATGTAATATAGCAGGTAGTATCTTTTTCATGGTGATATTCAATAGAGCAAGTCAATTTCATACACACCATGAATATATTAAATTGAAAATCACCACTATATATTTCCGCGAAAACTTATATTGATAAAGTAAATTGATCAGCATTGCTTATCTAAAAATTTAGAAAACTTATTCTTTTGAAAGAAACACTCTACACAGTGATACACAATGAAACCAAATATTACGTGGGGACTCCAAAAAATACAGGCGCACGGGATCGCCGATAACACAATTTACGCGACTGAAGGAACACAAATTATCTTCACCGTTACCTCTCCCTGGATTCCTGTTTTTAAGGTGAATGATGATGTAAAGATTGCCCTCACTCTGACCCGCCACGAAGAAGCATGGTGGATTATCAATCAGTCTACCGAATATTGCTGTACGGTAAATGATCAAATCATCGAGCCGTATCATCGTATGCGCCTGAATGAAGGGGACCTGATTGAATGGGGGCTGTCCTCCTGGCGTCTTGTTCGTGGCAATCCACCCCCTCCCGTTCCGCGCGCCGAAAAGACGACATCGCAGACTGCCGCTTCGCCGGAAACGATGACCGAATATCTGGATCTGGACTGGTTCAGGCAGCAGCAGCGGACGTCGCAAAATCCGTTCGATATCATTCCGGCTCATGGCACATCCTCCGCCGGAGGCGACCCGGAAACAGAGAACCCCCTGACCCGGCTTTATCAGGAATACCGCGAGGCGTTATTGTCTCCCGGTCAGGATATTCAACGCCAGGCCGATCCCTTTCCCTTTAACGGTGAGGCAGCCACGCAGGATCTGGCCTCATTGCGGGATCCAACGGCTGAAGCCGGTACGTTGCAGGATATGGTCACAGGCGGGTTAAGCATTGATGCCATTCTCGATGTACTGGACGCCACCGGCGAAGGAGAAACCGCCTGGCCTGCTGAAAAGACGCCCCCGGATATCCTGCACCTGCTTTCCCCGGAATACACGCCGGAAACGGCGCATAACACCGTTCTGCCCGATCTGACACGCAAAGAGCACCGCATCATCGGCATTGACAGCCATTACCGGATAAACCCGGCACAACACGGAGATATCACTCATGACAAACAATAACGTGCTACCGGCTACCCTGTCGGCGCTGCTGCGGGATTATTCCGTGGCGGAAGGCATTCAGA
>UMGA01009414.1_pt1 | contig 15644 bp, 16 predicted proteins | sample 1965171 | NCBI WGS metagenome assembly UMGA01 (sample SAMEA4836062, study PRJEB28245) | human gut metagenome | biome: gut microbiome; material: fecal sample | place: Denmark | collected 2008 | reverse complement strand
GGCGGCAAAACAGGGCTTACTGAAAATGAAAGCCCTTGCCGATGCGGGATTCCCCCAGGCCGTGATCCCGCCGCACGAGCGTCCGTTTATTCCGGTGCTGCGTCAGTTGGGATTCAGTGGTAGCGATGAGCAGGTACTGGAAAAAGTTGCACGCCAGGCACCGCACTGGCTTTCCAGCGTCAGTTCCGCTTCGCCAATGTGGGTAGCCAATGCGGCAACGATCGCGCCATCTGCCGATACGCTGGATGGCAAAGTGCATCTCACCGTTGCCAACCTGAACAATAAATTTCACCGCTCGCTGGAAGCGCACGTCACCGAATCACTTTTAAAAGCGATTTTTAACGACGAAGAGAAATTTAGCGTTCATTCGGCGTTGCCGCAGGTAGCGTTGCTCGGTGATGAGGGGGCGGCAAACCACAATCGTCTCGGCGGTCATTACGGTGAGCCGGGTATGCAACTTTTTGTCTACGGGCGAGAAGAAGGCAATGATACCCGGCCTTCCCGTTATCCGGCGCGACAGACTCGCGAAGCCAGCGAGGCGGTGGCAAGGCTGAATCAGGTGAATCCCCAACAGGTGATTTTCGCCCAGCAAAACCCGGACGTTATCGACCAGGGCGTTTTTCATAATGACGTGATTGCCGTGAGTAACCGCCAGGTGCTGTTTTGCCACCAACAGGCGTTCGCTCGCCAGTCACAGTTACTGGCAAACCTGCGTGCGCGGGTGAACGGTTTTATGGCGATAGAAGTTCCGGCAACTCAGGTTTCCGTGTCGGATGCGGTGTCTACCTATCTGTTTAACAGCCAACTGTTGAGCCGCGATGATGGTTCCATGATGTTGGTGCTGCCTCAGGAGTGTCGGGAACACGCCGGAGTATGGGGTTATCTCAATGAACTCCTTGCCGCTGACAACCCGATTAGCGAACTAAAAGTCTTTGATTTACGTGAAAGCATGGCGAATGGCGGCGGCCCGGCGTGCCTGCGGTTGCGGGTGGTATTGACAGAAGAAGAACGCCGGGCGGTGAATCCGGCGGTGATGATGAACGATACGCTGTTTAATGCGCTCAATGACTGGGTGGATCGTTACTACCGCGATCGCCTTACTGCTGCCGATCTGGCCGACCCGCAATTGCTGCGCGGAGGGCGGGAAGCACTGGATGTATTGAGCCAATTACTGAATCTCGGTTCGGTTTATCCGTTCCAGCGCGAGGGAGGGGGCAATGGATAATTTTCTTGCTCTGACCTTAACGGGTAAAAAACCGGTTATCACCGAGCGAGAAATCAACGGCGTTCGCTGGCGCTGGCTGGGCGATGGTGTGCTGGAACTGACGCCATTAACGCCACCGCAAGGCGCACTGGTGATTTCAGCGGGAATACACGGTAATGAGACGGCACCTGTGGAGATGCTGGACGCGTTGCTTGGCGCGATATCTCACGGCGAGATCCCGTTACGTTGGCGGTTGCTGGTGATCCTCGGGAATCCTCCTGCGCTGAAGCAAGGGAAACGTTATTGCCATAGCGATATGAATCGAATGTTTGGCGGTCGTTGGCAGCTATTTGCTGAAAGCGGAGAAACCTGTCGGGCGCGCGAACTGGAACAGTGCCTGGAAGATTTTTATGACCTGGGCAAAGAATCTGTGCGCTGGCACCTTGATCTACATACCGCAATTCGTGGCTCCTTGCATCCGCAGTTCGGTGTATTACCGCAACGCGACATTCCCTGGGACGAGAAATTTCTGACGTGGCTGGGTGCGGCGGGGCTGGAGGCGCTGGTGTTCCATCAGGAACCTGGTGGTACGTTTACCCATTTCAGCGCCAGACATTTTGGCGCGCTGGCCTGTACGCTGGAACTTGGCAAAGCGTTGCCCTTTGGGCAAAACGATCTTCGCCAGTTTGCAGTAACTGCCAGCGCAATTGCTGCGCTGCTATCTGGTGAGAGTGTCGGTATCGTGAGAACACCGCCGCTCCGTTATCGGGTGGTTTCGCAAATTACTCGCCACTCGCCGTCCTTCGAAATGCATATGGCAAGTGACACGCTGAATTTTATGCCGTTTGAGAAAGGAACATTGCTGGCGCAGGACGGAGAGGAACGTTTTACCGTAACCCATGATGTAGAGTATGTGTTATTCCCTAATCCGTTGGTAGCGTTGGGATTACGCGCGGGATTAATGCTCGAAAAAATAAGCTAATACTTACCCGCAGAAATCATTCTGCGGGTATTAAGTTGCTTTCTTATAAATTAATACAGATTAATCCTGGTTATTTGCTTTATTTATCACCAGTCATCCGGTATAGTTCTTCATAATCTCTGCAAAATCATCGTGTTGTATTATTCTCTCATCACTCTCCATCAAATTTTCTTTTTTTCTCCATAATTGGCGCAAAAGTGTTTTTTACACTTTCATTGTTTTACCGTTGCTCTGATTAATTGACGCTAAAGTCAGTAAAGTTAATCTCGTCAACACGGCACGCTACTTAAGAAAGCCGTAATAAATAACTGAAAGGAAGGATATAGAATATGCGTAAATTAACTGCACTGTTTGTTGCCTCTACCCTGGCTCTTGGCGCGGCTAACCTGGCCCATGCCGCAGACACCACTACCGCAGCACCGGCTGACGCGAAGCCGATGATGCACCACAAAGGCAAGTTCGGTCCGCATCAGGACATGATGTTCAAAGACCTGAACCTGACCGACGCGCAGAAACAGCAGATCCGCGAAATCATGAAAGGCCAGCGTGACCAGATGAAACGTCCGCCGCTGGAAGAACGCCGCGCAATGCATGACATCATTGCCAGCGATACCTTCGATAAAGCAAAAGCTGAAGCGCAGATCGCAAAAATGGAAGAACAGCGCAAAGCTAACATGCTGGCGCACATGGAAACCCAGAACAAAATTTACAACATCCTGACGCCGGAACAGAAAAAGCAATTTAATGCTAATTTTGAGAAGCGTCTGACAGAACGTCCAGCGGCAAAAGGTAAAATGCCTGCAACTGCTGAATAATCTTTCAGCCAAAAAACTTAAGACCGCCGGTCTTGTCCACTACCTTGCAGTAATGCGGTGGACAGGATCGGCGGTTTTCTTTTCTCTTCTCAAACAGTTGTAAAAAAAGCCTGATCACCACTAACGTAAATCACCCGAGTTGCCGATAACCATCCACGGTTACCTGAACGATAACAATGAAAAGAACGGGCCGGGAGCGAGTATGGAATACTTTGATATGCGTAAAATGTCGGTGAATCTGTGGCGAAACGCTGCCGGTGAAACGCGCGAAATTTGCACTTTCCCACCGGCAAAACGTGATTTTTACTGGCGTGCCAGCATTGCATCCATCGCGGCGAATGGGGAGTTTTCTTTGTTTCCCGGCATGGAAAGGATAGTGACGTTGCTGGAAGGCGGCGAGATGTTCCTTGAAAGCGCAGACCGCTTTAACCATACCTTAAAACCGTTACAGCCTTTTGCCTTTGCGGCGGACCAGGTGGTAAAAGCGAAACTGACGGCAGGGCAGATGTCGATGGATTTCAACATCATGACACGCCTGGATGTCTGTAAGGCGAAAGTCAGAATTGCCGAACGTACGTTTACTACCTTTGGCTCACGCGGCGGGGTGGTGTTTGTGATTAACGGGGCGTGGCAACTGGGCGATAAATTGCTCACTACCGACCAGGGCGCGTGCTGGTTCGATGGCAGGCACACCCTGCGGCTTTTACAACCGCAAGGTAAACTGTTGTTCAGTGAAATCAACTGGCTCGCTGGTCATTCGCCGGATCAAGTTCAGTAATTTCATAGTTACCGGAAAGCAGCGGCTTACAAAGAATTTTATAACCGTCGTGATCAAACCCGGCGGGTGTCCGAATTAACGTTGTCGCTTCTTCCAGCGAATTAACCGCCCCCAGCCACAGCCAGTTTTGAATAATATGATATTGAGTCATTTCCGGGTGCTGTTCTTTCAGTGCCACCGCACCTTGCCAAGGCCAACACACCACCCGCAAACGCTCCAGAGACTGGCGCAAGCGTAGCGCATGTTCCTCATGGCTCTCTTTACCGCAGCATGCTCCGGCGCAACGTTTTAGCGCTGAACGAAAACATGCACGACCGCGACTTAACGGTTCCAGTCCCAACAGGCCATAACAAAGTTTTTGTTCATCAGCGATGCTCTGCAATGCTTGCAAAGCTGCGCGCCTATTGGCAAACAGGCCAAACAGGTTGGGGGCTCGTGAAAAATCCACCTCTTTGGCATACACCACATCGACGCGCTTTTCATTTAATTGCAGGGCGCAGAGCTGGCGATTGCGGCGCAACCGTTTATTAAACAGCGGCTGTTGTTCTTTGATTAATCGCGCTTCAAGGAGCAGAGCGCCGATTTCGCCTGCGGTGCAGATCCAGCTGATGCGTCGGGATTGCCGTAGCATGGCGGCTTCATCCGGGGTACGTAAATGAGAAAGGACGCGGCTGCGGATGTTAATGCTTTTGCCGATATAGAGCGGCATGGTGTCACTTTCGCCATGAAACAGATACACCCCTGGTCGGGTGGGTAAGTCATTAAGGAATGAACGTAAATGTTCGGGATATTCATAAATTGCCGCAGCTTCAAATTCGAGCCGCGGAGAAGTTAAACGCCGTACCACTGTTGACTCCGAATGCTGGTTATCTATCCAGTGTAACAGGCGGGAAGCGATTAAAAAAGAGGCGGGTCGATGACAAAGGTTACACCGTCTGACGTGCTACGCCTGTCAGGCCTATTCGACTCCTGCAATATATTGAATTTGCATAGTTTTGTAGGTCGAATAAGGCGTTCACGCCGCATCCGGCGTGAACAAATTACTCTTTTTCGCACAAACCATTATGTGCAAATTATTACTTTTTCCAGAAATCATCGAAAACGGTAATTGGCGGACGGCGTTTATGTTCGGTTTTCAGATACCAGTTCTCTATTGTTCTGGCGACCTGTTCAGGTACGTTTTTCCCTTCCAGATAGTCGTCGATATTGTCATAGGTCACGCCGAGTGCCACTTCATCTGGCAGAGAAGGGCGATCATCTTCCAGATCGGCCGTTGGCGCTTTCTTATAAAGGTGTTCCGGGCAACCTAATGCCGCCAGTAACTGTTTACCCTGACGTTTGTTGAGACGATACAGCGGATTAATGTCTGTACCGCCGTCACCATATTTAGTGAAGAATCCGGTAATGGCTTCTGCTGCATGATCGGTGCCCACCACGACACCGCTGGTCATACCCGCAATGCTATATTGTGCTTTCATCCGCTCACGCGCTTTTTCATTGCCACGGACAAAATCGCTCAGTTCAATGCCTGCTTCCCGCAATGCCTGTTCGCTGGCCAATACCGCGCCCTTGATATTAACGGTTAATACGCGATCCGGTTGAATAAAGGCAATGGCATCCTGGCAATCTTGTTCGTCGGCCTGAACACCATAGGGCAGGCGTACGGCAATAAATTGCAGTGATTCGTTGCCGGTTTCCAGGCGCAGCTCATTAATCGCCATCTGGCACAGCTTTCCGGCAAGCGTGGAGTCCTGACCGCCGCTGATCCCGAGCACCAGTGATTTAATGAACGGATAAGTTTGCAGGTAGCTTTTCAGAAAATCGATACTACGACGAATTTCCTCTTCAGCATTAATCTGCGGTTTTGCGCCCAGCGCCTTTATTATTTGTTGTTGCAATGTCATTGAACCCCTCCAGACAGAAAAGACAAAACTTCCTTAAAGCTAACCCGTTGCTACTGAAACGACAAGCGACAGCGGGCTGAATGGTGGTTAAAACGTCATACAGGAATCCTCTGAAAGCGGAGCCGTTTCGTTCACGGGCTTGAAAAAGCGCCCAATGTATTCCAGGCTTATCTAACACGCTGATAAACAAGAGGACGGAATATGAACAAGAATATGGCAGGAATTCTGAGTGCAGCGGCGGTATTAACCATGCTGGCGGGTTGTACGGCTTATGATCGTACTAAAGACCAGTTTGTACAGCCTGTGGTGAAAGACGTCAAAAAAGGCATGAGCCGGGCGCAGGTTGCACAAATTGCGGGTAAACCTTCGTCTGAAGTGAGCATGATCCATGCTCGTGGTACTTGCCAGACCTACATCCTGGGTCAACGTGATGGTAAAGCAGAAACCTACTTTGTCGCGTTAGATGATACCGGACATGTCATCAACTACGGTTATCAGACCTGTGCTGAATACGACACTGATCCACAGGCTGCGAAGTAATCAATTCGTCTGAAAGCTTGAGTAACAACGGAAACCGGCCATTGTGCCGGTTTTTTTTGGCCTGAGTTCTTAATTATCTTCGCGAATTATTTGCCCGAAATGTGAAGAGGGTCATAACCGCAGGTCAAGGAGAGACAATTTATAAGGTCAAAGAAATACTATTGCTCAGGTCTATACCGTATACTCCTTTCAGCCACAAAAAAAGTCATGTTGGTTTCGCAAGTTACCCAGAGCATGGAAGCAGGTTAAGGCTTGCGGAGTGTCTGGCTGACAGATAATCGTCGATGAGGGCAGTTTTATGGAAAAGAAACACATTTATCTGTTTTGTTCTGCGGGCATGTCTACCTCTTTACTGGTATCAAAAATGCGCGCACAGGCAGAAAAATATGAAGTTCCGGTCATTATTGAAGCATTTCCGGAAACACTGGCTGGTGAAAAAGGTCAGAATGCCGATGTCGTGTTATTAGGGCCGCAGATTGCTTATATGTTGCCCGAAATCCAGCGTTTGTTACCCAACAAACCGGTTGAAGTAATTGACTCGCTGCTTTATGGCAAAGTCGATGGTTTAGGCGTGCTTAAGGCTGCGGTTGCAGCGATTAAAAAAGCCGCAGCAAATTAATTTATTTTAAATTTTCCCGTCAAAGAGTTATTTCATAAATCAATACCGCAATATTTAAATTGCGGTTTTTAAGGGTATTTTTCTATGAGTAATGTTATTGCATCGCTTGAAAAGGTACTCCTCCCTTTTGCAGTTAAAATAGGAAAGCAGCCACACGTTAATGCAATCAAAAATGGCTTTATTCGCTTAATGCCGTTAACCCTTGCGGGGGCCATGTTTGTATTAATTAACAACGTTTTTCTAAGCTTTGGGGAGGGGTCATTTTTTTATTCCTTAGGTATTCGCCTGGATGCCTCAACCATTGAAACACTTAATGGTCTGAAAGGTATTGGCGGCAACGTATATAACGGAACATTAGGGATAATGTCTTTAATGGCACCGTTCTTTATTGGCATGGCGCTGGCAGAAGAGCGTAAAGTCGATGCGCTGGCGGCCGGGTTGTTATCCGTTGCAGCATTTATGACCGTCACCCCATATAGTGTCGGTGAGGCCTATGCGGTTGGCGCAAACTGGTTAGGTGGGGCGAATATCATCTCCGGGATTATTATTGGCCTGGTGGTGGCAGAAATGTTTACCTTTATTGTCCGCCGCAATTGGGTCATTAAACTGCCCGACAGCGTACCTGCTTCAGTATCGCGTTCCTTCTCGGCATTAATTCCCGGCTTTATTATTCTTTCCGTGATGGGGATTATTGCCTGGGCGTTGAATACCTGGGGCACCAACTTCCATCAGATCATTATGGATACCATCTCAACCCCACTGGCATCGTTGGGTAGCGTGGTGGGCTGGGCCTATGTGATCTTTGTTCCACTGCTCTGGTTCTTCGGTATTCATGGCGCGTTGGCGCTGACCGCACTGGACAACGGCATTATGACGCCGTGGGCGCTGGAAAATATCGCGACCTATCAGCAATATGGTTCCGTCGAAGCGGCGCTGGCAGCCGGTAAGACCTTCCATATCTGGGCCAAGCCGATGCTGGACTCCTTTATTTTCCTTGGGGGCAGTGGTGCGACTTTAGGCCTGATCCTGGCTATCTTTATCGCCTCTCGCCGTGCTGATTATCGTCAGGTGGCAAAACTGGCGCTGCCGTCCGGCATCTTCCAGATTAACGAACCGATTCTGTTTGGTCTGCCAATTATCATGAACCCGGTGATGTTTATCCCGTTTGTACTGGTACAACCGATTCTGGCGGCAATCACCCTCGCAGCGTACTACATGGGCATTATTCCTCCGGTGACCAATATTGCACCGTGGACCATGCCAACCGGTCTGGGAGCCTTCTTTAATACCAACGGTAGCGTCGCCGCATTGCTGGTCGCACTCTTCAACCTTGGCATCGCAACGTTAATTTATCTGCCCTTTGTTGTGGTGGCTAACAAAGCGCAAAACGCGATTGATAAAGAAGAGAGCGAAGAAGATATCGCTAACGCCCTGAAATTTTAATCGATGCCGGTACGGGTAATCGTGCCGGTAAGAAAAGAGAGGAACGATGTATGATGGATCTCGATAACATTCCCGATACGCAAACGGAAGCTGAAGAGCTGGAAGAAGTGGTGATGGGGCTTATCATCAACTCCGGACAAGCGCGCAGCCTGGCGTATGCGGCACTGAAACAGGCGAAGCAGGGCGATTTTGCTGCAGCAAAAGCCATGATGGATCAGTCACGGATGGCATTGAATGAAGCGCATCTGGTACAGACGAAACTGATTGAAGGCGATGCGGGCGAAGGTAAGATGAAAGTGAGTCTGGTGCTGGTCCACGCTCAGGATCATTTAATGACGTCCATGCTTGCGCGTGAACTGATTACTGAATTAATTGAACTTCATGAAAAACTGAAGGCATAAGGAGTCGATGATGCAGCCAGTGATTAACGCGCCGGAAATTGCCACTGCCCGAGAACAGCAGTTGTTTAATGGCAAAAACTTCCATGTGTTTATCTACAACAAAACTGAGAGTATCAGCGGACTGCATCAGCACGACTATTATGAATTTACTCTGGTATTAACCGGGCGTTATTTCCAGGAGATTAACGGTAAGCGCGTGTTACTGGAACGGGGCGATTTTGTTTTTATTCCGTTAGGTTCGCACCATCAAAGTTTTTATGAGTTTGGTGCCACGCGTATATTGAACGTTGGGATCAGTAAACGCTTTTTTGAGCAGCATTACCTGCCGTTGTTGCCTTATTGCTTTGTCGCTTCGCAGGTATACCGGACCAATAACGCTTTTCTCACCTATGTGGAAACAGTGATTTCTTCATTGAATTTCCGCGAAACAGGGCTGGAAGAGTTTGTTGAGATGGTTACTTTTTATGTCATTAACCGTTTACGTCATTACCGCGAAGAACAGGTGATTGATGATGTACCGCAGTGGCTGAAAAGTACGTTAGAAAAGATGCATGATAAAGAGCAGTTTAGTGAATCGGCGCTGGAGAATATGGTGACGTTGTCAGCCAAATCACAGGAATATTTGACGCGAGCGACTCAACGATATTATGGCAAAACACCGATGCAGATTATTAATGAAATCCGCATTAACTTTGCCAAAAAACAGCTGGAAATGACGAACTATTCCGTCACCGATATTGCGTTTGAAGCCGGTTACAGCAGTCCCAGCCTGTTTATTAAAACGTTTAAGAAATTAACGTCCTTTACGCCTAAGAGCTATCGTAAGAAATTGACTGAATTTAATCAGTAAGTCGTTATACCTGACAATTCACATATCTGTCCTGTTGCTGGATTATTTATGTCCGGAGGGGCAGATATGCCAGATATCAGTATTCTGTACTGAAGGGAGAAATTATGAGCCAGAAATTAAAAGTCGTCACTATTGGTGGCGGGAGCAGCTATACCCCGGAGTTACTGGAAGGATTTATTAAGCGTTATCACGAATTGCCGGTCAGCGAATTATGGCTGGTGGATGTCGAAGGTGGCAAAGCTAAACTGGATATTATTTTCGATCTCTGCCAACGGATGATTGATAACGCTGGCGTCCCGATGAAGCTTTATAAAACGCTGGATCGCCGCGAAGCATTGAAAGATGCTGATTTCGTTACTACCCAACTGCGCGTAGGCCAATTACCGGCGCGCGAACTGGATGAACGTATTCCATTAAGTCATGGTTATCTTGGTCAGGAAACCAACGGCGCGGGCGGTCTGTTTAAAGGTCTGCGTACCATTCCGGTGATTTTTGACATCGTAAAAGATGTCGAAGAACTTTGTCCGAATGCATGGGTGATTAACTTCACTAACCCGGCGGGAATGGTCACTGAAGCCGTTTATCGTCATACCGGATTTAAACGCTTTATCGGCGTGTGTAATATTCCGATCGGCATGAAGATGTTTATTCGCGATGTTCTGATGCTGAAAGACAGCGATGATTTATCTATCGATCTGTTCGGCCTCAACCATATGGTGTTCATTAAGGATGTGCTGGTAAATGGCAAGTCGCGCTTTGCCGAATTGCTTGATGGTGTGGCGTCAGGGCAGTTAAAAGCGTCCTCTGTAAAAAATATTTTCGATCTGCCATTTAGTGAGGGCTTAATTCGTTCGTTAAATCTGCTGCCATGTTCTTATCTGCTGTATTACTTCAAGCAGAAAGAGATGCTGGCTATTGAAATGGGCGAATACTACAAAGGCGGCGCACGAGCACAGGTAGTACAGAAAGTCGAGAAACAACTTTTTGAGCTGTATAAAAATCCGGAGTTGAAAGTTAAGCCGAAAGAACTGGAACAGCGCGGTGGGGCTTATTACTCTGATGCAGCGTGCGAAGTGATCAACGCTATCTACAACGACAAGCAAGCTGAACATTACGTTAATATCCCGCATCATGGGCATATTGATAATATTCCGGCAGACTGGGCGGTAGAAATGACCTGTAAGCTGGGGCGCGATGGCGCGACGCCACATCCGCGCATTACGCATTTCGATGATAAAGTGATGGGGCTGATTCACACCATTAAAGGCTTCGAGATTGCTGCCAGCAACGCCGCACTTAGCGGAGAATTTAACGATGTGTTACTGGCGCTAAACCTTAGTCCGTTGGTGCATTCCGATCGCGATGCTGAGCTGCTGGCACGCGAGATGATTCTGGCGCACGAGAAATGGCTGCCAAATTTTGCCGACTGCATCGCAGAGCTTAAAAAAGCACATTAACCGAGGCTGATTATGGAACGCTTACTGATTGTTAATGCCGATGATTTTGGCTTAAGCAAAGGTCAGAACTACGGCATTATCGAGGCCTGTCGCAATGGGATTGTCACATCAACGACGGCGCTGGTGAATGGGCAGGCTATTGACCATGCGGTGCAGTTGAGTCGTGATGAACCGAGTCTGGCCATAGGGATGCACTTTGTCCTTACTATGGGCAAGCCACTGACAGCTATGCCGGGGTTAACCCGCGATGGTGTGCTGGGAAAATGGATCTGGCAGTTGGCAGAAGAAGATGCTTTACCGCTGGAAGAAATTACTCAGGAGCTTGCCAGTCAGTATTTGCGTTTCATTGAGCTATTTGGACGCAAACCTACGCATCTTGATAGCCATCATCATGTGCATATGTTCCCGCAGATTTTCCCGATTGTTGTCAGGTTTGCGGCTGAAGAGGGGATTGCGTTGCGCATCGACCGTCAGCCGCTATCTAACTCTGGTGATTTACCGGCTAATCTGCGCAGTTCTCAGGGATTCAGTAGCGCGTTTTATGGTGAAGAGATTAGCGAGGCACTGTTCCTGCAAGTGCTGGATGACGCAAGCCATCGGGGTGATCTTTCGCTGGAGGTGATGTGTCATCCTGCGTTTATCGATAATACTATCCGTCAGAGTGCTTACTGTTTCCCACGGTTAACGGAGCTGGAAGTGCTGACATCAGCGTCGTTGAAATATGCAATTGCTGAGCGTGGTTATCGGTTGGGTAGTTATCTTAATGTGTAAGTAAGGTGGTAAGGTCACTCCCCAGGGGACGTGACCTTATCCATATTTACGCCGGAATTTTGTCAATCTTAGGAATGCGTGACCACACGCGGTGTGCTGCCATCAGCGTTAACAGTTCATCCATAAAACTACCGTCGGCGCTGTCAGCTTCCACAATCCCTTCTTCACCCTGGTCAGCGACCTTGATTGTTGCTTTAAACTTGCGCGCGTCTCCCGCCAGCGCAATCGGTTTAAGGTGTTTGTAGGCTTCCATCAGGTAGTAGTTGGCATCGCCGTTGTCAGCGATATCCGCGATATTGCCGCAAGGGACAATGACCGCATCGACCGTCAGCGAAGGTGCACCGGCAAAGGTAGCGGCTATAGGCAACACCGTACCGTCATCCGCAGTCACTTCACCCATTCGGGAGTAGAGCAGTTTGGCATGAACGCCTTTGGCCTTCAGGGCCTTGAGAATGGCCAGAAGGTCTGCCGATCTCACTTCATCATTAAGTAAAATCGCTACCACGCGACCTTTCACATCACCGTCAGGAATGGCGTACAAACTTAAGGATGGATCCTTTTTCAGACCGTTGACGTCCGGAGGTGGGGTGATATTCAGCTGGTCGTCAGTCAGTTCGATACCGAGATTTTTCGCCACCGCCTGGGCCAGAGTGAGATCAATATGCGCCAGCTGGTCAACAACGCGCTCACGAATATACGGACGAACGACTTTGCTTAACTCAAAACTGAAACCATCGACAATATGGCGCTGCTCGAATGGCGTCTGACTTAGCCAGAACAGACGCGGATGGGAATAATATTCGCCAAACGATGGACTGCGCTCACGAACTTTATTTCCTTCCACGCGTTCCTGATATGATTCAAAACCGCCGCGTTTCGGTCCCGGCGGTGTTTCGCGCGGCCAGTTATCGTTGATCGAGTTCGGTTCGTAATTCGCCGGGTTAGTGTCGATCCCCATACGATGCATGCCATCACGCTGGAAGTTGTGGTAAGGGCAGGTCGGACGGTTAATCGGAATCTCATGGAAATTCGGCCCACCAAGACGACTGATTTGTGTATCGGTATAGGAGAACAAACGTCCCTGCAACAGCGGATCGTTGGTGAAGTCCAGACCAGGAACAATATGACCTGGATGGAATGCTGCTTGTTCGTTTTCGGCAAAGAAGTTATCCGGATTGCGATTGAGCACCATTTTGCCGACACGCTGAACGGGCACCAGTTCTTCCGGGATCAGTTTGGTTGGATCGAGAAGATCGAAGTCGAACTTGAATTCATCTTCTTCAGGAATCAACTGGAAGCCCAGTTCGTATTCCGGAAAATCGCCTGCTTCAATGGCTTCCCACAACTCGCGGCGGTGGAAGTCCGGGTCACGTCCGGTGAGTTTTTGTGCTTCATCCCAAACGAGTGAGGCTTTACCTGCCAGTGGTTTCCAGTGGAAACGTACAAACGTTGCCTTCCCTTCGGCATTAATCAGGCGGAAGGTGTGAATACCGAAGCCTTCCATGGTGCGGTAACTGCGGGGGATGCCGCGATCCGACATCGCCCACATCACGTTGTGCAGAGTTTCAGGTTGCAGAGAAACATAATCCCAGAAAGTATCGTGGGCACTTTGCCCTTGTGGAATTGCCCAGTGCGGTTCTGGTTTTACCGCATGAACAAAATCGGGGAATTTATGCGCATCCTGGATAAAGAAGATTGGCGTGTTATTGCCAACCAGGTCAAAAATACCCTCTTCAGTATAGAACTTGGTGGCAAAACCACGGATATCACGCACGGTATCGGCAGAGCCAGCGCCACCCTGAACGGTAGAGAACCTAACAAATACTGGGGTGATTTTGTTCGGATCTGAGAGGAAATCCGCTTTGGTGATATCGCTTAAGCTTTTATATGGCTGGAAATAACCGTGAGCTGCTGATCCGCGTGCATGAACAATACGTTCCGGGATGCGCTCATGGTCAAAGTGGGTGATTTTCTCGCGCAGAATAAAATCTTCCAGCAGCGTTGGACCACGGTTACCGGCACGCAGTGAGTTTTGATCATCGGCGATGCGCACGCCCTGATTAGTGGTCAGCGCATAATTTTCACTGCCTTTGCGTACGTCTTCCAGAGAATTAAGTTTTTCGTTACGTGTATCAGGGGCTTTCAGGCTCCCAGGGGCGGTAGGTTGTGCACCTGGCGGTGTTGGTTCAGCCGCTGGACGATGAGATCCGTCCTCAGGTGCCAGTGAGTCCATCCCCGGTTTCGCTTCGCTGGAATCGTGTAGTGGTGACTGGTGCTGATGTGGGTTCTTTTCGTTATGTTGCGACATTGAACTCGTCTCCTTAATTTATTACTGAAAGGGCCGCTGTTTTGGTCAAAAAACCCTCTAACTATAGACCATCAGCCAGATCCCGCTTCGGAGACTATTCTGGAAACGGTGTTATGAAATACACGCAAAGTGGGACGTACAGGGGCTAAATCGGCTAAACTACAGTTTTTCTGATTTTTAATATGCGTTTAGTGAAGCCAGTAATGAAGAAACCGCTCCGCCAGCAAAACCGCCAGATTATTAGCTATGTCCCACGCACGGAACCCGCGCCGCCAGAACATGCGATAAAGATGGATTCGTTTCGTGATGTCTGGATGCTGCGTGGCAAATATGTTGCGTTCGTACTGATGGGAGAGTCATTTCTGCGCTCACCGGCGTTTACTGTGCCTGAATCCGCCCAGCGTTGGGCAAATCAGATCCGCCAGGAAGGGGAAGTGACTGAGTAAGGATTACATACCTCCCGGTTTTGCCGGGAGTTACATGACCTGAAATTCTGTATTTCATTGCTACATTCATTCAAACCACCAGTAACAAAAAGCTGCCTTTGACGATCTATTGCTATAAATAAGTGATCTTTTTTCTTTAATTGTTTATTTATTTTAAAATGGTTAAGTTTTGCTAATCATGATGAGCTATTTTTGATAGTTCATCCTGTGGCGTCGCTCTTAAACTTATATTGTAAGTGACTTAGATTTAAATGAGATAATAATTTTGTGAACAATATGGGGCGGGAGATGTTTTCTACAAACTTAATACAGAGTAATTATGGTGATTTAAATATTAAAAGCCTGGCTTTCGACTCTTTTAAAGAAAGGCTTGAGTCTACCATGGCGGCACTCACTTTCTTTATATCAACGGGTCAATGTGACTGCGATGAAATAGCAGAGTCGAACTTCAATCGTATGATTGCCTATATGTCTAACATTAACTATGATGCCTCAAAGCCAGGAGCGCCAGCACTTAGTTTTGATACGTATCTGCAGGACAATGTTAAATATAGAGTGATAATTAATAATCTTTATGGCAGTGAGTTTCGGATAAGAGATATTAATGAGAATTTTGTTGGGATGGATTTTACCTGTGAATTCTGACCCGAAAAAATGACGAATTTGATCAATATAAAAATAGGTTGGTTATTCATTATTTAAGGACTATATACTATGAAAAAAATTATATACATCCTGCCGGGAGCATTTTTGCTGCGATTCAAAAAAAATGAGAGTCTCCTAAAGTTTCCTTCGATAATATCAATGCTTAATATCAATCTTCTTTTTAATCCACTAAATCTTCCGGGAATGGGAAGTGGTGTGCTTGAAGATATTATGAGTATTCCAGATAGTTCACTTAGAAAACGTCTCGGGTATGAGGTTTTAAGCTTCTCACTACAGGCACATTCATTGAGCCAGGAATGTATTGATAAGTTGGACATTTTTTTCGCTGACGATCTGTTTAAATATGAGTCAGTATGCATCGCCGCGATGGAACATTTAAAAAGTAAAGCAACGGCCCCTATACAAAACGGACCGTTGCCAGCATAAGAATTAACGGTGTGCCAGTTCGGCGTCGTCTTCG
>UMGA01007213.1_pt1 | contig 15815 bp, 16 predicted proteins | sample 1965171 | NCBI WGS metagenome assembly UMGA01 (sample SAMEA4836062, study PRJEB28245) | human gut metagenome | biome: gut microbiome; material: fecal sample | place: Denmark | collected 2008 | reverse complement strand
ATTCACGCAATAACAAATCTAATTTTTCAAATTGAGTCATATATTCTCTCCTTTCATGCTAATATGATAATACACATTAGCATGAAAGTAAATATAAGTAATAGCAGTTAAAATTATAAATGTTCTTACTACTATTGGAACGGTTTTTATTGTTATTTTTTTAAGTTTACTTGCGATTGCAAATATGTAATCATCTTAAGGGAGAAAAGCGGTTAGTCTATACGATTGACTGCTTTTTTCATACCCAGAAAGGAGTGATTGATTTATGCGTATGAAAAAAGGACTTATGATAAATTATCAAATCTAAGTCCTTTTCAATCCATTTGAAATATAGAAAATATCATTTCAAATCATTATCATTTTTTACATATTCCAGAATATCTCCGGGTTGGCAATCTAATGCTTCTGATGCGGACGAAGCTCTATTTCCGGATTCATTCCTGGGAAAGTTAAATGACTGCCATCCATATTCACGGGGGCGGATGCTGTTAAATCGTTCATTGTACACTTTTACCAGCCTCTCTCGTCTCTGCTGGTCTTTAAAAATCCAGTCTTTAAATGCTACTTTCATTGCATCCTGCTTCTGTGATGCCAGCATGGTTTCTTTCTTATTAAGGACACGGTTCTCATCACCATTTTCATTCACACTCTATTTTATATCCTTGGAACCCATAGAAGCCGCCCATCCAGCCTGAATCCTTTGTATTACGCTTCCATCCCGTGCATCGATCGTAAGGAGTGGAACACCTGCATCATCCATCGTCACGTCTCCTATGACCGGTCCATCCTCCCCATTTCCGTACTCATACTCTGGCTCTTTGGATGTCCAGGTTCCATAAAAATCCCACACCGGGATCAGGACTGCTTCGGTATCGCTGCCTTCACTGTCTGGCATGCACATATAACCCAGCTGTACCTTTGTTATGGTTATCTCCGCACTCTGTGCATCAATGGACGGATAACGGTAGTGGCTTCCTCCATCGACAGAGATCAGCCGATTCTTGTCTTCTGTCATGACCTGCAAAGTGATCGTTTTTTCAAAGATATCCTTGACCTCATCAAAAGGAAGTAGGAACAGCCTTTCATCGGAAGCATTCGATGCTTCTATGGGATTTCGGTGCAGAAAACTCTGAAGTGTCCCACTGCAAAAGTCCATCGTCAGTACTTCATTTTCCCATCCTTCAGACTGTCCTTCATGAAGTGTTCCATCTTCGTTTTCCCATTCAAGAGCCTGCTCATTAACAGGCAGAGAGGTTTCCCTCACATAATTAACCGGAACCCCGTCTATCATCCGTTCAAAAATGAAATCATCTTTTTCCAAGGTAGTGCTTCCTTCAGTAAGTGCTTTTGAGGAACTTTCAAATATCTCCCAGTTTCCGGACACAAGACCTGAAACCTTCTCCTTTGCTTCCTTTTCAGATACTTTCCCGCTTCCTGCCTTTATATAATTTTGAAAGCGTTCTTCCCTTTCTTTTTTCTCACTCGATTCCAGGGTCATGTCTCCACAATCGTCAAAGATAAACTTCGCTATCCCAAATCCGAGTTCCTCCACATCCGATACCTGCTCACTCTGTGTATAAGAATACCGATAGGTCAGTCCATCTACTGTATATGTCCCCGCCTGTTCGTTCTCATTCTTCTCTTCCTGCATGGGCTGTCCTTTTCCGAATGTGTCTTTTATTTTATTCTGTTCTTCTTCAGGAATCGCCACCCTTTTTACTTTTTTTAAACAGATTGCATCTACATCCGGGACTTTTACCGGTGCATCCGCTGTCAGGGTAAAATTCATCGGGGTTTCTTTATCCTCCCGGTCCGCTGATCTTAGATCTGCTTGGATTGTTGTCTGGTATGTTTCCGGTGCCTGAACCTGTTCGGCAACGATTTTCTGAACTGTCTCCTTTTTCTCTTCTTTTTTCTGTTCTGTCTGATCCTTTTCTTCCACAACAGCAGACTGGACAATACGGTCACATCCGGATAATGTCAAAAGATTCATACACAGAACGGCTCCCATAAACATTTTTATTTTCTTCATCCTTTTTCCATCCTTTCCTTTCGGTATTAAAAAAGGTACCCTCTTCTTATGAGAAAAGAGTACCATATTGCTTTGCCGATGTATTCATCAAGATGTAAACAAATTGTAAATCAGAAGATGGCTCTTACCGTGGTCCCCTCTCTCTGTCTGCTTTCGATTTTCAAGCATCCGCCATGGATTTCAGCCACCTTCACACAGAGTGCCAGCCCAAGTCCGGATCCGCCTTCTTTTCGGCTTCGTGATTTGTCCACCATATAGAATGCATCTGTGATCTTTCCCAGTTCTTCCTCCGGGATCCCCATTCCGGTATCCGACACCTCAAAGATCTTTTTTCCAGCTTTCTCATAAGCCTTTACCCAAATGCTTCCACCGGCATCCGTAGCCTTTAGGGCATTGTCGATCAGGTTTATCAGAAGGCTTTCCATCAAGGCCGGATCCATTTTCATGGAAAAGGCTTCACATTCCATCTTGAGGTGCACCGCTTTCTTTTCTGCCTGTTCTTTTTCCATGTCTATGACATGGTTTAAAAGGTCACCTGCCATGGTTATTTCCATCTGTATGGCATGGTTCTGATAAAGCCCCAGCATCTGCAGCATCTTCCCAGAAAGAGCCTCCAGGCGCTTTCCCTCCCGGTTGATATGTTCCAGTGCCCGGTCTTTCTGTTCATCTTTCAGCTTTACATGGCGCAGGGTATCCGAATACCCGATAATGGACGTTAACGGGGTACGCATTTCATGGGAAAGTGCCCCCATGAGCAGCTCCTGTTTCTCTGCCACTTCCTGTAGCTTCTCCATCTGTTCCACGGTTCTTTTCATCATCATATAAATAAAAAGTCCTGCCATCAGAAACACTGCCAGATAGATTCCGGCAAACCAGATAGCGGTCTGCCTCAGCTCTGTGAAGAGTCCTGTGACTTCCCGGACGGAGAGGACTTCGTATCCTTCTGGTTTAGATAAGGCTACTTTTTGAAGAAGAAGGTATTTCTTCCCCAGTTTCTGTATCTTATAGGCATATGGATCTTTTTCATTCTTCAGACCCAGATTTTCAATCCCAACCACTTTATAATCTGTCAGGTTTTCAATAGCGGTACTACTTTTCTTATCGATCAGCGCCATGCCGGACCCACAGCATCGTTGAAATTGAAATCCCATATAGGCCTTCTTTCCAGTCTCGGACATCTGCTCATATTTGCTGTTATCCCAAAATTGTTCCAGGAGTATCTTGCCATTTTCCAGCTGTCTTCCGTAGGTCTCTGCAGCATTATTGAGGCTTCGTTTTCCTGTGATATAAAGACTTAGCGTTCCCACTGGGATCAGGGCACATAATAGCGTTACCAGCATAAGAAGTACCGTTCGTTTCCACAGCTTCATCCTTATTCCTCCAGACGGTATCCAAGTTTCGGGATCGTCCTGATCTCATCATAAAGTTCCAGCTTTTTTCTGAGCTGTCCGATATGGACATCCACCGTCCTGCTTTCTCCCAGGTAGTCTTCTCCCCAGACCCGTTTTAACAGTTCTTCCCTTCCAAGCGCAATATTCTTATTTTGCAGGAGCAGCACAAAGAGGTCATATTCCATTGGCTTTAGGCTTACCGGAAGCCCGTCTTTGTAGACCTGATGGCTTTGCATGTCCACCAGGATGTTCCGGACCGTTAAGACTTTCTTGGCCCGTCCCGTCCTCTCCAGCACCTTCTCAATGCGTACCAGAAGTTCCAGCATCTCAAAAGGTTTTACCATATAATCTTCCGCACCCAGCTTTAATCCCTTCACCTTGGAAGCCACATCATCCTTTGCAGTCAGGTAGAGCACCGGAAGCTCCTTCTTTTTAAAATCCTCCATCAATGCAAACCCGTCTTTTCCCGGCAGCATGATATCCACTACTGCCAGGTCCGCGTCCTCCTGCCATAAGAGCAGCCTCTGGGCTTCTTCCCCATCATACGCTGCCACAGTCTCATACCCTGCTGCCTCCAGGTTCATGCACAGCAATTCTGAAATTGCGCGGTCATCTTCTATCACCAAAATTTTATTTTTCATTCCCGCTGCCACCTCTAACGCTTTTCTATAGTATAGTTTTTTAAATCCCAAGACTACATTGCATTTGTTCTTGCTTTCTCATCATTTATACGTATCAGGGCACGATAATGTGACCAGCTCAATTCAGGGCACAGTGTGTCTCAAATTAGAAAAGTACAATAAAACTGCCTCATCTTACGAAGATTCGATTTATCAAAACCTTTTCCGAACTCTGCTGTCAGCTGCTCAGAAAGATATTCCAATAATTTCTTTCCGTATTCTGCGCGATCATTTTCTCCACATGCTTTAAAAATCTGTTCTCCAATTTCCCAATAAGTTGTTACCATAGCAGAATTTACCGCTGTGCTTAAACGATGTTGTGCAGACACAATAGAATTACGAATAGAATGATAAGTCTGTTCTGCATTTTGATTTTTTTGTAAATTATAATCCATGCTCTTTACTCCTCTGAATTTCCAAAATAGAACTTACTGTTCTTCTATTGATTCAATATTTTCAATCCGCATCAGCTTAACTACCTGCTTATCTTTTTTCTCTGTATAACAAATTTTTATCCATTCATCATCTGCGTCTATTATCTTGCAGGATAATTCAGTTTTTCCCGCAAAACTAAAAATGAACTCTGATCTGATAATACATTGTTTTCCTACAAGATCATTAATCAGCTTTGACATATATGCCACTCCTCTCTGCTTTTTCTCCAATCGTTTTACTTTCGTTTCCAAACGCTTTACTTTTCCCGGATACGCCGAATAACAAAGTAGCAGCAATAATGCTGCAATTCCAAACCATTCCATATTATTCTCCTTAGCAAACTTAACGCTAATATGTCTGTTCCTTAAAATATCTTTTGCCATTCAAATCATATCACACTATCAGCCATATTTCCATTTCAATTTACTTAGGCAAGTCACTTCGCTCAGCTACATTTCCTGTCGGCTTGCTTCTGTAACCAGCATCCTCTTGCTTTTCTCCTGCAAGATTTCCTTTGCATCTTCATCAATCGAATAGTTCTCATTTGTCTCGATTTTTTTCGGTTGCCGGTCAAAATGGTCAAAGACTTCTTTCCATATCTGGACGGAACATACACACTTTTCTTCCATGAAATTATTGCTGATAATTATAAAAAAACAGAAGACCAATTAAGATCTTCCATTTTATAAACAAACCTCTATATAAAACTATATATCCTGCCCATTTTTAATAAAAACAGACAATCGGCACACTTTCGTCTATCCTATTATAAAGTTCTGCCGCTTTGTCCGCCGGAAGATTAATGCATCCATGGGATCCACCACCTTCTCGGAAACGATTTCCTCCAAAGTATGGTTGCCATGAAGCATCATGAAATCCAATTCCCCCATTAAAAGGCATCCAATAAGTTACTGGTCTTTCATATTCATATTTCCCATTTTCCAACATCTTTCCTTTCAGCACAGATGGACTTTTTTTGTAATACAGTTGAAAAATTCCCGGTGGTGTCTGCCGTTCTGCATATTGCATATCTCCTGACACAATATCCGATTCCAAAATGATCGAACCATCCTGATAGTAATATAAATGCTGTGCAGACAGGTCCACTTCAATATACGTGCTGCCTATATCATTCATACCCCGTGCATTTGCCCGCATAGCGTATACCGGTTCCCGGTTTATCTGTACTCCTGCAATCATTTCCTGCATAATGGTTTCTATTTCTTTTTCTTGATCGATCTTCCATCCATAAACGGAACTATACACCTGAACAGTACGTCCGCTTGTTGTACAAAATTCCCTCTCTGTATTTACGGTATCATGTGTGGCAGCCAGCTGTGCCACATATTCTGCCACACACTGTCTCAGTTCATCCTCATTTTTTTGCAGCCGTCCTCTCTCATCAAAAATAAGCCAGTTTCTGATCTCGTCTCCCTCCAATGTTACCGTTTCTTCTCCAAATATATATACGATTTTAGTCCGGATCAGATTTTGGCATTCTTCCAATGAATTTTTAAGATCTGGATCATCTTTCATTACTGCCGCTTTTACATAAACAGCCGGACAGCTATTCAGGTCAATGGTTCTTTTTTTGTCAGTAACCGCTTCTGACAGTGCCTGATAAGCTCCATTGAAATCCAGGGTATTCCCTTCTGTTTCCGGTACGATTTCAAACTTCGAATCTTTATAAGCTACATAAGCATCTTCTGGTGCTGTCTGATTCTCTTTTTTTGCACATTCCAGCTTTTCCAGTTGTTCTTTCAATTTCACTTTATCATAAGTCATTTTTTCCTTAGCTGTATAATTCTGCTTCTTCCAAAATCCCCGAACCCATTTATATGGTTTTTGTTCATCCAGATATTGGGAAATACTGCCATCCGAAACATAACGATATCCGATCAATTTTCCATTGATACTCTGTGATTTCAGATTTCTTGCCTTTACTTCCAGCAGATAATCCTCTGCTTTTTTTGCAACCGCCTGTTCTGCCTCTTCCGATGTTTTTCCAGAACAGTTAATTCCATTGATCGTTGTTCCCCGAAAAAATCTGTCTGAATAGTAATAAGACATTCTTGCATAGCCAGCCATAGCAAAGAACACTATGATGACAGTGATCATTATCCACATTTTTTGCTTTCCATTATCCTTACCGGTTATCTCTTTCCTTTTTCCCATCCATGCCCCCTGTTTTTAACGATAAACAGCATTCAGACAAATTTTTTAAATCGTCTGATTTTAATATCTCCGATTTAATAAAAAATAACCAGGGCTGCTGGAAAAAACATTTTCTTTTACAAACAGTAAGCTGATTTCTACAAAACATTTTCACTCTGCTCTTTTACGGATAGGAACACCGCATCATCATTTATCTCACATTTAGCACTTTTTGGGTACTTTCAGACACTTTCCTTTTTCTCTGTGACCAGAACCCTGAAAACAGGAAAAAAAGGGCTGCCGTGACCGGTCAGGGATTTTTCATCCTAGACTGATTCATGACAGCACCTAATCAGATCTCACTTATTTTCTTCTGTACAAAATCGCTTCATCATACCCGAATGCCCTTTTTCCATTCACTTCCATGGTCTCGGACACTTCAAACCCTTTTTCCGAGAAACGTTCAGGAACTCCTGCCAAGCAAAACGGCAGCTCTAAGTTGTATTTTTCCAAGAGTTTCCGGTTCCATAAAATGTCCTGCACAGATCCATCCGCTACCAATTTCCCTTGATTTAAAACCAATACCCGGTCACAGGTTTCCAGTACCAGATCCAGATCATGGGTTGCAATGATCTTTGTTGTCGGAAGCTTCTGCAGGATCCGTATCAGCCGTCTCCGATTCTTTGGGTCTAATGCTGTTGATGGCTCATCCATCAGCATTACCTTTGGGTTCATTGCAAGGATAGTGGCTATGGCAGCCATCCTCTTTTCTCCACCAGACATCTTATAATTCTGGCGGTCTTTCAAATGTATAAGGCCCAGTTCTTCCAAAGCCTCCCTGGCAAGCTGATCTGCTTCTTTTCTGCTCTTACCATAATTTAATGGTCCAAATATCATATCTTCATAAACCGTTGGCATAAACATCTGATTATCCGAATCCTGCAGCACATACCCCAGGCATTGCCGGATCCTACTTAAATTTTCCTGATTTACTTCTATTTCATCAACAGTAATCTTTCCCTTTGCAGGAATCAGCCCCAGCATTGCTTTCATTAGCGTAGACTTTCCTGCGCCATTGGCTCCGATCAGACCTACCTGTTCTCCTTCATTGATATGGAAAGACACATAATTCAGGGCATTTTTCTCTTCTCCATATCCAAATACTACATTTTCAAATTTTATCATTTTCGTCTACACTTTCTATATAAACATTCTTCCCAGCAGCACTGTGACTGAGCATGTTCTCATCAAAATAAATACTGATATCCAGAAAATCACATATCCCCAGGATGCAAGTTTGTTATATTCTTTCTCTGCATAATAAAATTCCCCATGGAATCCCCGCAATTCCATACTTTCGTATAATGCAACTGCCCGATCCATGCTTCTTAAGAGCAGCTGCCCTAAAAAAGAGCCCCATGCCGAAACATGAATTCCCTTTTGTCCTGGTGCACGCAAATGATAAGCCTCTGTCATAATTCCTACCTGCTCCAAAAGAAGGGATACATAACGATAAGTCAGCAGCAATAATGAGGTCAGGATCTTAGGCACATGAAGCTGCCGCAGTGCATGACAGATTTCTTCTATGGAGGTCGTTGCGATCAAGAGAAAAGATGCCATCAGACAAAAAACACCTTTCATCATCAAAGTCAGCATAGAAACAGTCCCTGCACTTACCGGGATATTACCAGCCATTCCAACTACTCGCCGGTCAAAAAAAGGATTAAACAGCCCTACTGCACAAACCAGAGGTAAAACAATCCTCAATTTATAAAAACAGGTCCGTATCGGGATCCCGCTGATCTGATAGGCAATAACCGGATACAGGATCATTATAAACAGTCCGGTCAGATCATAAGGTGAAAAAGACATTACTGTAAAAATATATGCCACAGTGATCACAAGTTTCGCCAGTGGAGCCAGGGAATGAATGGGAGAGTCCATATTCTGGAGTTCTCCCATGGCCTGTATCTCCCGCAGAGCATTTTCTGCTTTGTTCATTATGTTCTCCTTTACCCACCATCAGAAATGCGGCAAGCCATTCTTCTTATAGCTTGCCGCATCCCATTTCAGACTATTGATTTCTTCTTTTTCCTGAAAAATCCACCGACCAGACAGGTTAGAATCGCAAACGCTGCTACAATTGCAGATCCTACCAGGCCAGAGACACTTGTTCCAGCCGGGTTCTCCTGATCACTGGAAAATGCATAGTCTGGAAGGATAGCCGTTTTCTCCTGGATCTTTTCTGCTTTCTGAGCTGCACTGCTCTTTACTCCATAGTCTTCTTCATTCAGTCCCATATTCTGGGAATAACCTGCGTCAGCATTTCCAAACAGCGACCATTCCAGTCCATCTGGATTGGAGCTTGCCAATAAAGACACGCCTCCGCCAATCACTGCTACTACAATCGCGAGAATTACAATCGTTCCAGTAAAAGAATATTTCCCTTTGATCTTTCCAGCAGTATCGACTTCCCTTAAAAGTTCTGGTCGGGCTTCATATACAAAGATCAGAACCGCAGCTGTCACAACGCCCTCAACCAGCCCAATTGCAAGATGGATTGGCTGCATCAGTGCCACAAACGCTCCAAACGGAAGATCCGTGATCCCGGATAAGGAGGTTTCCAAAACAACGGAGAATGCACCCAGCTGAAGAGTCACAACGCATCCCAAAACAGACGCTACAATAATCTTCATCCTTATTGCAGCTTTCGTTCCTTTACTCGCAAACAGCTTTCCATGCATGATTGGACGATAAATCAAAAAATATCCTATGAAGCACCCGTAAAAAGCCATATTCCAGACGTTTGCTCCCAGTGCCATCAAGCCTCCATCTGCAAAAAACAGACATTGGATTGTCAGGATTACAATCATGGACAAAAATCCTGCAAATGGTCCCAAAATACTGGATAACAGCATCCCACCGCACAGATGTCCGGAAGAGCCAGTTCCCGGAATCGTATAGTTTATCATCTGTCCTGCAAAGACCAGAGCAGACATAACTGCCATTGCTGGAAGTTTTACTTTTAACGGTTCTGAATATTTTGCTTCTTCTTTTCTCAAATTTACAATTGACGTCCCTGCAGCAACACCAGATGCTACATACATTGTAGCTGCTACTGTTGGTGCAAGGAGAGCATCTGCCATATGCATACCTTGTTCCTCCTCTTTTCTTGTTTTCCTCAGTATACATAGTGCAGCTAGTCCCCACAAGCCTATGCCAGGGTTAATATTTTCACAAAATAAAAGAGAGCCTGACCACCTTATTTTAAGCGAAATCATGCCCTCACGTTTTCCCCAAGTATCCCTATCCCCCGGATGCTGTTATCGCAATTTTCTTTTAAACATTTTCTATCTATATTTTTTTATAGCACTATATTCCCCCTGTCAACATATTTATATAATCCATATAAGAATTATGCATAATTTTTTTTATCATACAAGGAGGTTGGTTCAATAATTAAACTTCAATTCCTGAATAGCCATATTGTTCCAATAATTTTAACAGTTTTTTTCCTTGTATTTTATATCCTTGATTATTACTCCCTGCTCCAATATAAAAATATTTATTTTCTTTCTGTTTCAATTCTACATCATAACTACAATTTAAATTAATCCCTGCACTTGATTTTAAAAATGGACAAATATTTTTATATTCAATCCCTAATTTATTAATTTCTGAAATTTCTAATAATCGTAATTTTTTCGCACCTATACAAATTTCTTGATTTGTTGTCTCTGGAAGCATTTTATTAGTAGGCAAAACAATAACATATATTTTATTTAGATTATTTCCACCTGCACTCATTTTGAATGATGTTTTTTCTGCCAAAAGCAACGTTTTTAAATAACACCCATCATACTGTAATTGTTCATTAAATTTTTCTTGCCTATCTTTTAAAAGTTGTTGCTGAATATAAGCACCCTTATTTTTTTTCAACACACCATCAACATAATACCCCTTACAATTACTAAAACTTTTCGATAAAAAACCTGGTTTACTATATTGCTTGTCCAATTCCTTCAAAACATTTTGCAATTTACTTTTATGTGCACCTTCCATCACCGACGCTACTGGATATGAATACATCTTTTCAAGACAAAAATATTTCTCTGCCACATCTTTCAGCTCATTGCAATCGCATGTTTCACAATATAACTCGTACTTTTCTGTGCTATTGCTTATTAAAGCAATAGCATTTTTTCTTTCTATATTAGGAACAAATTCAAAATTTTCTTCTGCTGTTACTCTATCTACATATTCATAAAGAAACTCTTTATTTAAAAAAGATATATAAAGCACTCCTTCATTTTTAAGCCATAAATTACACATCTGATAATATTTCTGTATTTTTTTTATAAAGCTACCACCTCCAGTTCCAATCAAAATAAAATCTATTGAACAATATAAATGATACTTATCCGTTATTGCATCGCTTAACGTTGAAGTAAAAGTTATAAATTTTACCTTATCCGATAATTCCGGCATATTTTCTGAAACAAACCCATCATATGCTTTTATAACTGTATTAGAATTATCCAATAAATAAACCTTTTCATATTTGTCTGCTAAACGTAACATGCAAGGGAAACTCAAATACCCAATAGCCAAAGCAATTTTATTCCCTTTAATTACTTCCTTATCCATGAGAAATCTGATTCTGTCTTCTTGGAAATTAATATGATGCCGAGTTGCATATTTAGCTTCCCAAAAAATACGACTCTCTTTTTGCTTAGATGTTATTTGTCTCGTTACATTAAATAAAATATTTTTAAAAACGACATAAAAATATTTTCTCAACTTTCCTATTACAAGATCCGTATATTGATTAGCAATAGCCTCTATCTCAAAGTTCGTTCTGGATGTACAATACACATAATCTTTACTTACTTTCCTTTTGCTTATTTCTTGAATACTTATTCGTTCCATATATATATTGGAATCCATCCAAAAATTGATTTCCTTATCTGAGACATTCGCGTTTCCAAACAACAAAATCATTCTAACCCCATAGGCTTTAACAGCATCTCGGGCTTCTGTGTAATCACCTGCTTTCTCATAATCTTCTTGATTGAAATTATAATTAACCAAAACTTTGTATGAATATTTTTTATCAGTTTCTTTAAATCGTAATATAAAACAGTTTTCTAAATTAAGTTTCCACGCTATTTCTCTAGTTTGTACAATTTCTCTTTCTTTAAATCCCAATTTTTCCATTTGAAAAATTGGAGGTTTTTCTTTATTAATTTCAAATTTTTTATTAATGATTTCTTTTAATACTTCTTTTCCCTGTGAACCATTGAATAATTCATAGATTTTATCTGTTTCTATGTTTTTCTTCATATGAAAATACAGGTATTTGAGGAAGTCTTCCACGGACTCACATGATTCTAGTCCTTTTTGAATATCATCCCCTAAGTTTGAAAACTCCCTTTTTAAAGCCACCAAATATTTGTGTTTTTGCTCTTCATTCCCCAACAATTCAGGAATCCCTTTACAAATGAGTGCTTTTGAGCCCTTATTAGGTTCATTTTTCCCTTGTCGCCAATTTAATAATGTTTGTGAACTGCACTCAAATTTACTAGTCATATCAGTATAATCGACTTTTCCAACTGTTTTCAAACACTCTATTACAATTTTTGAAATATTCAAAGTATTTTCTTCCATATTTTCCCTCCAAAAAGTTAGGGGTCTGACACCTACCTTAGAATAGCATGTGCATTCTCCATATGCTATCATTATCTTACAGCAAAACAGTTTTTTCAATAAATTTCTCCAGAGAAAGGGGGATTCTCTATGAAAGAAAACAGATGTAAAAAATGTGGGATTTTAATGAAATATCCAGGTGCATCCAACAACACAGATACTTGCAATTATTGCAATAGCTTTACACGTAAATCTTTTAAGGGTACTTCTGCTTTAATCAAAAGATTATTTGATGCTCCATTTATTGGAGTAAGCGTTTCTGGTGGAAAAGATAGCCTGTTCGTTTGGAATTGGGCTGTTTCAACATTCGGTGCTGACAGAGTAATTGCTTTTAACCATTGTAAAGTAAATGCAGTCGACCCTATTGCAACCCAAAACATAAAAAATGCCTCAAATATTTTGCATTCAAAAGTTATTTATATTATGGACAATGAATTTTATCCTAGATTTCTTGAGAATCTTAAGACATATATTCAGAATCCTAATCCAGCTATTCTTCGCGCTGTTCTTTGTGCTGGTTGTAGAAACGGTATCAGTAATCGTATTTTCGAGGAGTGTTCAAAATATAATGTATCAAAAGTGCTAAACGGTTCTTCTTATCTTGAATTAGCTCCTTTCAAGGGATATGCGATGAAAGAATATGGACACGGAAATGAAACCAGAGGTTTATTATATGGTCTTGCAGAATGTAATGACTATTTGACTTCTGATAACTTATTAACTATAATTCAAGATCATTTTAACTGTCACGCAGTTAATTTATCAAATAAGCCAAATGCCTACGATATTGATTATATTGATTTTTTTGACTATTTTGAAAATAATCCAGCTCAAATAAGTGAGCTAGTAACTACTAAACTCAACTGGAAACATCCTGAAGGTTGTACATGGCACTTTGATTGTATAGTAGAAGATTTTAAACAACTATTCTATTATATGGCTTACGGATACACTGAACTTGATTATAAATTTTCAGAAATGGTTCGATACAATCTTCTTTCTCGTGAAGAAGCACTGGAAAAACTTATCACCCAAACAAATACTATCATCTCTAATATTCCTTATCTTAGAGATGAGTTGACTACTTGGTACATGCCCACGGAAATCATTGAAAAATTTGATATCATGTGCGCAAATTTCAAACATACTTTACATTGTGCCTAAAAAAAATAGATATATTACTGAGGCAGGGTTAAAACTACCCTGCCTCAAACTGTAGACAAAGTTGGGGCTGGGTATTATTCCAGCACCAACTTTGTTTACAGTCTGAGGGGAGGTTTCACTTACCTCCCATTTCCCAAAGAATCCTTTTATTTCAATTTTTATAATGTTTCAAGAAAACGCATGAATGCTTCTCTTCCCTCGGTCGTACATTTGTATACTCCTGCATCTTCCAGAACATGGGTAAATACGATTCCAATCTCTTTCTGAAGAATGCCATGGATGTTTTCTTTTGTGATTTCCGGATATTTCGGAAGGAACTTCTTAACCCACTCTGCATGTTTCTCAATCTGCTCATTTGAGGAAATATCTTTGCCTTCGAGAATGTACTCTTCCAGAAGTTCCATCTCTCCTTTTAATCTGGCCGGAAGAACTGCAAGGCCCATAACTTCGATCAGGCCGATATTCTCTTTTTTAATATGATGATATTCTGCATGCGGATGATACACACCCAGCGGATGTTCTTCTGTTGTGATGTTGTTTCTTAATGTCAGATCCAATTCGTAGGTATCCCCTACTTTACGTGCAATTGGTGTAATTGTATTATGTGGTTCTCCATTGGTCTCAGCATAAATAAATGCTTCTTCATCGGTATAGCCTCTCCATACTTCCAGCACATGTGTTGCCAGATCTACCAAACGGTTGGAATCTTTATGTCGAATACGAAGCACAGATAATGGCCATTTTACAATTCCAGCCTCTACATCTTCAAATCCCGGAAGTATTATATGCTGCTCAATTGGTGCTTTTGCCATTGCAAATGTATAATGTCCACCCTGGAAATGATCATGGCTTAAGATTGAGCCGCCTACGATCGGCAGATCTGCATTAGATCCAAGGAAATAATGTGGAAACAGTTTTACAAAATCAAACAGTTTAATGAATGCATTTCTCTCGATTTTCATTGGAGTATGCTGGCCGTTAAACACAATGCAATGCTCATTGTAATACACATACGGAGAATACTGGAATCCCCAAGGAGTATCATTGATTGTGATCGGAATAATCCTGTGGTTCTGCCTTGCCGGATGATTAACACGTCCTGCATATCCTTCATTTTCCGGGCAAAGAAGACATTTCGGATAGCTTCCGGATTTTACATTCCTTGCCGCGGCAATTGCTTTTGGATCTTTTTCCGGTTTGGACAAATTGATGGTAATGTCAATCTCACCGTATGGACTGTCTACCTTCCACTTTTGATCCTTCTCTACGCGATATCTGCGGATATAATTGCTGTCCTGACTCAGTTTATAAAAATAATCGGTTGCTTCCTTTGGGCTTTTTTTATATTTATCCCAGAATTCTTTTTGCACCTGGCCCGGACGCGGCATCAGACAGTTCATTAATCTGGTATCAAATAGATCCCGGTATACAATACTGTCTTCGATCAGTCCTCTTTTTACAGCTTCGTCCAGCAATTCGCCCAATGTTGCTTCAAGATTAACAGGTTCCTCAATGCTGTCCGGTTTCTCATAGTCATCCTCATGAAAAACGTCCAGCAGAAGATTTGTTGTGTAGTTTCTTTCACATTCTGGTGTCAGACCTGTTGTAATCCCATACTGTACCAGTTTTGCAATGCTTTCACTTAACATTTTTCTTCCTCCTGTGCTTCACTTTTAAATTTATATTTTTGGTAACATATATACCGATTTCCCTGATAAGTCAGCATACCTCGATCGCCTTTTTCCAATTCACGAAAATCTCCCTGTTGCATTTGAAATTCCATCAAACTTCCATCTGTCATCTCAAATACAACGCGAAACCAAGGTACATGTGATTCAGACTGCATATGGGTATAGATTCCTTGCTTCTTTTCAACTACAGTCGCATCAACAGATTCAACTGCCGCACTGCTGTTATTGCCAAAACTTAACAACATTTTGGTAAATACAAACATCATGATTATGAGTGCTGCTATACAGATTATAAATGCCATCCTATTTCTCCATTCCAGATATTTCATCCTGGGTCTGACTTATATATTGTTCATGATAAAGATTCCGGTATTCCCTTGACGTTACTTTATATCTTTCACGAAATACCCTGTTAAATGTCCTTTGGCTCTCAACTCCTGCATCCAGGCAAATGTCTGTGATGCTCTTACCAGTACATTCCAATTAATCTCCTGCAAATTTTGTCTACTTTTTCTTCCCATTTGGCAAGTAATATACGTCTTCTGATATTATAATGTGCTTG
>UMGA01002415.1_pt1 | contig 15919 bp, 16 predicted proteins | sample 1965171 | NCBI WGS metagenome assembly UMGA01 (sample SAMEA4836062, study PRJEB28245) | human gut metagenome | biome: gut microbiome; material: fecal sample | place: Denmark | collected 2008 | reverse complement strand
CAGCAGTTCTCTTTACCTGTTTCTCTAATTTACTGATCACGCCATCAAATAACACTCCTATTTCCTCTACAGTATTTGCTGCAACGAAAATTCCGTGATTCTGGAGCAGAAGAACCTGAACATCTTTTCCGGATTCTTCTTTATAAGCATTCATTTTCTCATAGCAGATACGCGCAAGTGTATAACCTGGTTTGCAGATATCGATCCAGAGTACATCTTTTCCAAGGATCTGTTCGCTGAGTTCCTTTGCGCCTTTTCCGCAGGTCAGTCCATTGACAAGTGTAGGATGAACATGCAGTACATAAGTATAGGCAAATAAGTTATGAAGCAGTGCTTCTACACTTGGACGTTTTGTTTTGTCAGCATCTGTTACTGCAGCCATAACATCTGCAAGATACAGTGATTCACGTTTGACATCATCTTCAGGATAATCTGTCTTCATGATTTCATTCAAACGTGTTCTGCTCATTTCCACAAATTCCTCTGCCTTGATTGTGGCAAGCTGTGTACCAGAGCCCTTTACATACAATGTGGTGTCGTCTTTTACAGAAGTATTACCACCGCCTGCAAGAACATAGGCAGGGTTGCTTCCATAAGTATTTGACATTTTTACTAGGGTTGAAAGATCCATAGTTAAAATTCCTCCCGTATTTATAATAGTTTTGCTGTTCCCCATTCCATTGTACACGATATCCTGCTTTTTTCCAAGTGTTATGGAGTAAACAGTAACGTTATAATAATCCCGCAAATAATCTCATAAACAGCTGTCCCAATCGCAGATATGCGCTGCGTCCGGTACTGTACTGTTCTGTGACTTCACGGCATTCATCCATGGTTGCTGCAAGATCATTTCGGATATCCAGAACTGCCTGGCAGTCTGCCATAAAGCAGCCGTTTTCAAAATGATGATACAGACTTCTGTAATCCAGATTTATGGTTCCGCAGGTTGCCATACAGTCATCTGCCACACTCATCTTTGCATGACAGAAACCAGGTGTCCATTCATAGATACGCACTCCATGTTTTACCAGTCCATGGTAAAAGGAACGTGTGATATTGTAGATCATCTTTTTATCCGGAATACCAGGTGTAATGATCCTTACATCTACCCCTCGCTTGGCTGCCAGACACAGAGCATGGGTCATTTCATCTGTGATGATCAGGTACGGTGTCATAAACCAGCAGTATTTTTCCGCTTTATTCACCATACTGATATACACCTCTTCGCCTACCTGTTCATGGTCCATAGGACTATCCGCATAAGGCTGGATAAAGCCTGTCTGCTTTGCCTGATAATCTGTCTGAACCAGAAATCCGGTAAAATCACTGTCATTTTTATCCTTATCACTGACAGCATTCCACATCTCCAGGAATGTTACTGTCAGGGAACGGACTGCCTCCCCCTCCAGACGGATACCTGTATCCTTCCACTGTCCATAAGGATGTGTGAAATTAAAATATTCGTTGGCAAGGTTGTAACCGCCGGTAAATCCCACTTTTCCATCGATCACTGTGATCTTGCGGTGATCCCGGTTATTCAGGAACACATTCAGACCCGGAGTAAAAGGGTTGAACACTCTGCAATGGATTCCCACATTTTCCATTTTCTTAATGAAGTCTGTATTGATAAACCCAATGGAACCCATGTCGTCATAAAATACTCTGACTTCTACGCCTGCCTTTACGCGGTCTTCCAGAACTCTCTGGATTCTATGCCAGGCCTGTGCATCCTCAATGGCATGATATTCCATAAAAATGAATTTCTCTGCCTTCGCCAGATCTGCCAGCTGAGCCTCCAGCCCTTTGACTGCCTCATCATAATAAATAACATCTGTATTCTGATAGACCGGATAGGAGGCATTTTTCTGTATATAATCAGAAATATTGCCTGCCTTCGGGATTTTTCTGCCAAGCGTTTCCCTGCACTCACTGTCATTGGGAAGCAACGGCAGAAGTTCCCTGTCGATCTGGTCATAACGCTCCCGCATTTTACGGGTACCGCCATTGAGACCAATCAGTAAGTACAATCCCACTCCCAAGATAGGGAATACAAGGATCAAAATAACCCAGGGCATTTTCATAGATGAAGTCTGATCTGACGCATACAGCTTAAGAACCAGTACACCTGCAAGAAGCCTTGTCATCAGATTGATAATCTCCGCATATTGATTCAGCTTTGTGATCATAGCAATGATAAAAGCTGCTTCCAGTAAAATACATACTGCGGAAAAGCATAATCGTTTTACACCATTTTTCGTTTTCGCCCTGCCTTCCAGGGTATCCTGTTTCATATTCTTTCTCTCTCCCTCTGTCATTGTACGTTAATATTCACTCTATTCCCAGAACACATATCAGACGGATAAAATCATCCGCTTTTTTACTTGCTTATAACCGCTCCGCAGTTTCAGTCAGGAAAGATTTTCTGCACATTTATTTGTGCCTATATACTCTGCTACTTTATCTGTTACTTTATTGCAGATTACCGTATAAGCTGCTCCCAGTACATTGGCACCTATACGAAGTGCTACTGCTTCCGGCATTCCGAAGATCCCTGCTGCAATAGATAAAGCTCCAAAAGTATTAAATGCAGTCTGCCACGGATATCCAGCTGAATATCCAACTCCGATTCCTCCAATCATTCCGATGTACGGATACATAGATTTAGGAAGTATCAAATACAGCACAATAAACAGCAGACATCCCACAACATTAAACATTCCTCTGCTCACAGATCTTGGGACACAGTCCTCTGTAAAAGGCAGGCATACAGACATACAGGCGATTCCTGCCCACATTGCTCTGGGAAGTCCCAGAAGATTCATAAACAGCATTGCGCTGGATACGATTAGTGTCAGTTTCACATACCATCTGCTTCTCGCTGACTTAAGATCAAATTCCCGGAACAGATCCAGGAAGGTTCTTCGATAGGCTCTGTTTCTCTGATTCTTATAGAATACGATCATACAGATCACCATTCCCACCAGCAGCCCGATCACACGGAAGGTGTATTCCTTTCCTGTCACATCATAGCCCAGAAGCAGCAGATATCCCAGCACAAAGGTGGAATGATTGTACATGATCACATTGTGACAGCCCAGTATCATCAGCAATAAAATACACACAGCATTCACTGCAAACGCAGCTAACGGAGGCACCATATTTGCCAGACGGGGGCCTGCCATAAGTATACCGAAGATCCCTGCAATGGAAAGCAGTCCATGTGTCGTCCTGATCCCGAAATCTGCCTGTCGCAGCACAAGCACTGCCAGTAGAACAGTAACACCAACTACACTGTTGCTGCTTCCTGTAAGCTTGCTGTACATGCTTACCACTGCCACGCAGAATGCCATGACCAGATACACTTTAAAGTTATAGATCAGAATGTGCCGTCTTTTCTCTTTGGGGTCTGTGGTGTTTCTGATCAGCTGCTTGGAGCCGGTCGAACTCAATTGTAATTCCTGATAAAATGTCATATCTCGTTACCTCTCTTTCGCGAAAATCTATAAAAATTTATGAATTACCTTTTTTAGTAACGAGCACTATACCGCAGTTCCCTCTGTTAGTCAAGACTTAATTATTTTTTCAGGTCTCTTCTGATTATTTCTTCCAGTCTGTCCAGATCCTCATAGTCAGGATGAGATAACGCCCTGTCAAAATTCTGGATCAGTTCATCCAGGTTCGGCGCATGATCCGGCTTCTCTTTCATCTTTACGTATCTGTCCCTGACTGACTGGGGCATTTTCCCCTGACACATAAATTCTCCCATCACTGTATTACTCTCATCCACAGATTCTTTAACTTTCTCGAGAACCTGCTGGAAATAGGCTTCACTGCCTCCGAAACCTGCTGTTCCAAACAGAAAGATCTTCTTGTTTTTCAGACTCTTTAACAGTTCAAGTGTTGCAGGATCTGCATTCCCTATATCTGTCCAGAATCCAATGTATAATATGTCGGAAGAGAGAGCCTTCGTTCCTTCTGTTCCAAAATAGTCACAGTTTTCCTCAGGCAGTACCTCCCTGATCTTCTCCGCAAGTTTCTTTGTGTTCCCTGTTTTACTGCTGTATATAATCGAGTATCTTTGTATTCCCATGCTGTCTCTTGCTCCTTTTTTGTTTTATGCACTCTCGGAGTCTCCTTGTATTTGCTTTTGTAAGAAAATTCCGAAAGTACATTTTTATCTGCGTCATTTATATCAGTTATAACTCCTCGTCCGACACTCCATCCCGGAACATTTTCAGCAGCTCTTCCAGACTTTCTCTCAGCTTCTCATTCTTATTATACTGAACCAGTACCACCGTAACAATGGCAGACAGGATCATGCATCTGCGGATCAGTTTTCGGATGCGAATACATCTCTTTACATCTTTTCTTCCCTTTTCATAAAGTTTCTCTGCCATCCTGTCAGCTCTGGCATCTTTGCAGGCAATATAATCATCAATCACCTGCTTATCCTCCTCGCAGATATCCAGATTCTCATACTGACTCCTCAGTTCTTCGAGTTCTGCATTATTCTGTCTGATCACGATATCTTTGCGGTTGATTCTCTCAGCTGCACTCCGGCTCATTCTCTCTGTTCGTTTACTCATGATAAAAACTCCTTTCGTTTATTTTTTATTATCTCCCATTTTAAACTTTTCTCAGGCTTTTCTCAATAAAATATTGAAAACAAAAAGCACCTGCTTTAACAGATGCTTTTTCTCGCTGAATTTAACCGCCTGACTTTATAAATACTGGCTAAACTCAACTTTCTCTTTATTCGGTCCCTCAATTGTAAAGAACTTTACTCCGTTTTCCCAGAAGGGAAGAAAATGAACGGTATCGTTGGTTGTATTTAATCCTGCCTGATTGATCATTTCATATACTTTTTCAATATCTTTTACATCAATCGCCATATGATCGATGGCACCGGCTTCCATCTTAGCTGCTTTATTCTCATATGTCTCAACAACAAGTGTATTTAATTTCAGAAAAGCAACCTCTTCATCTGCTTCCTCATTTACTGTACGAAAAGCAATTTCAAATCCCAGAGCCTTATAAAAATCAATGGTTGCTTCAATATCATTGGTCGGAATTCCAATATGCTGAATTCCATTAAACTGTTCTTTTAAATTCATTTTCATTTTCCTCCTGAAAGTCAGTTATAATATCCATCTGATGAAAATCATCCAACATATTTATGTATTGTTGCTCTTACAGCTCCAGGTCCTGCAATCATCTCACGGAACATATCCTCAACCTTCTCTCCCACGCCGTCTTTGTAAAGGTCAGTGAAGAACAGACGCTCATTGGAAAGAATTGGTTTTAACTGATCCTTAAATGTTTCAGGTTTACCTACTACAATATCCTTAAATTGTTCCTGCAGTTCCTCATTCATTGGGTCCGGTGCAAGTTCAAATTTATTCCCTTCATCATCTACACCAAGCATATATCTGAGCCATCCTGCAATTCCCAGCGGAATAGCTGTCAGTCTGGAAGCATCTCCGAATTTCTGTACATATGCTTTGATTGTTTCGCCGAAACGGATGCCAACCATCTGAGATACATCTACTGCCAGACGAAGGTTGGTGTCTCCCAGATATTCATTTGGAAAACGATCGTTAAAAAGCTCATCCACAAATGCCTGAGGAGAAAGGATTCCAGGGTCAGCAACTACCGGAAGACCTTCATCATAAGCAATCATACGTGCCATTTTCATCATATCTTCATTTGTATTAAGCATATGCGCAAACAGCTCATATCCAAGAACTACTCCCAGCGGACCTGTAGCAGAATGAACCGGATTCAGACATACGGTTACTTTCATACGTTCAGAAAGGTTAACTGTATTTCTGTCTGCCATATATACACCGAAACCTTTTTCCAGAGCCGGACGTCCGTTAGGGAAGCTGTCCTCTATTACCAGATACTGTGGTTTCTCAGCATTGACAAATGGTGCAATGTATGTCTTCTTACCTGTGATCACCGGCTGCATGTTCTCAACACCCAGATTCTCAAGGTCTGCTGCAATCTGCTCGCTTGGACGAGGTGTGATCTTATCGATCATTGTCCATGGAAAAGCAACTACTTTCTCATCGCTTACATAGTTTACAAATCCCTCATCAACAAATCCGGCTTTCTTCCACTCTTCTGTCATTGTCAGTACTGACTCACGAAGCTTTGCACCGTTCTGTGAGCAGTTATCCATGGAAACCAGTGCGATGGGATATTTTCCTGCTTTATATCTTTCATAAAGCATTGCAACCAGAACTGCCATGGCACCAACTGCTTTATCCGGACCATTCTTGATATCTGCCTCTACAAACGGGAACCATGTTCCGTCCGCTTTCTGTAATGCATAGCCTTTCTCTGTGATCGTAAATGAAACCATCTGCAGGGATTTGCTTGTGAAGATTTCTTTCAGGCGTTTCCACTGTTCTGCATTAGAAGACTGTGCCTTCACTGCTTCCGCAAAAGCTCCGACTACTTTATACTCACGGGTTCCATCCCCATGCAGGATTACACTTAATCCAAGATTGTCATATGGATCATAAATCTTATCTACTACATCATAATCAAAGGTTTCCACACAGGTAATCCCACGATCCAGAACTCCCTCTTCCAGAAGACCATCTGCAATTCCACCGATAAACACGCGGAAAATATTTCCGATACCAAAGTGAACCCATACCGGATTCTCCTTTGCATTCTCAGAAACTGCTTCCACATCATAACTCGGGAGAGTAATTCCTGCCTTTTTCCATGCTTCCTGTTCCTTGATTCCATTGATTGATAATTTCATATTATATCCTCCTTGTTTGTCTTATTCGATGCTTATTGTTTGTTGTTATGTTTGTTATTATGTTTTTACTTACGTTTATATCTTAACTGTAAGTTGAGTGTATATCTTTTTATTTTAAAAATCCATTGACAGAAATTCTAATTTTCAAATGATTTTTTTGTGTATTTTTACTATAGATATTGACAAGTTGATTCTTCCAACAATCGCACTGGATGTTTTTATTGTTTTTTTTTCGTTGTATGCTACAATAAATCTGAAGCTTAACATTATCTTGTAACATAATCAGGAGAATATTATGAGTGAAAAGGGATTGACCAACATTAGTCTCAAGAAAATAAATAAATCAAAGGTTTACCAGTATATTTATAGAAAAAAAACGACCTCCAAGCTGCAGATTGTTCAGGAACTGCAGATGGGGTTATCCACTGTCAGTCAGAACCTGAACCTTCTGGAGCAGGAAGGTCTTATTGAAAAAAATGGTTTCTTTGAATCCACCGGTGGAAGAAAGGCAAACGCCCTTCAGATTGTATCAGATTTTAAAATTTCCATTGGTATCGGTATTTTAAAAGGGATGTTTCATATTACTGCTGTAGATTTGTATGGAAATGCTTTCTATACAGATACCATTCCGCTTCCATATTCCAACACACCGGATTACTATAAACAGGTCACTGACGCAGTAAAAGAATTCATCTCATCGCGCCAATATGACAATGACAAAGTTCTTGGCATCTCCATTGCCACACAGGGTATCACATCCCCGGATCATACCACCGTACTATATGGAGATATCATGAATAGCACAGGCATGAAACTGGATGATTTTTCCAGATATCTTCCTTATCCCTGTTATCTGGAACATGATTCGAAATCAGCTGCGTTCCTTGAATTATGGAATCATCCTGAGCTTGACAGTGCTGTTATCATCCTGCTGAACCGAAATCTGGGCGGCGGCATCATTACCAATCATCAGATTCATCAGGGGATCTCCATGCACAGCGGAACTCTTGAACATATGTGTATTAATCCCGACGGCCCACTTTGCTACTGCGGCAGCCGTGGCTGCCTGGAAACCTACTGCTCTGCCAATGCACTGGAACAGGCTGCAGGTATTCCTGCCAAAGAATTTTTCCCTCTTCTGCGCGAAAAAAAATCTCCCCAAATCATACAGATCTGGAAAGATTATTTAAACCATCTGGCATTTGCCATGAAAAATCTTAACCTTGTTATTGATGCACCGATCATCCTCAGCGGATATCTGGCACCTTATTTTACAGAAGAAGATATTAAATATCTGGCAGAGCATCTCCATACAGCCGCACCATTCATACTGGATAAAACACAGATTCTGGTCGGTACCAACGGACAATATACACCGGCAATCGGAGCGGCTCTGCATTATGTAGAGAAATTTATTCAATCCGTTTAACTATAGCAATCCTTATAAATAATGCAATCAAGACAGTTCAGCAGAGTGCGAAAGACAAGAAAGATATCTGACGCAGGACTTCACACTATGATGGGCTGGATTGCTTGCATTATTTTATGGAATTGCTATAGATTGCTATAAATCAGATAAGCTTCCTGCTATTCATACTTTCATATATCGCTGATTTCTGCTATTCGGTTTATCTGGTAATGTCATTTGGATCAAATTCATCTCAAGTGCGGGTTGCAAATAATTTCTGCGGAATCCATCTCTGGACTTTAACCCCAGTTTTTCCATAAGTGTTTTTCTTGTATAAGGCGTATCATACTCCATGATTTCAAGCATTTTCCTGACAGTTTCTGAAAACTGTTCATTTTCTTCATTCATCTGAAGCGAAATATCTTCCAGAATCCTGTCTATCTGTGACAACATAAACTCTATAAAAATGGTAGATTCTCCTGAAACATGACATCTGGCAATCGCATCATAATATTCATCCTGAAATTTTTCAATCCGACTTTCGATTGGAATATACTCAAATACAGGTTTCCATTTAGACAAAATCGCAGTGTGCCATAATCTTGCCATTCTTCCGTTACCATCAGCAAATGGATGAATAAAGACAAACTCATAATGAAATACACTGCTCATAATCAATGGATGAACACTATTCCTTGATTTCTTCATCCATTCAAACAGTTCATCCATAAGCTGCGGTACAAATTGTGCCGGAGGTGCCATAAAAATGCATTCATCTCCATTAAAAACTCCCTCTTCCCCATGGCGAAACTCCCCATATTCTTCCACAAGATATTTTGTCATAATCCCATGAAATTTCTTTAAATCTTTTATACTATAGGGATTAATTTCCGAAAGGCTTTCATACGCCGCATATGCATTTTTAACTTCCTGTATTTCTTTCTGTTCCCCCAGTACAAGCCTGCCATTAATTACATCCCTAACCTGCCCCAGAGAAAGAGAATTCGCTTCTATTTTTAAAGATGAATGAATAGATTTAATTCGGTTATTCTTTCTCAGGTGCGGTTTTGTTTCCAGACTGCTGATTGCCGTGATTCGCCCTATTTTTTCAGAAATTGAAGACACATATGATAATATCTCATTTGTTATTGTAAATGGCGGTTTATATTCTCCCACAAAACACCTCCAGAATTTCCGTTATCTTGCACATTAACTTGCACACTTTTTTGCATACTTTCTTCTTCAGGATAGATTCCGTCTACTTCAGTGCTATCAGAATCCCCATTGCATTGTCGTAATCTTTCTCTCCGACCATGATTTCATACAATGTTTTATCTGTTCCGAAATTCCCACCCATACTGCGGGCAGTTCCCCTGCCCGGAGCTGTCATTTTTTCTTCGTGGTTGACTCTCTTTGTTTTGTATTTGATTTTCTCTGAATCTAAGGCTTTACAATACTGCTCATATTTGTCTCTGGATGCACCGAGATAAACTGTTCTGCTGTCGAATAACATAATTACTTCCTCCTTTGGGTGTTATGTTTACAGAGTGTTGTGTTTGCACAATTTCCGACCTGCTATAACTGATCCAGTCTACAGGAAGAATCTCTGCCTGAATGAATATATTTGATTTACAAAAATGATCCTGCCTGCTGGCTCCTCAGCCTGCACACGCAGGAGCGTATTCGAAAAATCATTCCCACCATCTGCATGCACGGCAACTTAACGAAAAAACAGCAGATATCTGTTTCCAGATCATCTGCTGCCATTATATCATATACATTTACTGCTTTGTAGTATAAAAGTATTATTCTACTTCTTCCGGTTCCATGCTTCGCATGTGTTCCTCGTTCTTTACGATTTCATACTTCTGGCGATATTCCTTGAAGTATGTATAATATTCCACGCTGTCAGATGGGTAAATCTTGGAATCATGGATATGCATATCCGGATTCTCGTCTCCACTCTTAAGGAGAGCTACCATTGCACTTGCACAATGTGCTGCAATACGGTTGAAGCTGTTGAGAATGTCTGTATATACAGTTCCCTCTTCCAGTCCGCAGTTGCCATTACTCAGACGCTCTACATGATGCATCTTCAGCTCATTGCATAAGGATGTGATAATCATTCCAAGAGGTGCAACTCTCTGAGCCATCTCTTTGTCATCATTGAGGAATGCACGACAGGTAAGATTAATCTCCTCACGAACTGCTTCCATTACTACATTCAGCTCATCCCAAGCTTCCTGTGAGAAATTAGTGTGATTATCATGCATTTCACTGGACATATAGGCAATGTAGGATGCATGGTCACCGATTCTCTCAAAGTCATTGATGGTATGAAGATAAAGGGATGCCTGCCTTGTCTGGGCACTGTTCATCTCATGCTTTGTGAGCTTCATCAGATATTCCCCAAGACGGCTTTCGTATTTATCGATCAGGTTCTCTTTTCTCTGTACCTTATCAAATTTATCCTGCTGATATTCATTCAGAAGGTTCATGGCACGGTTGACATTCTTGCGAAGCTTCCTTGCCATACCGCTCATGGCACGATGACACTGTCCAATAGCAAGTGCCGGATAATTCAGAAGACGTTCTTCCAGAAGATCAAAGTCTGCTTCATCTTCCAGTTCCTCTGCACTGTCTTTTACAAGCCAGCACACCAGCTGCTCGATCTTCGGTATGAACGGGAAAAGAACACATACTGTTGCTACACGGAATACAGTATTCAGTAAAGCAATTGCAACCGGTGACATGATCATATCCATAAATCCGAAATGCACAACAGCATTTACAGTGTAGAAGATCACTGACCAGAGGATAAGACCAAACAGGTCATTGATCAGATAAACAAGTGCTGTACGTTTACCATTCTTATTCGCACCGATTGCTGAAATCAGAACCGGACAGGCAGCACCTACACCGATACCAAGAACGATCGGGAATGCACTGGAGAATGTCAGGATACCTGTTACAGATAACGCCTGCAATACACCGACTGTGGCAGATGCACTCTGCAACACTGCGGTAAATGCAATACCTACCAGAATACCTATCAGCGGGTTGGAAAACATTGTCAGCATGTTTGTAAATGTGGGGCTGTCCTTCAGTGGTGAAACAGCACCGCTCATTGTCTGCATACCTGTCATCAGGATTGCAAAACCAAGCATGATATTACCGATATTTTTATGCACGGAGCGCTTACATGCCATGCGAAGGATAATACCAATAATCGCTACTACTGCTGAAATTGTTGCTGTAGATAAAATCTTTGCAATTCCGTTCTTTCCGTCAATATAAGAAAGACAGAGGATCCATCCGGTAATACTGGTTCCGATGTTGGCTCCCATGATAATACCGATGGCCTGTTTCAGTTTCATCATACCTGAGTTAACAAAACCAATGACCATAACGGTTGTGGCAGAAGAAGACTGAATCACGCTGGTAACACCAGTACCCAGAGCAACTCCCTTCAGCGGTGTGTTTGTCATTCGATACAGGAAAGCTTCCAGCTTATTTCCGGCAACCATTTTCAGGCCGTCGCCCATCAATGACATACCGAACAGGAATAACGCTACTCCGCTCAGTAATGACAATATCATTGAAAAAATTCCCATTATTTTCTCCTTTGTCGTCTGCCTGATTTCCCACCTCATCTCAGAAAATCGGCGCATAATGTAAGCAGGTTATTTTACCTGTTTCTAATCAGAATTTAACCTGCTTTTTACTTTTCCATTCTTATTATGTCACGTCCGGGAGATTATTACAATAATTGTTTTTTCAAAAATTGCATTTTTTCCATAGCGTTTAAAATGCTGTCTTTTTTTTCCTGATTTTTTTTGCAGTTTTCATAAAATTTTTCGGCATGCTCCAAAATATATCAGAACATGTCGAAAAATAACATACAATAAATCGGACAGTAAAAAAATATGACCCTCATTCAATATCTGTCATTTTTGCATCTCTTAACTGTTTACAGATAGTCTGCTCCACCTTCTCAATATCCAAAGGTTTTGCCAGATGTGCATTCATTCCAACAGCAATACACTTTTCAGCAGCTGCCTTTCTTCTGTGTCCGGAGATAATCTCATAAACACCATCTGGAATCGGTCGTACAATCAGCGAATTTATGATTCCGTATTTCTCAACACTCGCACTGAGCCGAATCATTTCCTGATCCATCCAAATCTTACTTGTTCTGTGACCTCAACATATTTATTGTTCCACTTATTATCAAATCCATCTTTGCACTTAATCGCAATCTCGTTAAAGAGCGTTGCGTCTTTTCTCAACCCACGAAGCGACACCATACCGTCAGCTTCCATCTGCTTTAATTTCTCCATATAGGTCGGAGCAAAAGGCTTTTTGAAATGCACATTATAGGGTATGCGTTCCTCAATCACATTTATATTTTCATAGGTTTCATTCTTGCGTTCGTTGTGCCTTTCCGCCTTGTTGCTTTTCGCCATTTCGTTCTCCTTTCTCGGCAGGGCGAAGCCATTACACAACATTCTTTGAATGTGTGTAACCCACTATGACACTTTCAGACGTTCTCCATTTGAGAGCAGGGCGGCGATTGATAACATTAACTTGCTTTTCCCATTGCCGGGATCGCCCTGCAACAGAGTAACCTTGCCAAACGGAATATACGGATACCACAGCCATTTCACTTCTTTCGGCTCAATTTCGCTTGCCTTGATAATTTCAAGATGTACAGTTACATTCATTTCATTTTCAATCATTTTCATAGTTCTTTGTTCTCCTTTTCGATAAATATTTTGGGCAATGCACCACAACACAGCGAAAACTCTACTTACATTCACTACTGCATTTTCTGTAAAGTCCGTTGTAGGTAATGCGATTTCTTTCATTCAGAAACAACGCCCACTCTTGTTTCCGCTTCTTGCTCATTCTCGGCATAGCAAGCAATCCTCCTTTCCTGCCGAAAATAAAAGCCACAGGAAAGATACATTAAGCCTTGTTTGTGTCATTTCTCGGAGCGAAAATCAGGGAAAATTTCCTTTCTAAGCCTTTCAAAAAATCGCAAGGTGTTTGTACTAACCTGTGGTTGTGTATGAAATTGTGGGTTTGGGGTAACAAAAAACACCGTATTTCTACGGTGCGTTCTATCAGATATATTCTGTTTTATGATAGCAGAAAACTGGAATTCACAGTTCTTCCATCCTTCCCATCTTCAGCACCATAACAAGAGTTCCGGCTGCCATCACAAAGACACCAATTTCAATCACATAGATGGGAAGAAGCGCCGGACCTGCCACGGCAAAGAAGTCCACGATAAAATGAATCCCATATGCAAGAACCGCTGTAAAAGCCGCTGTCCTGCATTTGCCTGCCTTTACCGCCCGGTAGATCAGCAGTGACAACCCGATATGCAGAATGATGGCACTGATTCTTTCGATTCCGCTTACAAAAAAGAGTGGTGCCGGTGTTGTCCATAGGGCCGACAGTTGTGACACGGTCTGGTTTGCAGACTCAGCAGGAAGTGCCGCCAGCGTATTCTGCATGGCTCCGCTGTTGATCATCAGCATGGACACAAGATTGCTGATTCCGGAGAGTCCTCCGATCAGAATGGCCTCCACACCGCCATGCCCGATTCCATACATCAGTGCATTTGGAAAATCCAGCCATTTCTTCATCCAGAACTTCATGGCAATCAGTCTTCCGGTCTCTTCAAAAACCGCTGCAGCCAAAGCCGCGTACACATAGTAAAACCATGGCCTGCTCTGTGCGTTCAGTCCGCAGAACTGAATGACAAGAACATGCAGCTGCTGCTCCAACAGCATGGCAAACAGCAGATAGGTTCCTGCTCCGATAAAGAACGAGGAAATCCTTGCCTTAAGCTTCACCCTTCCTGCAATGAACAAAGCAATCGGTACCCCCATCGAGAGGACAACGGAGCAGATAACTCCCGCTATCGCCAGACCTGATATTGTGTTCAATTCCATCTTTATACCTCCCTGATTCTCAAAAAATTCCTTTATTGTATTTGAACTGTCCATACAATATAAAGCCTAATCCGACAATAACGGCTGGAAGAATGATATAATCTATAATTATTTCACTCCAAAACGAAACAATAAAACCTAATACAAGAGATATTCCTATAATCAGCGTTCCTGTGCCGACTGTTTTTCCATACTTTGGTATATCTTCTTCCTTTACTTTTCGCCTGTTATAAGAGTGAATTGTGCTGATATTGCCTCTGATATTTACAATTCCCACAACAGATATGAACACTCCCAAAATCAACATTATAATATTTTCCATAATGACCTCCTAAAAATAGAATAGTTCCTCAAATTTTTTGTCCAATGCAATACAAAGAATTAGAGCCAATTTTGCAGTTGGATTAAACTGTCCTGTTTCAATAGAACTAATGGTATTTCTTGATACCCCTACCATTTCTGCAAGCTGAGCTTGAGAAAGATTTGCTTCTGTGCGAACTTCCTTTAAGTGATTTTTCAGTTGTAATTGTTCTTTCATATTCTCACCTCTAAAAGGTGGCTAACAAATCCAACAAATGCCAAAATGGAAAGCACAAAAAACAGAACGGTCAAGACCAAATCACTCTTTCGCTTCATTTTGATAAAACGAACTAACCATTGTGTTGCAATAATGCTGAAGTATATAACCCACGGACTGTAAATCATAGTATGAGCAAGCACAGAAGATAACAGCGAAAGCAAACAACACACTAAAGCACCAACTCTGCTTGCGTGACTTCCGGCTTGATATACCACTTCCATTTCAGCCAAGTCCTTATTGCGATGTTCTTTTCTGCTTGCATTTAAGATTTCGTCCTTTTTCATAAAAACACCTCCATACCAAGTTTTCTTTGCATATTTTATATCATACACATGCCAAGTTTTCTTGTCAATAGAGTTCATAAAAAAGTTACAACCGATATAATAGGTAACTTTTCTACCACTTCGATTATACTCGCAACTTAATGACTTCTTGAATACTTGCCGAAAAAGAAAAACTGCCATCGGTTTGACAGCAGTTCTTCTTCGGTTGGTATCCGTTAGGAATAATCTGGTTGCATTCATTCCCACAATCCAGTCCGCTCGTTCCCTGCATAGTGCCGCCCGGTAGAGATCATCATATTCCCTGCCATTTTTCAGATGAAAAAAGCCATCCGAAATTGCCTGGTCTTCCATTGAAGAAATCCATAAGCGCTCGAATGGCTTTTTGCATTTTGCCTGATCATATACAAGCCGGAAAATCAGCTCTCCCTCTCGGCCGGCATCAGTGGCTTCCACTAATCCGGTTACATCCTCTCTTTCCATCAGTTTTTTCAGAATTCCGAACTGCTTTCGGGTAGCTTCTGCAATCTGGTAATTCCATTCTGATGGCAGGATTGGAAGATCCTCATATCTCCACTTTTCATATTTTTCATCATAGAACTCCGGTGATGCAAGCTCCACCAGATGCCCCACACACCAGCTGACAATATAACCATTGCCCTCCAGGTAGCCGTCCTCTCTCTTATCTGCACCGATTACCTTTGCAATGGACTGTGCCACCGAAGGCTTCTCAGCAATTACTAATTTATATGACATTTCGTTTCTCCTTTTGTGGTAAAAAAATAGCACCTTAACCATTTGGCTAAAGTGCTATGTAAATTTGTTATTAAATTGTGTGTGAATCAAATAAACAGGAATTGTTCGATCTTTTCAAATACTAACGTCCTTAATTCTGTTCAATAATTGATT
>UMGA01007608.1_pt1 | contig 16176 bp, 9 predicted proteins | sample 1965171 | NCBI WGS metagenome assembly UMGA01 (sample SAMEA4836062, study PRJEB28245) | human gut metagenome | biome: gut microbiome; material: fecal sample | place: Denmark | collected 2008 | reverse complement strand
CGGAAGAAAATAATGGAAACGGAACGGTCGCTCCTGCTTTTGCGCTGCCCGGTGCTACTCCGTGGCGTACCATCACGGTGGGAGATCATCTGAAGCCGATTGTGGAAACAACCGTTCCGTGGGATGTGGTAAGCCCGCTTTATGAAACAAAACATGATTATCGTTTCGGGCGTGGCACGTGGAGCTGGATTCTCTGGCAGGACGACAGTATCAACTATGATGATCAGGTACGTTACATTGATTTTGCCTCGGCTATGGGATATGAGTATGCGCTGATCGATAACTGGTGGGATACTAGGATCGGGCATCAGCGTATGAAGTCGCTGGTTGAGTATGCACGCAATAAAGGTGTTGAGTTGTTCTTGTGGTACAGTTCTTCCGGTTATTGGAATGACATCGAACAGGGACCGGTGAACCGGATGGACAATGCAATCATCCGTAAACGTGAAATGAAATGGCTGCAAAGTCTCGGTGTGAAGGGAATCAAGGTTGATTTCTTCGGCGGTGACAAGCAGGAGACGATGCGGCTGTATGAAGATATTCTGAGTGATGCGGACGATCACGGGTTGATGGTGATTTTCCACGGTTGCACATTACCTCGCGGATGGGAGCGTATGTATCCGAATTATGTGGGCAGTGAAGCAGTGCTGGCTTCGGAAAATATGGTGTTCAATCAGCATTTCTGTGATGAGGAAGCGTTCAATACTTGCCTGCATCCGTTTATCCGCAATACGGTGGGATCGATGGAGTTTGGCGGCTGCTTTCTGAATAAGCGCCTGAACCGTAATAACGACGGCGGTACGACACGCCGGACTACGGACGTGTTCCAGTTGGCGACTACCGTTCTCTTTCAGAATCCGGTTCAGAACTTTGCACTGGCTCCTAACAATCTGAAAGATGTTCCGGCTGTTTGCATGGACTTTATGAAGCGGGTGCCCACAACGTGGGATGAGACACGGTTTGTTGATGGCTATCCGGGGAAGTATGTGGTGTTGGCCCGTCGTCAGGGAGATACCTGGTATCTGGCGGCTGTAAATGCCGGCAAAGAACCGCTGAAACTAAAACTGGATTTGGAAATGTTTGCCGGAAAGACGGTGGCTCTTTATAAGGATGATAAAAAGGGAGAACCGGAGTTAACGTCGCTGAAAGTGAAGGAAAACGGTAAGGTGCAGTTGGAAATCCGCCCTCAAGGAGGTATTCTTTGTATAAAGTAGCCTGTCAATATGGTTTATTTGTAAATGCTGTTACTTTAAATATCGGTATTGTCTTATCGTAAATCGTATTTATCCTATTAAACTTACCAGAAAAAAAGTACGTTTGCATTGTCTTATTCAACTGTAATTTTTGTATGAATCAGGCATTAACTTTGGATAATAGATAATAGTATGCAAAAACAGATCTTTTTTAGTTTTGTGCTGGTAATGATGTTGTTAGGGAAAGTGAAAGCTCAGCACAATAATCCTTTTGGCAATGCATTGATTCCGGATATGATTGCCGATGCGAGTATTCAGGAAATTAATGGTGTCTTTTATTGCTATGCCACTACTGACGGCTATGGGCAGGGACTTAAAACATCAGGCGGTAGTATGGAAATCAAAAGACTTTGTACACTGGAGTTTTGAAGGAACTTATTTTCCTTCGGCTGCAAAGGAGAAGTACTGGGCTCCCAGTAAAGCAATTTTTGCTAATGGTAAATATTATATATATCCCACTATCAATGGGTATATGTATCCTGCTGTAGCTGATAAGCCTGAAGGACCGTTTAAACTGGCACGTGGGAAAGACGAATTCTATAAGCCTTTTACTCCTTCTACTTTATTGCAGAGTAAGAATCCGGGCGGGATTGATGCTGAAATCTTTGTTGACGACGATGGACAGGCTTATGTGTTTTGGGGACGAAGGCATGTAGCCAAACTCAACGAGGATATGATTACGGTGGATTCTGTAGTACAGGTAATTTCTACTCCTCGCAAGGAGTACTCTGAGGGACCTATCTTTTTCAAACGTAAAGGAATATATTATTATTTGTACACTATCGGAGGGGATGAGAAATATCAATATGCGTATGTAATGAGCCGGGTTTCCCCTATGGGACCTTTTGAAGCTCCTGAACAGGATATAATATCTACTACCAATTATGAACGGGGAATCTTCGGACCGGGACATGGTTGTGTCTTTCATCCTGAGGGTACGGATAATTATTATTTCGCATATTTAGAGTTTGGCAGGCGAAGTACAAACCGTCAGACATATGTGAATCAACTGAAATTTAATGAAGACGGTACGATTCGCCCTGTCGAACTAACAATGGATGGAGTGGGGGCATTGAAGAAGGTGAAATCAGATAAAAAAATGAAAATAGATACAGTTTATGTGTCTAGTATTGAAGTGCCGTTGAAGATTGAACCGATGAAAGACCCGACATGTCTGCGGACAGAATATTTTGTTCCTTCTTTTGCGGTGGACGGGGCAAATGGTTCCCGATGGATGGCTGCTGCCGAAGATAGTATTAATCCATGGATTGTGGCAGATTTGGGTACTGTAAAGAAGGTCAGACGCAGTGAAATTTATTTTGTACGCCCTACTGCCGGACATGCTTATGTTATTGAAGCATCGATGGATGGAAAAGTCTGGCAAGAGTTCGCTGTCCATCAAGATAGGAAGATGTGTTCACCACATACCGATGTCTTGAATAAAAGGTTCCGTTATCTGAGAATTAAAATCCTAAAAGGAGTCCCCGGTATCTGGGAATGGAATATTTATTAATAAGCCAAAAGTGTATGAATATAAAAATGAATATGAAAGTCCCCACATGTATTGTAGTATTGATTTTTACTTTGTCAACAGTAAATGTATTTGCACAGAATGATTACAAGTGGGGAGAATGGACAACTTGGGGCGATCAGGGAGATGGCACCTATTGTAATCCTGTCCTTCCTTCCGATTACAGTGACATTGATTGTATTCGTGTGGGGGATGATTATTATGCTATTTCTTCTACCTTTCAATATTCCCCAGGTATGGTGATCATACATTCCAAGGATTTGGTGAACTGGACGATTAAAGGTCATGTGGTTTCTAATCTGAGACAGATCAGTGAAGAAATGAACTGGACGCGTATGAATCGTTATGGCCGAGGTATTTGGGCAGGGGCAATTCGTTATTATCAGGGAAAATTCTATGTGTATTTCGGTACACCGGATGAAGGTTATTTTATGTCGACAGCTACCGATCCTGCGGGACCGTGGGAACCGTTGCACTGTGTAAAAGCAGAAAAGGGATGGGATGACTGTTGTCCTTTCTTTGACGATGACGGGCAACTATATTTTGTAGGTACCCATTTTGCTGATAAATACAAAACTTACCTGTATCGGATGACACCTGATGGGAAGACCTTGATCGAAAACTCTAAAATATTAATTAATGAGGGGTATGGTCGCGAGGCAAGTAAACTTTATAAAATCAACGGAACATATTATCATTTTTTCAGTGAAGTTAAAAATGGCGGTAGATATATCATGATGCAACGTTCTTCTTCAATTACAGGACCGTATCTTGAAAGGAAACAATTAAGTCATGTACAGCGTGAATATAATGAGCCTAATCAAGGCGGACTTGTTGAAGGTCCTGACAGGAAGTGGTATTTCTTTACCCACCATGGTACGGGTGACTGGGCAGGTCGGATTGCTAGTCTGCTACCGGTATATTGGGTCGATGGTTGGCCGATTATTGGTGAGGTTGGGCAGGATGGCATTGGCACAATGGTATGGCAAGCGGCCAAGCCTTCCAATGAGTATCCGGTTCGGACTCCACAATCATCTGATGATTTTAGCAAGTCGGTACTTTCTCCTCAATGGGAATGGAACTACCAGTCCCGGGACGAGATGTGGTCATTGACGGAAAGACCAGGCTATTTGCGGTTAAAAGCTTTTCGTCCATTAGTCACGGATAATTTGCTGAAAGCGGGAAATACCTTGACTCAGCGTTGTTTTCGTACAAACAAAAATGAAGTTATTGTAAAAATGAACATTGAGGGCATGGTTGACGGACAGAAAGCCGGACTGTGTCATTACTCTAAGAGTTATGCCATGGTGGGGGTACGCCAGTCCGGCAAAGACCGGAATCTGGAATTCCAGACCAATAAAGAGAAAATCACAGGTCCTGCGATAAAGGGAAACAAGGTGTGGATTAAATCTGTATGGGGGCTGGATGGAAAAAGCCAATTTTCATATAGTACAGATGGCAGGAAGTTTACCCCGTTCGGAGAGGTATATCAACTTGAATGGGGATATTACCGGGGAAGCCGCATTGGGATTTACTGTTTTAATAATATAGCGGATGCGGGGTATATCGATGTGGATGAGTTTATTTATTTATATTAACTGTTTAGTGTATGAAACATTCCTTTAATTGTTTAAGTTATGAATTACTGCTTTATGTGCTCATTTGTATTCCATTCTGTTCTTGTTCTCAAAAAGATACAGGTGTGATTTCTCCTAATGGGAAGATATGTCTTTCTGTTGAAATAAAGGAAGATACTGAAAAAGACGGTTTTGGCAAAGTCTTTTTTAATGTAGAGTACAAAGATGGTAAAACTTCCAGAAGGGTTCTATCTGATACCCGAATTGGCTTGGAAACCCAGCTTATGTCATTTACCGATAACATCAGGTTGAAATCTGTGTCCGGTACTAAACTAATTGAAGATGATTATGTGATGCTTACCGGTAAAAGAAGTCATTGTCAGAATAGAGGAAATGAAAGGATATTTCGGTTTGAGAATGAGAAGGCAGAAACCTTAGATATCGTTTTCAGGGCTTACGATGACGGGATTGTATTTCGATATAGCTTACCATCTGTTCAAGATAAGGATAGTCTGACATCTGAACATACAGCTTACTATATTCCAGAAGGAACGAAAAGATGGATACAGAATTATTCTGTTGGTTATGAAGGTTTCTATCCATTGAAAACCAGAGCAGAAAGAGGCAAAGACAATATGTGGGGCTATCCATTACTTTTGGAACCAGCCGATTCATTGTTTGTGTTGATAACTGAGGCCAATATACTTCGTGGACATAGTGGTTCCAGATTGTATAATGGAAATGATATGAATCAATATCAAGTGCGGATGACAGATGATAAATTAGCCTTGGGTGATTCATTCACATCGCCATGGAGAGTTCTTATGATAGGTTCTTTGTCTGATGTTGTAGAATCTACTTTAGTGACAGATGTCTCTGAACCTAACAAAATTTCTGATACAAGTTGGATTATGCCGGGCTCTGCATCATGGGTATACTGGGCGCATAATCATGGTTCCAAAAATTTCAAGATTGTAAAAGACTACATTGACTTGGCTGTTGATATGAAGTGGCCATATAGTCTGATAGATGCGGAATGGAATGAAATGTCAAACGGTGGAGATATTGAAGATTTGATAACCTATTCTCTTAGTCGAAATATAAAGCCTATGATTTGGTATAATTCGTCAACTGCTTGGATGGGGCCGGGTCCTCTTTACCGCTTGAATAGTAAGGAAAATAGAATAAAGGAATATACTTGGCTTCAAAAGTCAGGTGTAGTAGGGGTTAAGATTGATTTTTTTCCTGATGATTATTCGTCTAATATGGATTATTATATTGATTTGCTGGAAGATGCAGCTAAATATAAATTAATGGTCAATTTTCATGGAGCTACTATTCCTCGTGGATGGCAAAGGACTTATCCTCATCTGATGACTATGGAAGCCGTTTATGGGGCAGAGTGGTATAACAATAAGCCAATACTTACAGATCGTGCTGCTGAACATAATGTAACATTGCCATTTACCAGAAATGTCATTGGCTCAATGGATTATACACCTGGTACATTCTCTGATTCCCAACATCCTCATATCACTACTTGTGGGCATGAACTAGCTTTGTCTGTTGTGTTTGAGTCAGCATTGCAGCATATGCCTGATAGGCCGGAGGTGTACAGTTCATTACCTCGAAAAGTAAGAGAATTCCTTTCGGGATTACCTACTGCTTGGGATGATACAAAACTGTTGTGTGGCTATCCGGGTACTGACATCGTACTGGCACGACGTAAGGGAGATGTATGGTATATTGGAGGATTGAACGGAACTAACGAGAATAAAACTCTTTCTTTTTCATTGGTTCCTCTGCAAGTTGAAGGAAAAACGATGGATGTATTTAAGGATGGGGTGGACGATAAGAGTTTTGCCATCGAAGAAAACATCCAGTTATCAAACGATAAAATGGATATGTCATGTCTTCCTCGTGGAGGATTTGTGGCAGTAATAAAGTAAGGATAATAAATGATATTGTTTTAAATGTCGATATTGTTTTATTGTAAATCGTATTCATCCTATTTTTTTCTACTAAAAAAGCGCTACGTTTGCATTATATAATTCAATCGTAATATTTATGAAAGCAAAAAAATTACTATTACTATCCTTGTTATTTATAACGGAGACTTTATCTGCTCAAAACTATCAGGTTCCTGTTTCGGAGCAAGATGAACCTATGATGCAAGGGAAATTCCAGCCTACTTGGGAATCATTGGCTAATTATAAAATACCGGAATGGTTTAGAAATGTAAAGTTTGGTATTTGGGCTCATTGGGGCCCCCAATGTGTGGAAGGATCTGGCGATTGGATGGCTCGTTCTTTGTATATGGAAAATTCGCCTGAATATCGACATCATATAGCGAACTATGGTCATCCTTCTGAATTTGGCTTTAAAGATATTATTCCGTTATGGAAGGCTGAAAAATGGGACCCCGATAAGTTGGTTGCATTTTATAAAAAAATAGGTGCTCAGTATTTTTTTGCTTTGGGTAACCATCATGATAATATGGACCTTTGGGATAGTAAGTATCAACCATGGAACTCGGTTAATATGGGGCCTAAAAAAGATATATTGAAAGGATGGGAAAGAGCAGCGCGTAAACATGGACTTTATTTGGGGGTCAGTCTGCATGCAGACCATGCTTGGAGTTGGTATGAGACTTCCCAAAGACACGATACTCAAGGTCCTAAAAAAGGTATTCCGTATGATGGGAAATTAACGAAAGCTGATGGAAAAGGAAAGTGGTGGGAAGGATATGATCCTCAGGACTTGTATGCTCAGAATCATCCGTTAAGTCAGGATAGTTGGGATAATGGTACAATTCATAGGCAATGGGCATGGGGAAATGGAGTTTGTTTACCAACACAGGAATATTGCACTAATTTCTATAATCGTACACTTGATGTAATAAACCGTTATAATCCGGATTTGTTGTATTTTGATGTAACTGTTGCACCTTTTTATCCTATAAGTGATGCAGGCTTAAAAATTGCGGCTCATTTTTATAATCATAATATGTCAATGCAAAAGGGTAAATTGAATGCCGTAATGTTTGGTAAGATTCTTGATGCAAATCAACGTAAAGCTTTGGTATGGGACGTAGAACGTGGAGCTCCTAATAAAATAATAGATGAACCTTGGCAGTCATGTTCGTGCCTTGGCGGGTGGCATTATAATACGTCTATTTATAATAATAATCAATATAAGTCGGCAGCTGACGTAGTGAAGCTGTTAGTTGATATTGTCAGTAAAAATGGTAACTTACTTCTGAGTGTCCCGTTGCGTGCAGATGGTACATTTGATGAAAAAGAAGAAAAGATATTGAATGAATTTGGTAATTGGATGAATATCAATAAGGAAGCAATCTATCAAACGCGTCCATGGAAAATATTTGGTGAGGGACCTATAGCGGATAAAGATGTTCAACTCAACGCCCAGGGGTTTAACGAATGGGCCTATAGTAAAGCTGATGCAAAGGAAATACGTTTTACACAAACAGATAAAAATTTGTATGCTACAGTTTTAGGATGGCCTGAAGATGGGAAAATCTTAATTAGGTCTTTAGCGGAAGGTAACGGGTTATATCCCACTAAAATAGGCAGAGTAGAGTTGCTTGGTTACGGAAAAGTATCTTTTACACGTACTGATAAGGGACTTGTTGTTGATATACCCGCTAAATCGTTGAAGAATATAGCCCCTGTCTTGAAAATTAGAAAATAAAAGTTATTACTATGTCGTCTATTCAGGGATACAAAATGAAAGAGTATAGCATGCCTACAAAGAGGTATTGCCAAACTTTAAGCCTTAAAAATAATCCGATTCTGATTGAAGAGTATCGTAAGATACATAGTGAAGAAAAGGCATGGTCGGAAATAAGGGCGGGGATACGTGCAGTAGGGATTCTGGAAATGGAAATTTATATATTGGGATCACAACTTTTTATGATTATAGAAACTCCACTGGACTTTGATTGGAAGATAGCTATGGATAAACTGTCTAATCTTCCGCGGCAGGCTGAGTGGGAAAAGTATGTGTCTAAATTTCAAGACTGTCCGTATTTGAGTTCTTCTGCTGAAAAATGGAAGTTGATGGAACGTATGTTTTATCTATATGAAGATTAGTTGAGGATAACGTAATCGTTTACTACGTGTTGAGAAAAAAGGAATAGTGTGAAAGTTGCTATTCCTTTTTTTCTGCTTAAGAGTGATAAGAGGTGCGATATTCTTGAGGAGTAATACCTGTGATTTTTTTGAATAACCTGTTGAAGTATGAATAATCTTCAAAAGCAAGATTTAATGCAACATTTTTGATTGACATATCATCGGTTATTAGTATGAGTTGAGCTTTTTCTATTTTCTTACGGTTAATGTATTTTAAGGGGGTATCTCCTGTCTCTTTTTTGAATAGACGAATAAAATGGTCTTTTGATAAACAGGAATTCTCGGCGAGTACTCCTAAATCAATAGTTTCATTTATATGTTTACGGATATAGTGAATGGCTTCTTCTATCCGATTGTCTTTCAATTCCATTTTTACTTGAGCTCTTTTTAGGAAACGTGCTAGCAATTGATATACGATACCTCTTGATTCTATCTTATCAGACAAGGTCCGTTGTTTGTTTTTTAGCAGATTCTGCATAAGGGTGTAATTGTTATCGTAAGAAGTCGGGTCTGATTTCTGTAAGGTCATATGTGGATTTATAGTGCAGAGCCGCTGAAATAATGCCAAATCTATTTCGACAGCAGGGATTTCTATTGGAAAATCCCAATTGTCCAGTAAGTTGCTGTCTGACTGGTGTTCTTCATATATATGCAGATAATAGTGGGAAAAATAAGAGTTGCAGATATAGCTATGTTTGGTAAAAGCTGGAATAAAATACATGTGGTTAGCTTTTAGAATCTGAGTTTTACCCGATATTAAGACTTGTGCAGTACCTTCTGTCACATAATATAAACGTGTAAAAGGGCTATTGACATTTTTCCAGTTCCAATCGGCATTATGAATAGCCAGACCTATGTTCAAAACAAGCGGGTGCAATTTATCAACAAGTGAAGCCATAGCATATAGGGTTTATTAATGTGAAGATAAAGATATATAAAAAATAAATATAATTCTTTTGATGTCGATAATTTTAAATAATATATCGATATTGTTTTATAATAAATCCTACTATAGTCGTTCATGTCGATATTGTATTACTCTAAATCGTATTAGTCCTACAATGTGAACTGCCGAGTTGTTACATTTGCGGTATATAATCTAATAGGAATATTTATGAAAAGTATGAGAAAAAACACATGGCTTCCTCTTATTGGACTCCGAACTTTTCTTTTTGTGACCACAGCGTTTACAATTGTTTCATGCAGCGATGACAAAGAAGAAGACGGGTATAACCCTAATCTTCCGGTCAGAATTAGCGAATTGTCTCCCCAGGAAGGCGGATACTTTGATAAAGTAATCCTCCAGGGTGAAAACTTTGGCAACAACCCTAAAAAGGTACGTGTATTCTTTAATAAAAAAGAAGCGATTGTTGTAGGAGCATCCGGCGATCGGGTACTGGTTCATGTCCCGAAACTCCCGGGTGATGATTGTAAGATAGGTATGCTTTTAAACGGTAACACCACCGATACTATTTTCGCAGAAAAGCATTTCGCCTATGAAAAGAATTATCAGTTGATATATGTAGCCGGACAGCTCAACTCCAATACAGAAACATTTGTAGAAGGAAGCTTGGAAACCACAACATTTGCCAATAGTATGCAGCATCTAGCGTGCGATCCCAGTGGCGTCATATATATGAATCATAAAAATACAGGTCAAAGTGGCAGTCTTATTTATATTAATGAACCTGAGAACTACTCTAAGTTTTTGGATTATGGGGCATCTACTGAAAACGGAGGTTCGCCTAGCACTCCGTATTATGATGAAAAAACAGAGAAGGTTTACTTCTGTGCGCACCATGCTCCATTTTTTTGGGAAGTTGATCCTAAGGATTCATGGTCTTTTGTGAAAAGGAAGTTGATTGCTCCCGACGCCAGTTATCAGGCAAAAGGATATCGTCCGGTACCAAGCGGTCAGAAGTTGGAGTATATGTGTTCCTATGCTCGTGCAACAGATGCTAATGGCGAAAGTTTTATCTATTGCCGGACGTGGCAAGGTCAATTCTTCCGTTTCAAACTTGAAGATCGTGTCTACGATTATGTCACCACTTTTGCCAAATCAGATGCATGTCTGGCTACAGACCCCGACGACCCGACCAAGATTTATTGTGCCTTGAATGAATACAACAAAATAACCTGTATTGATTTGACAAAGAATCCGGAAGACAGCGGCTTTGAGACAGATGTCTGCGGCATACAGGGACCAGGAGCATATCAAGATGGACACGTTTCTGTGGCAAGATTGAACAATCCTCAACAGATTTTGTCAATGCACGACCCTGAAACCGGAGAAAAGGTGATATACATTTGTGATGCCAACAATAACTGTGTACGTATGTACAATATGGAAACAAAATTAATGAGTACCGTAGCAGGAATAGGCGGGAAATCCGGATATGCTGCCGGAAATCCTACAGTTTCAAGAATGAACAGACCTTATGGTATCTGTATAACTCCCGAAAATGACATTTACATTGCAGATGCAGGTAATAAAGTAATAATGAAACTGGCATTTATGTAATGATGAGTAGTAATCGTTTAAAGAAGAAAAAATGAAAGCTTATATAACAAATAGAATATATCTTATGCTGTTTTTCTGCTCCATTACCATAATGGCACAAGCACAGCAAAAGTTTGAGATATCCGGTATAGTCCAAGATGAAACAGGACAGCCTGTCCCGGGAGTCAGCGTATATGTAAAAGATAAAACAGGCATAGGCACAAATACCGATATGGACGGAAAATTCGTTTTGAAAGTCGATCGTGGAGATAAAGTGCAGTTCAGTTTTATAGGATATGCCAGACACGAGTATCTAGCATTAAAAACTGAAAAAAAACTGGTTATCCAATTAGTACCGGATGTAAGTGCACTTGATGAAGTGGTAGTAGAAGCTTATGGAAGCAAGACTCGTAAAATAACAACGACAGGTGCCGTCACTTCCGTAGATGTAGCGACATTACAGACTCCTGCCACTAGCCTGGCTAATATGCTGGGAGGACGAGTTGCCGGTATCATCTCGACACAAGGCAGTGGCGAACCGGGTAAAAATATCTCAGACTTCTGGATACGTGGTATCGGAACATTTGGAGCAAACGCATCAGCACTTGTTCTCATTGACGGCCTGGAAGGTAGCCTAAATGATGTAGACCCGGCTGATATTGAAAGCTTCTCCGTATTAAAGGATGCTTCGGCAACAGCCATGTATGGAGTACGTGGAGCAAATGGTGTAGTACTTGTCACCACCAAAAGGGGAAAACAAGAAAAACTGAGTTTTACCGCACGTGCAAATGCTACTATATCATGGCTAAAGCGCTTGCCGGAATATTGTGACGGATATAACTATGCGAAATTGGCGAATGAAGCACTCGTAGTACGTGGCGATGATCCTAAATATACGAATCAGGAACTGGATATCATTAAATACGGCCTGGATCCGGATTTATATCCGGATGTCAATTGGCAGGATGAAGTTCTCAAAAGGTCTTATTGGCAACAAACCTATTATTTGAGTGCCCGGGGCGGTGGTAGTATAGCACGGTACTTTATCAGCTTAAATGGTTCTAACGAGACTTCTGCTTACCAACAGGATAAATCCAGTAAATATTTTAAAGGTTTGGCATATAATACCTTTGGGCTACGTGCTAATATTGATATAGATTTAACTAAAACTACCAAATTATATTTTGGTGTCAATGCCAATAAAACAATCAGAAATCTGCCGGGTGCCGCAGATACTAATCTGATCTGGTCTGCTTGCAGCAAACTTACTCCGGTTACCATACCAGTGGTTTACTCTAACGGAATGCTTCCTTCAGCCAATGGAGTGACAGATGAAATGTCCCCTTATGTACTTCTGAACCACACAGGATTGAAACAAGAAGAAGAATTCACTTCTACCTATACATTAAGTTTAGATCAGGACCTGGGTATGCTGATTAAAGGATTGAAGCTGAATATACAAGGAGCGTATACCAACGACAACGCTTTTCATGAAACACGCTACATCATCCCCGAACTGTGGTCATATGATAAGCGTAATGCAACTGGAGAACTTGCTGGAAAGCGCCAGACCGAACGCATAACGACCCAGTACAGTAAATGGGAAATGCAATACCGCAAATACTTCCTTCAGGCTACCATGAACTGGGCACATGATTTAGGACACGGACACACGCTTATGGCACTGGCGCATTATGAAATGAGTGATCAAAAGCGGTCAACTGATGCCAATGACACGATGTCGGCTATCCCAGTTCGTTATCAAGGACTTTCCGCTAAAGTCGGCTACAATTATAATGATACGTATATAGTCGACGGCAACTTCGGTTATACAGGTTCCGAGAATTTCCAGCCAGGACGCCAGTTCGGATTCTTTCCATCCATATCTGGTGCATGGGTACCGAGTAGCTATCAATGGACAAAAGATAAAATGCCATGGTTGAATTATTTTAAAATCCGTGCTTCATACGGTTTAGTTGGTAATGACCGTATCACCGACAAGCGTTTTCCATATCTGACTAGTATAAATGTAAATGGTTCCGCTACCACAAACTGGAAGTATACCAAGGGAGGTATTTGGGAAAACTCGATCGGGGCAGATAATCTGGAATGGGAAAAAGCAAAGAAGTTTGACGTAGGTTTGGAAGGTAAATTATTCGATAAATTTGAGTTTGTAATAGACTTCTTCCGAGATACTCGCGACGGAATTTTCCAAGAACGCAAACAAGTTCCTGATTTTGTAGGACTCGTAAACATGCCATTCGGTAATGTGGGCAGCATGGTAAGCTGGGGTAGCGACGGCAATATCACCTTCAACCAACGCATCAATAAAGACATGGAATTCACGCTTCGTGCTAATTTCACATACTCTACCAATAAGGTGAACTACTATGAAGAAGGAGATACCAAGTATGAATATACATCAGCAACAGGACGCCCTAACGGCTACATGAAAGGTTATATCGCTTTAGGACTTTTCAAGGATCAGGAAGAGATAAACAACAGTCCGAAACAAGATTTTGGAAGCTACCTGCCGGGAGATATCAAATATAAGGATGTAAACGGTGACGGTGTTGTTAACAGTGACGACCAGGTGCCGGTCAGTTATCAGGATTACCCGCGTCTGATGTATGGCTTCGGAGGAGAATTTCGATGGAAAAAGCTGACATTAGGCGTACGTTTCAGTGGAATAGGTAACACAGACTATTACAAAATATGGACATGGGGAAGTAACAATGTGGGATATATTCCTTTCTACGATGGTAAACTGGGCAATGTACTCACTATTGCAGCCAATCCTGCCAACCGTTGGATTCCGGCCGATTATGACGATCCCAGCATACCAGCCAGTATGAGAGAAAATCCCAATGCCATGTTCCCGCGGCTAAGTTACGGTAGCAATCAGAACAATGCGCAGGCATCTACATTCTGGAAAGGTAATCGCAAATATTTACGGCTCGATGAAATCAGTCTGAACTATAACTGGAACTGTAATTTATTAAAAAGTATTGGAATAAATTCGATCGATCTCGCTGTGGTAGCAAACGATTTGCATACTTGGGACAGCGTTAAATTATTCGATCCGGAACTCGCCACAAGTAATGGACGTGCTTATCCGATTCCGGGCCGCGTTAGTTTCCAGGCAATTGTTCATTTCTAAACATGATCATTAAATAACAAAATTATGAAAAAGTATATATCACACCGATCAATAAACCTATTCATCGTATTTCTTGGGATACTTACAACCGGAGGATTCACCTCATGCAATTTTTTAAGAGTCGACGACTATTTTGACGATACAATGAAGTTTGACAGTATCTTTACTAAATACGAGTACCTGGTACAATATATGTGGGGAACATCAGATCAGTTCCCCGACGAGAGCCGCATCCTTTCTGATCCGGTCACTCCCGGTCCGATGGCTACGGATGAAGCTTTCTCAAGTCAGAATCCGGAGCATGGCCTTCGCGGACTCTCCTATATTCTGGGAACTATTAATGCCGATAACATCGGTAACTATAGCATGAATATATGGTCGTCCATGTATAAAGTGATCCGTAAATGTAACTACATACTGGCACGCAAAGGAGAGGCTCACATGAATACAATACAAGATGAGGAAATCACTGGCTACACCCACATGATGCGTGGTTATGCTTATTACAATCTGATCCAGTCTTATGGTCCGTGCATTATACTCGGTGACGATATCTTACCCAATAATGAATTACCTGAAACTTACAATTATTCCCGTTCGACTTATGACGAATGTGTGGATTACTGTTGTAATGAACTGGAACTTGCTGCCAAATATATGCCTATAGACTTAAATCCGACTTTTTTTGGACGTCCTTCACGTGGTGCTGCTTTTGCGTTGATAGCTCGTCTGCGGTTGCAACAAGCAAGTCCGTTATATAATGGCGGACAGGCCGCACGCACAGCTTTCGGCAACTGGAAGCGGACAGTGGACGGAGCCAACTATGTGAATCTGAACTACGATGAAACACGCTGGGCAGTAGCAGCTGCAGCATGTAAACGTGTCATTGAGATGAACAAATACAAATTGCATACTTCTCCCATCGATCCAAGCATGCCTCCCCGAGCATTGCCGGCTTCCGTGACAATCACTGACCCCAATTTTCAGAATATCGACTATTATCGTTCCTATTCAGAAATGTTCACCGGAGAAACGATAGGCAGTAAAAATCCAGAATTTATCTGGGGTAGACAGTCGGATGCTATGGCAAACATGACACAATGCAGTTTCCCGACGGAAAAAGCAATGGGGGGATGGAACAACCTCTGCGTTACTCAAAAACTGGTAGACGCTTATTATATGGTGGATGGACGAGATAAAAATGATGCAAGTAAAGAATATCCATATCATGTAGCAAACGGTACAGTGACCGATGATTACTTTTCCACCAGTGCAGAGGAGTTCTCCGGCTACACTATTCCGATGGGAGTATACGGTATGTATCTAAACCGAGAGAATCGTTTTTATGCTACAATAGGTTACTCCGGACGTTACTGGGCAGCACGTTCCAATACCCAAGAACAATATGGCCCTTATAGGGCGTGGTATCATCAAATGGTAACTTCAGGACGCGATCTGTTTTCCGGGAAAAATTCCGCCATAACCAATCCTCTGGATTATCCGGCAACAGGATATGTGCTGACTAAATGGATCCATGCGGACGACGCATGGATAGGAACCGGAAGTATGCGAACTACAAAATATTTTCCTATCATCCGATATGCGGAAATTTTATTAGGATATGTAGAAGCAATAAATCACCTGAGTAAAAGCTATACCGTCGAATTACCCGCAATCAATGGTGGAAATAATGCTCCGCAAAGCTATACAGTCGAACGTATTCCAACTGAAATACAAAAATACTTCAACCCGATACGAAATCGCGTCGGTCTGCCTGGATTATCTGACACAGAAGCCGCATCAGATGAAACAACTTTGGACAACATCATCAAGAGAGAATATATGATCGAATTCGCTTGCGAAAACCGCAGATACTTTGATGTACGTCGGTGGGGCATATATGAAGAGACTGAAAAAGCTGGTGTTTATGGAATGCGTTTGGGAGGAGATAAATATACTTATTATCAGAATCCGATTCCTGTGAATCAGGTTAACAACCGAAAT
>UMGA01011526.1_pt1 | contig 16651 bp, 17 predicted proteins | sample 1965171 | NCBI WGS metagenome assembly UMGA01 (sample SAMEA4836062, study PRJEB28245) | human gut metagenome | biome: gut microbiome; material: fecal sample | place: Denmark | collected 2008 | reverse complement strand
AATCCAGTTTAACAGGTATTTTATCTAAATATTTAGGCACTAAGCCATTTTATGAAAGTGTTGACGACAATCCAGTTCTGCCACTTTTTTATGCTGATCCTAAGAAATATGCTTTCTTATTGCAGGTATACTTCTTAAATACACGTTTTCACAGCATTAAAGACGCATTGACTCAAGATAATAACGTGTTGGACCGCTCTATCTATGAAGATGCGCTCTTCTTCCAAATGAACGCTGACATTGGTCGTGCCACTCCTGAGGAAGTCGACACTTACTATGAACTTTTACACAATATGATGGGTGAATTAGACAGAATGCCTAAGAAGAACCCTGACTTGCTTGTTCACATCAACGTTTCTTACGACACAATGATTAAACGTATTCAAAAACGTGGCCGTCCATACGAACAATTGAGCCACGATTCAACTCTTGAAGACTACTACAAGAGATTGCTTCGCTACTACAAGCCATGGTATGACAAGTACGATTACTCACCAAAGATGGAAATTGATGGTGACAAATATGACTTCATGTCTTCTGAAGAAGATCGTGAAATCGTGCTTGATCAAATCGTTGATAAATTGAAGGAAGTTGGCAAGTTACCAATGGACTGGGACAAATCAACTGATATCCAAATCGAAGCTTAATTTCCCAGGTAATAATTGAAAAAGAGCTAGGATTTAACGTCCTAGCTCTTTTCGTATACATAAATTTTCTTTATTCGATGCTCTCTAAAGCTTTGGCAATACCATCATGATTATTATCTAAAGTGATATTTTCTGGCTTAAATTGCTTTTTCAAGTCTTCTGGTGCATTGCCCATTAAGAAGGGATGCCCCACTGCTCTTAACATTTCTTCATCGTTATAGTTGTCGCCAAAAGCGAGGCAGTCTTTTAGATCTACACCATATTCTTGAGCTACGATTTCAACTGCGCTTCTCTTGCTTACGCCCTTTAAGACGATTTCAAGTAGCGTTGGTGAAGACTTTACAAAATCAAGGTCAATATATTTCTTTGAAAGTTCCTTTTGCATGCGGTCAATTTCTTTAGGCTCACCCATGATTAAGCCCTTGTGTACACCTTGCAGTTTTGCGATTTGTTCAATGCTGGTTTTAGTAGATTTCACATCAACAATGCTTTCTTCTTTTTTGACCCAGTCGCTTTCTTTTTCTGCACTATACCACACATAGCCGCTATAAATATTCCAAGCAGCACCGTTATTTTGCTCTTCAACATAACGGCAAATTTCTGCAGCTTCCTTTGCTTCAAAAAAGCGCGTAATTAGCGCTCTACCGGTCTCATCTAGCGCTAAGGCACCATTATAGGCAATCATCGGAAAGACCTTAAGAATCTGTCCTACTGCCGTCATAATGCCTTTAGGAAGACGAGCTGAAGCTGGTATAAAAATATTACCATTGATAATTTGATGTCTGATTGCGTCACGCGTTTTAGGCGTTACCTTTAATTCATTGTTAATTAGCGTGCCATCAATATCTGAAAAAATAAGTTTTGCGGACATTCTTTCACCCTTAATCTGTTTGATCTATGTAATTAAGAATAATGCTAAAAAACGGAGAATGAAAGTAATTTAGTGTTTTAAAGCTATTTTTGTACAGTAAATTATAATAAATTAGCATATTTTCTTGCCAATAATTCGTGTTTACAAATCTAAATATCAATGCTAAAGTATAAGGGTTGCTTTTACGAAGTAAAAACACGAACAATTCTTTGGAGAGAGATTTATGAATTTTATTAGGAAATATTTTCAATTAGATAAATACAACACCAGTATTAAAGTCGAATTTATTGCTGGTTTGACTACTTTCATTAGTATGTCATACATTTTGTTTGTTAACCCTAGCGTTTTGGGTGCTAGTGGTATGAACACAGGTGCTGTGTTTACTGCTACTGCTTTGGCCAGTGCGCTTGGTAGTGCCATCATGGGTATTGTTGCAAACTACCCAATTGGTGAAGCACCAGCCCTTGGTATTAACGCATTCTTTGCTTACACCGTTTGTGTGGGGATGCACGTTTCATGGCAAACTGCTTTAGCCAGTGTCTTCGTTGCATCAATTATCTTCATTTTGATCACTTTATTTAAATTGCGTGAAAAGATTATTGATTCAATTCCAGCTGACCTGAAGTTTGCTATTTCATCAGGTATTGGTTTATTCATCGCCTTCTTAGGCTTACAAAACGGTAAGTTAATCGTCGCAAATAAATCAACTCTGGTTGGCTTAGGCTCACTTCATGATCCCCTTGTTTGGATCACCATTTTTGGTTTGCTTGTGACCGTTATCTTGATGATCTTGAACGTTCCTGGTGCGATTTTCATCGGGATGGTATTAGCCGCTATCTTCGGTATTTGTACCGGTCAAATCGCATTGCCACATAAGGTGATCTCAACTGCTCCAAGTTTAGCTCCAACTTTTGGTCAAGCTATCTTCCACATTAAGGACATTAACTCCGTTCAAATGTGGGTTGTCGTATTAACTTTCTTGCTTGTTACCTTCTTCGATACTGCCGGTACTTTGATTGGTCTTGCTCAACAAGCCGGTTTCATGAAGAACAACAAGATGCCACGTGTTGGTAAGGCTTTGGCTGCCGACTCAAGTGCGATGGCTGTTGGTTCAATTTTGGGTACTTCACCAGTTGGTGCGTTCGTTGAATCAAGTGCCGGTATTGCCGTTGGTGGTAGAACTGGTTTGACTGCAGTTTTCGTTGCTATCTTCTTCTTGATCTCAATGATCTTCAGTCCACTTTTAGGTGTGTTCACTAGTCAAGTTACTGCACCAGCCTTGATTATCGTTGGTGTATTGATGGCCCAAAACACTGCTCACATCCACTGGAACAAGTTAGAAATTGCGGTTCCTGCATTCCTCATCATTTTGGGTATGCCACTTACTTACTCAATTTCTGATGGTTTGTCATGGGGTATGATCACTTACCCAATCTGCATGCTTGCAGCTAAACGTGGTAAGGAAATCAGCCCGATGATGTGGGTACTATTCTTCGTATTCATCATCTTCCTGTGGGTACTGAACTTTTAAATAAAATAGATATAAAGAAAGGACTAAGTTTGAATTTGAGCTTAGTCCTTTTTGCTTACACTTTTTCCTATTTATATCGATTATAATCGATGAAAACACTAAAATTATTAATCTTATCGAGTATAATCGATAGGATTGCAAAAAAGGAGCCTTTTATCGAATATACTCGATAACAGCTTCTTAAAAATGTGTATTTCCCTGGAAATACTAGCGTACAGTTTCCAAACAATATGATTTTTTATGACAGTTTGGGCAACGTAATCTTCTAGTATGCGGCGTATGTGCCGCAAACATAAACTTCTTAAGTTCAGGAACAAACTTGTAATCACAATTTGGACAAATATATGCCACCTTTTGATAATAATTTTTAAGTAGCACAACAGACATTGCAACCAAGATTACTACTAAAACAGCTACCGAAATATAAGCCGTAGTGTTCATCTTATTGATGATACAGTACGCGATAAATGTCATACCAATCAGCTCAACAGCAATTTCCACTGCTGACAGCTTCCACATTGAACGTGTTAATTCTTTATACCTAGTTTCATTATTCATAATCTTCGTAATGTCAGTAACTTCAGCAATACCTTTAGGTTTATTTAATGCCTTCTGCAATTGCACTATTTTCTTATTTTGCTTTTCTAGTTTTTGTACTTCCTGGCTATTTCTTTCCATTTGATCTTTAAGTAAAAGACCAATCGTTTTTTCACTATTTGGATCCTCCAGTATCTTTTGAATATCCTTGAGTGAAAAGCCTAGTTCTTTTAAAAAGATAATCAGTTTTAATTGTTTTATCTGCTCATTTGAATATACACGATAGCCACTTTCACTCACTCTGCTTGGTGTAACCAGGCCTTTTTGATCATAATAGCGAATTGTCCTGGTGGTTATATTCAACTGTTTTGCTAGATCTCCGATTGTGTATTCTTCTGACATTACTTTCTCACCTCACAACTTAAATATACGGGTTTACGCTGCGTTAAAGTCAAGAATAAGCTAAATATTCCCGAAAAAACTTCAAAAAGCAAATATTTCACTTTTTTATTGAAATTATTAACATTATATGTATAATCTTAATTGAATGTTCACTTTATACAAATTTTGGAGGACTAAATGAACGCAATCAGTAATTTCTTTCATTTAAAGGAGAACAATACCTCCTTTAAGACCGAGCTTTTAGCCGGCCTAACTACTTTTGTAAGTATGTCTTACATTCTGTTCGTCAACCCCAATGTTTTGGGCGCTAGTGGTATGGATAAAGGTGCTTTGTTCACCGTTACCGCATTATCTGCTGCATTTACCTGTATCGTAATGGGACTTGTTGCTAACTATCCAATCGCTTCAGCTCCAACGTTAGGTTTGAACGCATTCTTCACTTACACAGTTTGTCTTGGCATGCACGTTAAATGGCAAACAGCTTTAGCTGCCGTTTTTGTTGCATCAATTCTTTTCATTTTACTAACTGTCTTTAAAGTTCGTGAGATGATCATTGATGCGATACCTGCAGACATTAAATATGCTATTTCTGCCGGTATCGGTTTATTCATCGCCTTCATCGGTCTTCAAGGTGGTAAGTTAATTCAAAACAGTGACTCAACTTTGGTTACTATCGGTAGCCTTAACAATCCAACTGTTTGGATCACTATTTTCGGTTTATTCATTACTATCTTCTTGATGATTGCCCGTGTACCGGGTGCCATCTTCATCGGTATGATTATATCTGCTGTCTTCGGTGTCGTTATTGGTCAAATTCCAATGCCTAAGAGTATTATCTCATCTGTTCCAAGCATCGCTCCAACGTTTGGTCAAGCAATCTTCCATATCGGTGACATCAACACCGTTCAAATGTGGGTAGTTGTCTTCACCTTCTTGCTTGTTACCTTCTTCGATACCACTGGTACCTTGATCGGTTTGGTTCAACAAGCTGGTTTGATGAAAGACAACAAGATGCCACGTGCCGGTGAAGCTTTAGCTGCCGACTCATCTGGTATGCTTGTTGGTTCAGTTCTTGGTACTTCACCAGTTGGTGCATTTGTTGAATCAAGTTCTGGTATTGCCGTTGGTGGTAGAACCGGTTTAACCGCAGTTTGGGTAGGTATCTTCTTCCTCATTTCTACAATCTTTAGTCCAATCTTAAGTGTCTTTACTACTCAAGTAACTGCTCCTGCCTTAATCATTGTTGGTGTACTGATGGCCGAAAACTTGGCTAACGTACATTGGACCAACCTCGAAATCGCCATTCCATGTTTCCTTATTGCCATCGGAATGCCTCTTACATACTCTATCTCAGACGGTTTAGGTTGGGGAATTATCGTTTACCCAATCTCAATGATCGCAGCAAAGCGTTTCAAAGAGATTACGCCAATGATGTGGATTCTATTTGTAGTATTCGTTATCTATTACATCGTTTTAAATGTCTAGCTAATTTCACTAGTAAAATACCTCTTTCAAAAACAAGTAGTTAACAGCTACTTGTTTTTTATTTCTCAGGAAATAACTATAAGACATCTCCTCCCAACCCCAATTTGCTTATCTACTAGATTTCTGCTAGAATACTTAACAATCAATATATCTATATATCGTCGAGATAAGGTCGACAGTGTCTACCCTGAACCATAAATTCAGGACTATAGGTATTTAGACGTCATAAATGAAAAAAGGACATCTTTTACCCATAGTTGGTGCGTAACTGTGTCCTTTTTTCATTTGTTTTGGAGGAAAAATGCAGACATTAGATAAAGTCTTTCATTTACAGGATGCTCATACCACTGTTAAACGCGAGTTAATCGCTGCATTAACTACGTTTGTCAGTCTCTCCTACATCCTATTTGTTAACCCTAACATTTTGCACGCAGCTGGTATTCCAAAAGGTGCAGCCTTTACGGTTACCGCAGTAGCAACTGCCATTGGTTGTTTCTTGATGGGATTCATCGCAAACTATCCTATTGCGCTTGCTCCAACCTTGGGTAGTGGTGCCTTTTTCGCATACAACGTATGTGTTGGGATGCATATTTCCTGGGAAACAGCCTTAGCTGCTGTGCTTGTTGCATCAATCTTGTTCATTTTAATCACTGTTTTCAAATTGCGTGAAATGGTGGTTAATGCAATTCCACAAGATATGAAGTATGCAATTTCGGCTGGTATTGGTTTATTCATTGCCTTTATTGGGTTAAAAAATGGTCAATTAATCGTTAACAGCGATTCAACTTTAGTTACCTTGGGCAAGTTTAGTAATCCTGCCGTTTGGATTACTTTGTTCGGTTTAATTTTAACTGTTATCTTGATGTGTTTGAACGTACCTGGTTCAATTTTCATCGGGATGATCGTTACTGCTATCTTCGGTATGATCATTGGTCAAATTCCATTGCCTCACGGCATCGTTTCAGGTGCGCCAAGCATTGCACCAACCTTTGGTCAAGCCGTTTTCCACTTAAAGGATATTAATACCGCACAACTTTGGATGGTTGTTTTGACCTTCTTACTTGTTACTTTCTTTGATACTGCTGGTACTTTGATCGGTATGACTGAACAAGCCGGCATGGTTGATAAAGATGGTAAGATTCCACGGATCGGTCGTGCCTTTTTAGCTGACTCAACTGCTATGGTTGAAGGTGCTGTCTTTGGTACTGCTCCACTTGGTACTTCAGTAGAATCAAGTGCCGGTATCGCAATGGGCGGTAGAACTGGTTTAACCGCGATCTTTGTTGGTATCTTCTTTATCATCAGTATGATCTTCAGTCCACTTCTTTCCGTCATTCCAACTACTGTAACGGCTCCAGCCTTGATTATCGTTGGTGTCTTGATGGCAAGCAACTTGAGAAAGATTGATTGGGACAAGTTCGAAATTGCTTTCCCAGCATTTTTGACAGTTGTAGGGATGCCATTGACTTACAGTATTTCAGATGGTCTGGCTTTAGGTTTGATCGCCTACCCAATCACAATGATCGCATCTAAGCGCGCTAAGGAAGTTACCCCGATGATGTATATTCTATTCGTGGTATTCATTGTCTTCTTCCTGGTTACTAATTTATAGAAAAATAAGCAAAATTCGTTCCTCGTATGGAGCGGATTTTTTTGTATCTTTTGCATCTCACTCTACGATAAAATATCTGTAGGGGGAATTGTTTATGAAAAACAAAAAAATTATATTATTGCCTGGGTTATTTCTTACTCTAGGTCTTTTTCTAGCAGGCTGTAAATTCCATACTTACACTGACAAAAACTCTGGTCCCGTAGTTAAACAAACACTTTCTGAGCAGAAGTTTAATTCTATGAAAGTTTCGACAGATATTGTTGATACTGAATTGCATGTTGGCAAAACACACAAAGTTATTTATCGCGGCTTGATACGCTTTAAACCTAGCGTTCAAATAAAAAACGGTATTTTAACAATCAAACAAGAAAATAAAGGTGGGCGTTATCGCATTTCTAAAGATAATGTGATCGCTATCTACTTGCCAGCAAAGGAATTGCAAAAAATCGATATGCATCTAGAAGATGGCGATGTTGATTTTTACGGTAATATTCAAGCCAAAAATATTGCGCTTTCTGCTGAGGATGGAGACATCACGATTGATAGCTTGTATGCAAAGAATAAAGCCAAGATCGACTCAGAAGACGGAGATATTGAAGTTGATAAATTATTTACAACAAATGGAGCTAAAATCACCTCAGAAGATGGAGATATCAAGGTGAAGCAAAGTAACGCCCATGGCTATTATTTATCCTCTGATGATGGGGATGTAACCTTTAAGGGAACCGATCATGACAATGATGACGACGGTGGCTCATATACCAAAAATATTTCCAGCTCTAATGTCTTATTTGCTCATAGTGATGATGGAGACGTGACTGTTAACTAATTTTTTCTTCTTGATACGCTATACTAAATGTCAAGGAGAAATTAATCATGAAACTAACTAAAAAAACGCTTTGGATTCTCGGCACTCTGCTTTTTTCAGCCATTGCTGGAATCTACTTTTATCTCAATATTCATAATTCTTCAGGAACTACAATCGCAGTTATCTTAGCTGCACTAGCACTATATTTTCTTTTTCAAACAGGGCAACTTTATCAAAAGATATGGACTAAAATCTTAGTCTATCTGCTTAATGTTGTTTGGATTATTGTAGCTTTATTAGTGACTGAACTTATAATTCGTTAATTTTTTGTTGACAAATCATTTCCTAGGATATACTATGATAGCAACATTAAAGACAAATTAAGCAATGACAAGGAAAGTAAAAGATAAAACTTCCCACAGAGAGTTTCTAATTTGGTGAAAAGAAATGCCTGTTTTATTTTTGAAAATGGCCTTCGAGCATGAATCTGCGATATTTAGCAGATCCAGGGTCCGCCCTTTATCGCGGTAGTGTATCGCTTTTTAGCCGTACATGAACCGAGGTGAAACTTCCATGAAAAATAGGTGGTACCGCGTGATAAACGCCCTATTAGATCAATATGATCTAGTAAGGCGTTTTTTCTTTCTCATTGCTTAATTTTTTATCTATGCATGAAAAGGAGTTTAGCAATGAAGATTTCTAAGAAAATTTTAGCAACAAGTACAATTATCCTTTCTGCAATTACTCTTGCAGCCTGTGGTAATCAATCTGCCTCTCAAAAGAAAAAACAAGTTTTAAATTGGTCAGAAACCACGCAACTATCCACTCAAGATCCGTCTTTAGCTACTGATACCACCAGTTTCCAAGCCTTATTAAATACTGGTGATGGGCTTTATCGGTTAGACAAAAACAATAAGCCACAATTATCACTCGCCACTAAGGCAAAGACCTCTAATAACGGTAAAACCTATGATTTTTACCTTCGAAAGAATGCTAAATGGTCAAACGGTGATCCTATTACAGCCAAAGATTTTGTTTATTCTTACAGAAGAACTGTCAATCTAGCTACCAAATAACAAATGGCATTCTATCTTTACCAAATTAAGAACGCTCAAGCCATTAATAGCGGAAAAAAGCAGCCTTCAAGCTTAGGTGCTACCACAGTTTCCAAATACCATTTAAGAGTTCAATTGACTCGTCCACTCAGCTACTTCAAAATCTTGCTTGCCTGGCCACTTTTCTTCCAACAAAATCAAAAAGTAGTGCAAAAATACGGTAAGCTTTACGGTACACAAGCAAAGTACACTGTTTCTTCTGGACCTTTCACTCTTACTAAATGGAACGGCAACAACAAAGTGTGGAGCTTAGTAAAGAATAAAAATTATTGGGATGCTAAAGACGTTAAATTAAGTAAAGTTAACGAACAAGTAAGTGAATCAACCACCACTAGCTATAATCTTTTCCAAGCTGGAAAAGCTGATGAAACAGGTTTAACCGGTCAACAAGTAGCTTCTAATAAAAACAAGGTTGGCTATCACGCTAGACTTTCTTCAGCTATTCGTCGTCTTGAATTAAATCAAAATAAAGTTAAAGCATTCAAGGATCTTAAGATTAGACAAGCATTCTCATATGCCATCAATCGTCAGCAATTGGCTAACAATATTTTGAAAGACGGTTCTATTCCAGCTAAAGGATTTGTTCCATCAGGCATGGGCACAAATCCAAAAACTGGTGCTCAATTTGAAAATGATGCTTACGTAAAAAGCGGTGTGAGCTATAACCTTAAAAAGGCAAAAACCTTATTGCAAGAGGGCTATAAGGAAACTGGCATTAAGTCTATTAAAGTTACATTGTTAGCTAGTGACGATGATTCTTCAAAACAAACTGCTGAATTCTTACAAAGTCAACTAGATCGTTTACCTAATGTAAATATCTCAGTTCAAAATATTCCATTTACTCAATTAATTTCTCGTCAAACTGCTGGAAATTACGAAATTACAATCAAGAATTGGCAAGCTGTTTTTGGTGATCCAATTAACTTCTTGGATGTTTTCCAAAAAGGATCAAGTTATCTCAACAACGGCTGGAACAACAACCAATTCAATAAATTACTTGATCAATCTGAAAATGTTTACGGTAATGATCCTGTGAAGCGCTGGGACAAATTAGTAGCGGCAGAAAAGATTTTAATGAAAGATCAAGGTACTATTCCATTAATCCAAGTGGCTCATCCTCAACTTCTTAAAACCAACGTTAAAGGTGTATCCTTCAACCCAACAGGCGTACCTTATGACCTTAAAAATGTTTATTTTAATTAGATTCGAAATAAGTGTCTGGGAAATACCTAATTCCTAGATACTTTTTTATTTATGAACTTTGAGTCTTTTAAATTAAGTAGACGATCCACGTTTTCCTCTATGACCGCTCTTCTCTTGCCATACATCATCCAAATAGTAAAAACTAGCGGGACGCCGACCATTAATATTTCCTGAATGTAATCACTAGCATATCCACTAAAGGTCCATCCAGCTGAATTCCAACCCGATTGTAAGTTAGCTAAATAATCCATTAAGAAATGATAGAGCATCGGCAACCATAATTTTCCTGTGTAAAGATAAAGCGCAGCCCAAAGAAAGCCACTGCCCATGACACCAATTACTTGGGCAATAGTGGCGGAAAAAGTTTCACCGTTCCAGCCAACGTTACCGGCATGTGACAGACCAAATAAAATACCTGAAGCATACACAGCGATTGGAAGACGCCATTTACGGGCATATTTAAAGCCAGTTAGGAAGATTAAAATCATTAGGTAACGTTCAGTTTCTTCCAAAATTCCTGGTTCAATGGCAGAAGTTAAACTGGGTAAGGTAAAATATTTAGCTTGGATATCAGACGAAAAATAAAAAAAGGCTGTCCAAATTTGCTTATCAGTTACCCTAAAAGCGTTATAAAACAGATCAAGCGTTGCAAAAGCAAGCAATAAAATAAAAGTGGATATTTGAAAATTACGACTTTTAATAAATTTCAAGTTTGGGTTAAAGTGACAGCCCCAGGCCTTACCTAAAAAACAAGCAATAATCAGTAAAGCAAGAGCGGCAATGACGCCTTGACCCGTAACTGAGTGCAAAAAACGCAAATTTCTACTTATTCTTAGCGAAACGTCTGGTCCGTATTGCTGATCAAGAAAGTAAACAGCAAGTAACATGAGAAACCATTTCCTAAGATCACCTGCATAAAGGATTGCTAGAGGCAATAATAGAACAAGATAGGCAGCCCAGAGCAATAGCACCCAAAGTATTTCGAATTGCCGAAAATTAAATATTAAGTAGTTCCCAACTACTAGCCAGATAATTGTAAAATAACTACTAAATACTAATAGATTTAACCATCGTGTAATCTCAAAATTCAATTTGCTAGAATTATGGCGATTGAATTGTACATAGAAATTTAAGCCTACGATTAATATTAAAAACACTAGTTGAAAAATATTGCCGAAATTACGCTGTTTTTTTGGTGATTAATTCTAAAACTGTTATGATTAAGGCAATTATTAGTTGTACATCAAAAATTTGTTGCCATCGTTTATGGGACAAAATTATATCATTCATGTTTTTCTTCCAATTTATAATTTATTATTATAATTCTACTTGAGGAAAAAAGACCGTTAATCGTTTTTTAAAGTAACAGATTAACGGTCTTTTTATTGCATTAAAGTTTACAAATGTAAATTTTAAGAGTATAGTTACAAATGTAAACGTAAGGAGGAAAAGATGGTTACTCTTCAAGAAAAAGAAAGCACAATTTCCAATAGTGAATGGGAAGCCATGCGTATTATATGGACTCTTGAACCGGTTAGTTCAACTAAAGTAATTCAAGAATTGCAGGCTAAAAAAAATTGGTCTGAATCTACAATCAAGACTTTGCTTCGTCGTTTGGTTAAAAAGAATCTGCTAGAGCCCTCTAAGGAAGGCAGACACTTTGTTTACTCTTCTAAGATCAATCAAACGCAGGTAATGACAGAAGCCGCTGAAGAGCTTTTAAATCGCATGTGCGACATGCATAAAGGCGAAGTGCTCTTGCAGCTACTGGCTAACTCCCCTATTTCAAAAAGTGACCTAGAAAAAATAAAACAAGAAGTTACTGTAAAAGAAAAAAGTGCCCCTGACATGGTTCCTTGCAACTGTTTGCCAGATAAAGAGCACGTCTGCTAGGAGGAAAAGATATGGGTATTTCACAAATTATCACGTTGATCGTGGCCATCTTGCTGATCGGCTTCATTCTTTGGTGGTTCTTCGGTAAACACCAAGAAGCCGTCGGCACAGCCATAGTTGACCAAGGTACGCAAGAAGCAAACATCGTCGTTAAAGGTGGCTACTCCCCTTCAACCGTTGTGCTTAAGCAAGGCATACCTGCCAAGGTAAACTTCGATATGAATGATTCAACAGCATGTTTGTCTCACGTTGTTTTTGAACAACTTGGTGTTGATAAAGATTTAACTAAGCAAAAAATTACTACTATTGATATTCCCACTGACAAGAAAGGTACTTATAACTTTGCTTGTGGTATGGATATGTTTCATGGAAAGGTTGTTGTTAAATAATGAGTATTTTTTCAAAGAATCAAACTAAAAAAGTTGTCGTAAACGCAGAAAATCATGGTTACAAGCCTGATATTGTTACTTTCAAGCAAGGCAAGCCTGCTCAATTGAAGTTTATTTCTTCAGACAATATGGGATGTATGAACGAAGTCGTTTCAAAGGACTTAAACTTTGACGAAAAATTAGACGGTAAAAAAGAAGTTACTATTGATGTTCCAACCGACAAACCAGGTACTTACAACTACGCTTGCGGAATGGACATGTTCCATGGGAAGGTCGTCGTTAAGTAATGAAACTTTCAAACATTAAACGGTTTTGGATTTCATTTATCTTATCAATTCCAATGCTTATCCAAATGTTTGCCATGCCATTCCATTGGATGATGCCTGGCTACAATTGGATCGCATTTATAACGACAACGATTATTATGGCTATTTCAGCCGCTCCATACTGGAGTAGTGCCTGGGCCGCTTTCAAGCATCATAGCGCTAATATGAATACGCTGGTTGCTGTTGGTACTGCTGTTGCCTATTTCTACAGTATCTTCGCTATGTTCACCGGACATGAAGTTTACTTTGAAAGTGCCGCATTTGTAACGGTCTTCGTTCTTTTGGGCGACGCTATGGAAGAGAAGATGCATAATAACGCATCTAACGCTTTAGCTAAGTTGATTGACTTGCAAGCTAAGGACGCCGAAGTTGAACGTAACGGTGAATTCGTTAAGGTGCCACTTGATCAAGTTAAGGTTGGCGACATTATCCGCGTTAAGCCTGGTGAAAAGGTTCCAGTTGATGGTGTTATCGTCGACGGTTCAACTACTATTGATGAATCAATGGTTACCGGTGAAAGTATGCCAGTAACTAAGAAAAAAGGCGATGACGTTGTAGGTTCAACTATCAACACTAACGGTACATTTAATTTTAAAGCAACCAAAGTTGGTAGCGACACGATGCTTTCACAAATCGTTGATTTAGTTAAGAAGGCGCAAACTAGTCACGCCCCTATCCAAAACTTGACTGATAAAATCTCCAATATCTTCGTACCTGCTGTTTTAATTATTGCAATTATTACCTTCGTTATTTGGTACGTATTCTTGAACGCTCCATTAGTTACTGCATTGCTATTTGCAGTTTCTGTTGTAGTTATTGCTTGTCCTTGTGCCCTTGGACTTGCCACTCCTACTGCATTGATGGTTGGTACTGCACGTAGCGCTAAGATGGGCGTTTTAATCAAAAACGGTGAAGTTCTTGAAGAAGTTAGCGACCTTGATACTGTTGTCTTCGACAAGACCGGTACTATTACCGTTGGTAAGCCTCAAGTAACCGATGTTGTTGGTGATCAAAACAAGGTTTTGACTATTGCCGCAAGTTTGGAAGAAAACTCTGAACACCCACTTGCGACAGCTGTAGTTAAGAAAGCTAAGGAAGACAAAATTGCTTTAGCTCAAGTTAAAAACTTTGCTGCAATTGAAGGTAAAGGAGTTAGAGCCAGTTATGATGGTCAAACTGCTTTCGTAGGTAGTGACAGATTGCTTGAAGATATTTCCATTTCCCAGGAAATGAAAGATCAAGCCATTAAGTTGCAAAAAGAAGCTAAAACTGTTGTTTATGTTGGTTTAGGTCAAGAAATCATCGGTTTAATTGCTATTCAAGATGTTCCTAAGCCAAGTTCAAAGGCTGCTATTGCCGAGCTTAAGAAGCGTGGTTTAAAGACTATCATGCTTACTGGTGATAACCCTAATGTAGCTAACGCTATCGGTAAGGAAGTTAGCATTGATCAAGTTATCGCTGGCGTTTTGCCAACTGAAAAGGCTGCTGAAATTAAGAAGTTGCAAGATGAAGGTAGAAAGGTTGCCTTCGTAGGTGACGGTATCAATGATGCTCCTGCTTTGTCTACGGCTAATGTTGGTATTGCTATGGGATCAGGGACAGATATCGCAATTGAATCAGGTGGTATCGTCCTCGTCCAAAACGATTTAATGGGCGTTGTGAAGGCACTAGAGATTTCTAAGAAGACTTTCAATAGAATTAAATTAAATCTGTTCTGGGCCCTGATTTACAACACTATTGGTATTCCTATTGCTGCCGGTCTGTTTATGGGATTAGGTTTAACTCTTAGCCCAGAACTAGCAGGACTTGCTATGGCCTTCAGTTCAGTTTCAGTTGTAACTAGTTCATTGCTATTGAATAAAACAAAAATTGCAGGTGCTTAAAATTGCAGGTGCTTAATGAACGAAAAACCAGATTTAACATCTGGTTTTTATTTTGTCTTTTTGCAGGTTTTTCAATCTTTTGTTAACATTATATTATTGTATTAATAAAGGAGTTGATGAATAAGCAAGCTGTGCTTGCTCTTATGGAAAATAATACCCAAACTACACGCGAAAAAATTATCAAAACTAAAAAGAATTATAAACGTGCTCCGTTGATGCCGGTTCATTTAAGAGTAATGATTGCTGTTATCTTAGGTCAAATAGCCTGTGGCTATGCCTTGGGCATCAGTGGTACGGCACTTTCAAATGCCGCTAAATATATTGACATTAGCGATTTATGGACCGGTTTAATCGGAGCTGGTTCATTGATTGGATTAGCTGGTAGTCTTTTAATAGGACGACTTTCTGATAAAATTGGTCGCCGTCAGTTATTAATGATCAATATGTATATTCTGGCAGGATTAACCCTAATTCACTTATTGACAGCTAATTTATTATTGACCTTCATCATTAGAATCGGAATCGGATTAATGATTGCTGTTGATTATACTGTTGGTAATGCTTTATTAACAGAATGGTTACCTAAAGGTGAGGATAGTAAGCGCCAAAGTCATTTATTGATCTATTGGACAATCGGTTTTATCTTATCCTATATAGTTGGTACTCTCATTACTGGCTTGGGCGCTTATACTTGGCAACTGATTATAGCTACCGGTGCCGTTCCAGCAATTATTACCGCTTTATTCCGAAGTTTCTTTCCGCTTCCCGCTTCTCCTACTTGGCTCGCAAGTAAAGGTAAAGTTAAGAAAGCAAACAAAATCATTAGTAAACACATGGGACACAAATGGCGCTTGCCTAAACGATTTATGAAAAAGAAAGCGCCTAAAGATATTGCCTGGGGAATTTTATTCTCTAAGAAATATTTACGCCGCACTTTAGTTGGTGGTATCTTTTATGCTTGCCAAGCATTTTCATTCTTTGGTATTAGTATTTTCTTACCAATTTTGCTTAGCAGCATGAATATTACAGGTGGCAGCATCTCCGGAATCATTTACAATGGCGGTATGTTTGTCGGCGTTCTATTCGGTATCTTTATTTTTAATAAAATTAGTCGCCGTACATTTTTAGTTGGCAATTTTTTAACTTCAGCTGTTTTAATTGGTATTATGGCTTTAGTACCTGGGTTAGATTCAATGATTAAATTATCCATTTTCACTATTTTTGCGATTATCCTTTCATCAGGATTAGTGCTTGATTACCCATATCCCACTGAATTATTTGGCATTAAAGTACGTGGGACAGGAGTTGGTACGTGCATTACAATTAGCCGTTTTGGTGCAGCCGCTGGTACATTTTTATTACCGGTTCTAACCAATATTGGTGGTGCAAAATTAGCTATGTTAGTTTGTGCAATTGTATTGCTCTTCGCATTTATCGTTTGTCTTATCTGGGCACCAGAAACATCACCGAAATTTATTAAAGCTGAACAAAATAATAATTAATTATCATAAAAAGATAGATGCATCTTCGCATCTGTCTTTTTTCTACCTTAAGTCAAGTATTATCAGTATTTAATAGATTATTTTTATTAGAGTTATTGGTGCGAATGAAGTCATTTAAGTTAGAAAGCTAAGCTTATTAATAATCAAATGTAACACAAATAAGCCCATGAATACTTGTAGTTTTTTCATAGGTTGTTATACTGAAGTTGATCATTTGATTTCAACTAAAGTCTTTGGTTATGTGTGGCTACGTTGTAATCATATAATTGATCATGTTTGATAAGAGCAAACATTGTACGTATCAGTTTGTGGACTGATGCAATGCGATCTTCAAATAGCCGAGGCTATTTGAAGATCGTTTTTTCTTATCATAATAATCAGTAATATGACAAGGTTGCGTAGCCTTGACAGTTTCCATTTGAGTAATTGTTCGATAAAGGATCTTTC
>UMGA01010327.1_pt1 | contig 16735 bp, 13 predicted proteins | sample 1965171 | NCBI WGS metagenome assembly UMGA01 (sample SAMEA4836062, study PRJEB28245) | human gut metagenome | biome: gut microbiome; material: fecal sample | place: Denmark | collected 2008 | reverse complement strand
AGAATTTTTTTATCCCATCAACACTATTTATTATACAACCTTTACAAAAAGGCAATGGGAAACCTATTGTCTTTTTTATTAAAATACAACTAAAAATTGAAATATTTTAAAATTTATGTTACCTTATACTCAGACAAAAAATGCACCTAGATATAAAAATTGTCTGTGGAGGTTTAAAATAATTGAGAAAAGTTAAATTTACATTATTATCTATAAAAAATATTTATAGTTTGATTAAAATAAATATTTTTAAAAAAGATTTTCTTATAAATATATTATGGATATTTTTATTGTCTTTAATATTTTTTTATTCTTTTTCTATTTCATTTAAATTTTATTTTTCTATCCTTTTAGGAGTATGGCTTTTTCTAATCTTACAATATCCCATAGATAAAAATGAAAATTGGTATATCCAATTTATTTTTTTTAGTATTATCAATTCAATTTCCTTTTATCTAGTTAGATATTTTCAAAAAAAATTTTTCTTATTTTATCTATAAAAATTTTAATTACATATTACCTTATTTTATTTTGTACAATCCTCTTTAAATGTGTATACTATACATCAAAAACAAATTTAGAAAATGATGGAGATTTATTTGTTGAACGTAAGTATGATTTAGAAAGACTTTTAAATTATTTAAATTATTTTTCTATTATTGGAATAAATGGAGAATGGGGAAGTGGTAAATCTTTTTTAACAAATCATTTAAAAAATTTTATACTAATTAAGATTGATTTATTATCTTGTAATGTAGATGAAATCCAAACAGTAATCTTAAGTGAACTTGATAAATTACTAAAAAATCAAGGAATATTTTCACCATTTTCACCTAAATTAAAAAAAATTCTACAACAAGGTAAATTATTTGAAAACATCAGTCAATTATTTGTTAAAAATGATATTTCTTATTCAGAAGCAATAACTGGGCTTCATAATAATTTAAGAAGTTTTAATAAACCTGTTGTTATTGTGTATGAAGATTTAGATAGAGTTGAAAATACTACTGTAATAAAGCAAATACTTGATATATCAGAAAAGATTGCTGGAGACAATGTTAAAATCCTTTACCAATTTTCAGAAACAAATCTTTTAGATAAAGGAATAGAAAGGACCTACCTTGAAAAATATATCCCTTTTATATTTAATTTAACAGATATTCCCTTTGAAAGTACTTTATCTTATGTTCTTAAACAAGAAATTTATAAAGATTCTTTATTCGATGAAGAAGACTTTAAATTTTTATATTTACCAGTACATCTTCCTCATTTTAATAATTTTAATAATCTTAATCGCCCTTTAACTTCTATAAAATTTGAATTAAAAAATGTCACTATTAGAAAAACACAACTTTTTTTAAATGAACTTAATCAAGTAATTAATGAAAAAGAAATTTATAAAAAAAATAAAAGAGTAGTTATTCTATTTTTTCTATTAAAACATTTCTATTATGAAGCCTATAAAAAAATTTCCTCTGGAGAAAGTCTTTTAGATACATTTACTTTTTTATATCAAGATAAAAATGATACTATATTAAATTGGATAGCATATTGTCATAATGAAGGAATTAATATACTAGATTTAATAACAACTGAAGATAATAAATTATCTGCATTTATTATTAGCATTTTTGAATACAATTGTGATATTGAAACTATTGGAGATGATTTTGAAGATTTTATAAATGAGTCTAGAAATAACATAAAAAATAAAAACTTAAATGAGGAAAAAGACCGTATTATTTGGAGTCTTATGGCTAATGGTAAATCCGAATATACTGATTGTGAAAAATTTATAAATAGATTTTATACTGAAGTTATAGACACTCCTAAAACAGAATGGATTAAAAATTTTAATAAACTTTGGGGTGATTTATACAATAGAAAGTATAAAGATATGGAAAAAAGAGATAATTATTCTATTTTTAGATTAGGAATTTCTAGTATGGTCTCATTATTTCAAGCAAATTATGTTATTGGAAGAACAGGTTCACAATGGATAGACCTCATTGATTTTTATTTTTTATACAATAAAAATTTGGATATGATAACGCCTGAATTGATAGAATGTTTGTATTATTGTGAGGTATCTGATAGAAATTCCTATTTATACATTATTAATAAATTTAATAATCTTAAAATTACTAAAAATTTGAACTCACATAAATCATATAAAAGGTTTTTACTTGAATATCTTTCAATGTTTTCAACATTGGGATTTTGTGATACCTATGATATCTGGGATTTAAGAGATAACTCTAAAGAATATATAAATGTAAAAATAATTGAAAAAAATGTATTTCTTCCTTTAAGAAAAAAATTAGAAGATTTACATAAAAATATTCCAATGAAAATAATACAAAATGACATAGAAATACTTATAAAATTTTTAGATAAAAATATAGAACTTGTTAATACTAGTGATAACTTTGAAAAACCAGATATTCATTTTGATAGCAAAGTTACTGTTAGAAGTTGTAATCAAGAAATAGTTGATAAATTAAATTCTTCAACCTTAAATGATGAAGAATTTGAAAAAGAAGTTATAAAAAAATATCAAAATCAAGAATTAGTCCCATATGAAGTTGCAGAATTAGAAAGATTTCAAAAGAATAAAGCATAATTTCGACTATACTTGAAACTAAACTTGCTTTTCTATTTAATTTCTATTATAATAGAAATGAGGTGAGGCTATGGATTACATTACTAGACCAAAATATATTGAAAAAATTAAACAATTTATAGATAAACCAATTATTAAAATATTAACTGGAATGAGAAGAGTTGGAAAATCAACTCTTCTACTTATAATAAAAGATGATATTTTAAAAAACATTCCAAATGAAAATAAGATCTATATCAATTTTGAGTCTACTAACTTTTTTGTTATTAGTAATGCTAGTGCTTTATTAAAATATTTACAACCTTTATTAGAGAATATAAGTGGTAAGACCTATTTTTTCTTTGATGAAATACAGCTTGTTAGTGACTGGGAACAAATTATCAATGGATTGAGAGTAGGTAGAGATTGTGATATTTATTTAACTGGTTCAAACTCAACCCTTATTTCAGGAGATTTAGCAACTTTACTTGCAGGAAGATATGTTGAATTTGAAATTCAACCATTTACTTTTATTGAATTTAAACAAGTGTTTGAAAATATGAATCTATCAAAAGAAATCTTATTTGATAAATTTATTCAATTAGGTGGAATGCCATTTTTAAAATACTTTGACTTAGATGAAACTCCTAGTTTTAAATATCTAAATGATGTCTATAATACAGTATTAGTAAAAGATGTCTTACAATATAATAATATTCGTGATGTTGATTTATTCAATAGAATTTTTTCTTATGTTATTGAGAATATAGGACATACTTTTTCAGCTAGTAGTATAAAAAATTATTTAAAAAGTGAAAATAGAAATATTTCAGTAGATACTATTTTAAATTATTTAGAATATTGTAGTCTAGCTTTTATTATTAAAAAAATTCCTAGGTATGATACAGTGGGTAAAAAAATATTAAAAATAGATGAAAAGTATTATTTAACAGACCATGGCTTCCGTCAAGCAATAGGTTTTTCTAATACAAAAGATATAGAGAGAACACTAAAAAATATAGTATGTATAGAGCTTATATCAAGAGGATATGAAGTAAAAATTGGTAAAATAAAGAATAAAGAAATTGATTTTATTGCTAAAAAAGGAAAAGATTTATCCTATTATCAAGTTTCATATATAATGGGAGATGAAAAAACAAGAGAAAGGGAATTTGGTGTTTACAAATCTGTAACAGATAATTTCCCTAAATATGTCTTATCAATGGATCATTTTGATTTTAGTCAAGATGGAATTATTCATAAAAATATTATAGATTTCTTATTAGAAGATGAAGGTATAAAATGAAAAATTTTAAAATTAAAATATTAATACTAATAAGTCTGCTATTTTTAACAGCTTGTTCAAGTGTTCAAACAACTACAAAATATGAAAAAAAAGATAATGTTACTTGGAAAGAAGTAGAACCTCCTGTAATAATTTTAAATCTTGAACCTGGTGATATTATAGTGAAAGAAAAAACTCTAAATCCTATTGGTATGTTTGGACATGCAGCTATAATGAAGAATGATAGAGTTATCGTTGACTATCCAAAATTTGGAAATAAATCATATACTATTGATATTGAATATTGGTTAGAAGAAGGCAGAGATATATTAGTTCTTAGATACAAAGATATGACTGATGAATTAAAAAAAAGATTAGTAAAAAATATGGAAAAGTATTTTGGTAAAGATTATAAAATACATTTTAATAAATTAAATACAGATGGATTTTATTGTTCACAATACATTTGGTATATCTTCTATATAACTGCACAAGAAATGGGTTTTGAATTAGATTTAGATTCTGATGGAGGAAATTTTGTACTTCCTTATGATTTTATAAATTCCCCATATTTGGAAATAGTAAATTAGAACTGTTATGACAGTTCTTTTTTATTAGAAAAATTATTATAATAATGGTATAATATCCATCATGAATAATATAAATTTAATTCAGGAGAAGATATGGAAATAAAAAAAACAATTGAAGAATTAAAAAATAATCAAACAGAACTTACACTTTACTCATCACAAGAATTAAATGATTTAGAAAAAATAGTTAAATTAAGAGAAGATTTAGATAAGTATAGGAATTCTTACTACAATGACAATATAAGTCTAATTTCAGACTATGAATTTGATATGTTGTTAAAAGAATTAGAAAGTTTAGAGGAAAAATATCCACAGTACAAAGAAATTTCTTCTCCAACTACATCAGTGGGAGCAAGTTTAAAAGAAAATAAATTTAAGAAAGTTGAACATATACACCCTATGTTAAGTTTAGCAAATAGTTATAATATTGGGGAAATTGTAGACTTTATTGAAAGAATAAAAAAGAAAATTTCAAAAGAACAAGAATTAAAATATTGTTTAGAAGTTAAACTTGATGGCTTATCTATCAGTCTAACTTACAGACAAGGAAAACTTGTTAGAGCTGTAACTCGTGGAGATGGATTTATTGGAGAAGATGTTACAGAAAATATTTTAGAGATAGCAAGTATAGTTAAAACTTTACCACAAGCTATTGATATGGAAATTAGAGGAGAAGTTGTATTACCCCTAGTTAGCTTTGAAAAATTAAATAATGAAAGATTAGAAAAAGGCGAAGAACTTTTTGCCAATCCAAGAAATGCAGCAAGTGGAACTTTAAGACAATTAGATTCTAGAATTGTAAAAGACAGAGGTTTAGATGCATATTTTTATTTCTTAGTTGAAGCAGATAAATTAGGTTTTAAATCTCATAGTGAAAGTATAAAATTCTTAGAATCTATGGGAATAAAAACAACAGGAATATTTGAACTTTTAGAAACTTCAAAAGAAATAGAAAAAAGAATAGATTATTGGGAAAAAGAAAGAGAAAATTTACCTTATGAAACAGATGGTCTAGTAATAAAAGTTGATGAAATAAATTTATGGAATGAAATTGGCTACACAAGTAAAACTCCTAGATGGGCAATAGCATATAAATTTCCAGCACATCAAGTTTCAACTGTGTTGAATGGTGTAACTTGGCAGGTAGGAAGAACTGGAAAACTAACACCTGTTGCAGAACTTCAAGAAGTTGAATTATCAGGAAGTAAAGTAAAAAGAGCAAGTTTACATAATATAAGTGAGATTCAAAGAAAAGATATAAGAATAGGAGATAGAGTCTTTATAGAAAAAGCTGCTGAAATTATTCCACAAGTTGTGAAATCTATAAAAGAGGATAGAACAGGAAATGAAAAAATCATAGAAGAGCCTGTTAATTGTCCTGTATGTAATCATAAACTTGAAAGAGAAGAGGGCTTAGTTGATATAAAATGTGTCAATGAAGAATGTCCTGCCAAAGTTCAAGGAGAGATAGAATATTTTGTTTCAAGAGATGCTTTAAATATTATGGGCTTAGGTTCAAAAATAGTTGAAAAATTTATAGATTTAGGATATATAAAAACTGTTGTTGATATTTATGATTTAAAAAATCATAGAGAAGCCTTAGAAAATATTGATAAAATGGGAAAAAGGAGTATAGAAAATCTTTTAAATTCAATAGAAGAAAGCAAAAATAGAGATTATGATAAAGTTATCTATGCTTTGGGAATAGCCGAAATTGGAAAGGTTACTTCTAAAATATTGGCAAAGGTTTCAAAAAATATTGATAAATTGATGACTATGACCTTTGAAGAACTGACTTCAATAGATGGAATTGGAGAAATAGCTGCTAATGAAATTATAGCTTTCTTTAAAAAAGAAAAAAATCAAAAAATTATTCAAGGTTTAAAAGAAAAAGGTTTAAAATTTGAAATAAAAGAAAATCAAACTAATACAGAAAATATAAATCCTAATTTTGCTGGAAAAAATTTCTTATTCACAGGAACATTAAAACATTTTACAAGAGAGCAAATAAAAGAAGAAATTGAAAAATTAGGTGGGAAGAATTTAAGTTCAGTTAGTAAAAATTTAGATTACTTAATAGTTGGAGAGAAAGCAGGAAGTAAGTTAAAGAAAGCACAAGAAATTCCAACTATAAAAATATTGACTGAGGAAGAGTTTATTGAGTTAAAAGATAAATTTGACTAAGATAGTAAATTATATTAAAATATAGGATGATATTTTAAAAAAGTGAGGAAGAGAAAAAATGATAAGTGGTTTACTTAAAAAGATTTTTGGTACTAAGAATGACAGAGAAATTAAAGCTCTGACAAAAGAAGTAGAAAAAATCAATGCATTAGAATCTGAATATGAAAAACTTTCAGATGAAGATTTAAAGAACAAAACAAATATTTTTAAAGAAAGATTAAAAAATGGTGAAACTCTTGATGATATTTTAGTTGAAGCATTTGCAACAGTTAGAGAAGCATCAAAGAGAGTTTTAGGTTTAAGACATTATGATGTACAATTAATCGGGGGTATAGTTTTACACCAAGGAAAAATTACAGAAATGAAAACAGGGGAAGGTAAAACTTTGGTTGCAACTTGTCCAGTTTACTTAAATGCCCTTTCAGGACATGGTGTACATGTAATCACAGTAAATGATTACTTGGCAAAAAGAGATAGAGATCAAATGTCAAGATTATATGGATTTTTAGGTTTAAGTTCAGGAGTTATCTTAAATGGACTTCCAACAGAGCAAAGAAAAAAATCATATAATTCAGATATAACTTATGGTACAAACTCAGAATTTGGATTTGATTATTTAAGAGATAATATGGTATCAAGTTTGGATCAAAAAGTTCAAAGAGAACTTAATTTCTGTATAGTGGACGAAGTTGACTCAATACTTATAGATGAAGCCAGAACACCACTGATAATTTCAGGTGCAGCAGAAGATAAAATCAAATGGTATCAAATATCATTCCAAGTTGTATCTATGCTTAACAGAAGTTACGAAACTGAAAAAATAAAAAATATTAAAGAAAAAAAAGCTATGAATATCCCTGATGAAAAATGGGGAGATTATGAAGTTGATGAAAAATCAAGAGTTATAGTATTTACAGAAAAAGGCGTAAAAAGGGTTGAACAAATCTTAAAGATTGATAACCTATATTCACCTGAATATGTTGAATTGACTCACTTCTTAAATCAAGCATTAAAAGCTAAAGAACTATTTAAAAGAGATAGAGATTATCTAGTTAGAGATAATGGTGAAGTGGTAATAATTGATGAATTTACTGGAAGAGCTATGGAAGGAAGAAGATACTCAGATGGACTTCACCAAGCCATAGAAGCCAAAGAAGGAGTTAAAATTGCTAGTGAAAACCAAACTCTTGCAACTATAACTCTTCAAAATTATTTTAGAATGTATAAAAAATTATCAGGAATGACTGGTACTGCTGAAACAGAAGCAACGGAATTTATGCATACTTATGGCTTAGAAGTTGTTGTTATTCCTACTAATTTACCAGTTATAAGAAAAGATAATGCTGATTTAGTTTATAAGACTAAAAAAGAAAAAATCAATGCAATTATTGATAGAATACAAAGACTTTATGAAAAAGGTCAACCTGTTCTTGTAGGTACAATTTCAATAAAGAGTTCAGAAGAATTGTCAGAACTTTTAAAGAAAAGAGGAATTCCTCACAATGTATTGAATGCTAAATACCATGCTCAAGAAGCCGAAATAGTTGCCCAAGCAGGTAGATATAAAGCAGTTACAATAGCTACAAATATGGCAGGTAGAGGAACAGATATTATGCTTGGAGGGAACCCAGAGTTTATGGCTCTTGCAGAAGTTGGTTCAAGAGATGATGAAAGATTTCCAGAAGTTTTAGCAAAATATCAAGAACAATGTAAAGAAGAAAAAGAAAAAGTCTTAGCCTTAGGTGGTTTATTTATACTTGGTACTGAAAGACATGAGTCAAGAAGAATAGATAATCAATTAAGAGGAAGATCTGGTAGACAAGGAGACCCAGGAGAATCTGAATTCTATTTATCACTTGAAGATGATTTAATGAGATTGTTTGGTTCTGAAAGAGTAATGATTTGGATGGACAGATTAAAACTTCCAGAAGGAGAACCTATAACTCATAAGTGGATAAATTCTGCTATTGAAAAAGCTCAAAAGAAGATAGAAGCTAGAAACTTTGGAATAAGAAAAAATTTACTTGAATTTGATGATGTTATGAACAAACAAAGAACAACTATATATGCAAATAGAAATCAAGTTCTTGAAATTGATAATTTAAAAGATACAATAATGGAAATGCTTCATAAAAATATTACAGAAAAAGTATATGAAAAATTTGCTCCTGAAATGAGAGAAGATTGGGATATTGATGGATTGAATAAGTATCTAAAAAATTTTTATGCTTATGAAGAAAGAGATGATAAAGCATATTTAAGAAGTACAAAAGAAGAGTATATAGAAAGAATTTATAATGCATTAGTTGAGCAATATAATAATAAAGAAGCAGAACTTGGTTCTGATTTAATGAGAAAACTTGAAAAACATATTTTATTTGATGTTGTTGATAATAGATGGAGAGAACATTTAAAATCTCTTGATGCATTGAGAGAAAGTATTTATTTAAGAGCTTATGGTCAAAGAGATCCAGTAACTGAATATAAATTGATTTCAAGCCAAATATTTGAAGAAATGATAGCAACAATTCAAGAACAAGCTACTTCATTCTTATTTAAAGTCGTTGTTAGCACTGAACCAGTAAAAGACGAAGAAGATGAGATTGAAGAAGCTAAAATTAAAAAGGTAGACACTAAAAACACTGATGGATTATGTCCATGTGGAAGTGGAAAACCTTATGAAAAATGTTGTGGTAGATAATAAGGAGGAAAAATGAAAAAAATATTATTTCTTTTGGTTGTAGTTTTTACTCTAATATCTTGTGGTTCAACTAATGTAACAAAAAAGGGATTAGTTGAAAAATACTCTTTAAACAAAGAGTCAGCTCATAATTGGGAAGAAAGCATGTCAAAAGTTATGGTAGCTGAAGCAACAAATCCTGATTGGTATGGTGAAGAAAATCCTTTGGTTAATTTTAGGAAACAAGGAAAGATGTCTGAAAAAGAATATTATTTCTTAGATTATTTAGGAAAAACTCCTGCTAATGAAATTACAGACGATGACTTTGATCGTTTCACTAAAATATTGACATCTTATGTAAATAAAATGCCTAGGAAGTTTATAATTGAAGTTTCTAATATAAAAGACCCAAAAGGATTAGTTGACTATATGGTTAAACAAGCTGCTTCTCCTCAATTAGATAATCCTTCTAAATATATAAAAGAAGTGGTGGCTGATAAAGAAGAATGGGCTCAAATAGAAGCGTTTTCAAAACAATCTGATTTAGCTTCTAAAGATGTTAAAAAGTTGAGAAAGTTATTAGCTGATTTTGTAAAGAGAAGTAATTTCTATAATGAACAAGTATGGTATCAAGTAGAAGTTTCTGATAGAATGACACAACTTGCAAATTTAGCTAAGAAGCAAGAAAAAACAAAATTAGAATTAAATAATGTAAATGCTAGAGCATTATATTTAGCATATCCTCAATTCTTATCTAAGGTTGATAAATGGGGTAGATAAAGAAAATAAAGGTGTGGTTTTCAAAATTCCACACCTTTTAAATTATTATTTTGCATATTCCACTGCTCTTGTTTCTCTTAAAATAGTAACCTTTATCTGTCCTGGATATTGCATAGTATCCTCAATCTTTTTAGCAACCTCTCTTGACATCAATGTTGCCTCATCATCACTAATCTTATCTGGATTGATTACTATTCTTAATTCTCTACCTGCTTGAATAGCATAAGAAGATTCTACACCTTCAAATGAGTTTGCTATTTCTTCAAGATTTTCTAATCTCTTAATATATGCTGTTAGAGTTTCTCTTCTAGCACCAGGTCTTGAAGCAGACACAGCATCGGCAGCTTGAACAAGTATAGCTTCAACAGTTTCAAATTCAACTTCATTATGGTGAGCCATAACAGCATTTATAACACTTTGTTTTTCACCAAATCTCTTTATAAATTCTCCACCAACAATAGCATGGGAAGTTTCAATTTCATTGACAAGAACCTTACCTATATCATGAAGTAAACCTCCTCTTTTTGCAAGTTCAACATTAGCACCTATTTCAGCAGCCATTGTTGAAGCAATTTTTGCAACTTCTATTGAGTGAGTCAAAACATTTTGTCCATAGCTTGTTCTATATTTTAATCTTCCCAGTGTTTTAATAATTTCTGGGTGCATTGAAGGTATAGAAAGCTCTATAAGAGCTCCTTCACCAGCAGCAATTATTTCTTTTTCAATTTCTTTTTTACATTTATTTACAATTTCTTCTATCTTACCTGGATGTATTCTACCATCAGTAATCAATTTTTCTATTGTAAGTCTTGCAATCTCTCTTTTTACACCATCAAAACAAGAAAGTACAACAGCTTCTGGTGTATCATCTATAATCACATCAACACCTGTTAAAGCCTCAATGGTTCTAATATTTCTACCTTCTCTACCAATTATTCTACCTTTCATTTCTTCATTTGGTAGATTAATAACTGATACTGTTGCATCAGCTACATAGTCAGCAGCAGCTTTTCCAATAGCAGTAGAAAGAATTTTTTGACTAATCTTTTCTTTTTCTTCATCAAGTTTAGTTTCAAATTCTCTTATAGTAACTGCCATATCATGAGTCATCTCTTCTCTTATTTTATGCAACAAAATCTCTCTTGCATCTGCTTTTGTAAGTTCACTAACTCTTGAAAGTTCTTCTTCTTGTTTTACTTTTAAACCATCAATTTCTTTTCTTTTTTCTTCAAGTTCATCATTAATTTTTTCTAATTCTAAACTTTTAATTTCAATTTTTTCAATTTTCCCGTCTAAAATTTCTTCTTTTTTAATAATTCTAGCTTCCTTTTGAGCTATTTCATTTTTTGAGTTCCTAGCTTCCTTTTCAATTTCTTCTTTTATTTGGTAAGCCTTTTCCTTAGCTTTTAATTCTATTTCCTTAGATTTGGAAACAGCATCCCTTTCAGCCTCTTCAACAATTTCCTTAGCTTTTAATTTAGCTTTTTCAACTTCATCTTCTAAATCATTCAGCTTTTCAATTTGCCTATCAATAACTATTTTTTTGAAGAAGATTGTAAAAATCAAGGCTAATGCTAGAAAACTTAATCCTAAAAATATCAGTAAGTCCATACATTTTCCCCTTTAAACGACCCTATTTATTTGAAACTTTTTAATGCTTCTTCTTCATTTTTATAAATTTCAAATATTTCGTCTAATCCTATGGTTTCAAATATAGTTTGGATATGTTTATTAAGATTGATTATCTTAATATCTCCACCCATTTCTCTAACCACTTGTAGTTTTCCTCTTAAAATTCCCATAGCTAGACTGTTAATATGGATAAGTCCTTTAAAGTCAACAATGTATTTTGTAATATCTTTCTCAATAAGTTTATTGAAAGTCTCTTTTAATTTAGGGGCAACAAATGCATCCAATTCTCCATTAATCTCTATAATTTGTACATCGTCTTTTACTCTTTCTAAAATTTCAAAATTATTTTCCATTTTATACTGCCTCCTTAATTCTTTTTTCAACTTTAAAAACTGTCCCTTTTGTTTTCTTTTCAATTTCAAAAACATCTACTAACTTTCTAGCAATTGATAAACCAAACCCACCATCTTCTTTACTGTCCAGTTTCTCATCATAACCTTTACCAAAATCTTCAACAGTTAAGAAAATAGTTTTCTTATAAAAATTTAGCACTATTTTTATCTCACCTTTATCATATCTATATGCATGTTCTACTGCATTGGTAGTCAATTCATCTACAACTGAAAGTAGTTGTATTTCATCTAACTCACTTATACGATGTTCTCTGAGATAAACTCTGACCATAGCTCTAACTGTGGATAAGCTACTTAAAAAAGAAGGAATAAATATTTTTATTCTATTTATTTCTTTTTCAAAATTTTCCATAAGCTCACCCCTTTTCTTTTAAATCAAAAATTAACCATTTTTTATTTTGACTATCATAAGTAAAAATTAAATCAAAATAATAAGTATCTTCATTCATATTCAGAGCCAATAATGAACTAGGATACTCATTTGTATAAGATGGCTCAGATACAAATATATTTAATTTTGTAAAATCAATATTTTGTAGTTTCTCTAAAATATATCTGTTTCTATAACTATCTTTTGTGTTTTCTTTAATGTAAGCAAGATTATTTTCACTTAAATTATTTTTAATCTTCTCTTTAAATAAAATCAATTCTTGTTTCTCATTTTGAGAAAAACCTGTCTTAATATAGTTATTATTAGAGCATGATATTAATAAAAAAATCATTGCAATAAGTAATATAATTTTTTTCATAATAGACACCTCTACCTTTTAATAATATCATATAAAAAGTATTAAATCAAGCCTTGATATTAAACAGTGTGTATATAGTCTTTACAATTTCTTGCTCTGAAACTTCATCAAGATTAAACCATTGATATTCTTTATCTGCTTTGAACCAAGTAAATTGTCTTTTAGCATAATGTCTTGAATTTAATTTTATTCTATAACTTGCCTCATCTAAGCTAACTTTACCATTTATATAATCTATAATTTCATTATAACCTATTATATTTAATTTGTATAATTTTTCACCATAAATTTTATATAAATTTTTTACCTCATCAACTAACCCCTGTTCAAACATTATATCCACTCTTTTATTTATTCTATCATATAGATTTTCTCTATCTCTTTCCAAAGCAATTTTTAAAAATTTAAAATTATTATTTTTAATATTTTTTTTGGAAAGTTCTGAAAATTTTTGACCAGTCAATAAAAAAACTTCAACAACTCTCTCTAACCTAACTCTATTATTAGGATGTATTTCTTTTGTGGCTTCTTCATCATATTTTAAAGCTAATTCAAGTAGAGCTTGATTATCCAAAGTTGATAAATATTCCCTAGTCTTTTTATCGGCTTCTGGTAAAATAGACAGTCCATTAGTTACAGAATTTATATATAATCCTGTTCCACCAACCAATAAAAAATTTTTTTCAGAACTTTGATTTAATATTTTATTTACATCTTTTTCAAAATTTCCAACACTATATTTTGATATAGGTTCAACAATATCTATTAAATGATGTTTTATTCCTTGCATTTCTTTTTCTGTTATCTTAGCAGTTCCAATATTTAATCCTTTATAAACTTGAGCTGAGTCAGAAGATATAATTTCTGCATTTAATTCACTAGCTAAATCTATTGAAATTTTTGTCTTACCAACCCCAGTAGGACCTGCTATAACAATAGCTCTATTCAAAATATTCAAACTCTACATCAGCTATTTTTACTGTATCTCCATCTTCTACACCAAATTCTTGTAGAGCTTCCTCCATTCCTAAACTTCTCATCATATGTAAGAAAGTTACCAATGATTCATCATCCATTCCTATTACATATTTTGCTAAAACATCATCTACTATTCTTCCACCAACAACTATTGCATTTTCTTCATCTCTTGTAATTTCAAAATCTTCTTTTTCTATTTTTAATTCTTTCAATAATTTTGTAATATCTGTTTCTTCTTCCAAAGGTTCTCTTTCAATATGACATAACATATCGTAAGTTTTATATAGAACTTCTTTTAAACCTTCATTTAAAAGCACAGACACTGGATAAATTTCAATTCCTTTTTCTGTTAAATAATCTTTAAATTTATTATATTTTTTCATATCCCAAATTAAATCCATTTTGTTAGCTATAACTATTTGCTTTTTATGAGCTAACTTCTCACTGAATTTTTTTAATTCATAATTGATTTTTTCAAAATCTTCAATACAATCTCTACCCTCAATTTCAGCAGCATCAACTATATGATAAATCATTTTACATCTTTCAATATGTCTTAAAAATTTATCTCCTAAGCCAACTCCTTCATGTGCTCCTTCAATAAGCCCTGGTATATCTGCTATAACAAAAGATTTCCCTTCTTCTAATCTTACAACTCCAAGTTTTGGTTCAAGAGTTGTAAAGTGATAGCTTCCTACCTTAGAATTTGCAGCAGAAACTTTATTTATAAAACTGGACTTCCCAACTGATGGATAGCCAACAAGAGCAACATCAGCTAAAAGTTTTAATTCTAATTTAACTTTTATCTCTGCTCCTTCTCCACCTTTTTCTGCTATCTTTGGGGCTTTTCTTATAGAATTTTTAAAATGGACATTTCCATATCCACCTTTTCCTCCTTTTAATAAAACTCTTTGCTCTCCATTTACACTCATATCAAGAATTAATTTTCCTGTTGTAAAATCTCTAACTTGTGTCCCCACTGGAACTTTAATTATTAAATCTTCACCTTTTTTTCCATACATTTGTTTCTTTTGTCCATTTTCTCCATTTCCTGCTTTAAATAATTTTTTAAATTTAAAATCAATAAGAGTATTGATATTGGAATCAGCAATAAAAATTACATCTCCACCTTTTCCTCCATCTCCACCATCTGGTCCTCCAAATTGGACAAACTTTTCTCTTCTGAAAGCAGCAGAACCATCTCCACCATTCCCAGCTTTCACTGTTATTATAACTTCATCTATAAACATTTTAACCTCACTTTTTATACTCCATCAATTATAAAATAAAAACAAGCGAATTACATTCCAAATCATAAAATTAGTAAATTAAAATTTTTCTTGAAAAATAATTAAATAACTTTTAAGTAAAACTACTGCGACGTCCTATAATGTTGAAGGAGTATTTTGGAGCTACTGAAACATTATAGGCTGTCAAGTAGTTGATATATAACAAAAGAGATTTTTATATAACCTTATTTCAAGAAAAATTATTTTAATATTAAAAATCTGGCTATCAATGAGCTAATTTTTATTTTTTTATTCTTTTTATTATACCAAATTTTTTATACTTCTGCTATTTTATTTTTATAGTTTTAAATGATATAATAAAAGAAAACTAATGGAGGAGAGAATATGAAAAGAATTCCGATAGGCATAGAAAATTTCAAAGAGATAGTAACAGAAGATTTTTATTATGTTGATAAAACAAAATATATAGATGAGCTTATATATGATGGTTCTAAGGTAAAATTATTTACCCGTCCAAGAAGATTTGGAAAAACATTAAATATGTCTATGCTAAGATATTTCTTTGATATCAGAAATAATGAAGAAAATAGAAAATTATTTAATGGTTTAGATATAGAAAAATCAAAATATATAGATGAACAAGGGAAATATCCAACTATTTTAATTTCTTTAAAAGGTATAAAAGGAAATACTTGGCAAGAAAACTTAGCACAATTAAAAATTTTAATTAGAGAATTATATAATGAATTTGAATATATAAGAGAAGTTTTAAATGAAAGTGAATTAAAAGTTTTTGATAATATATGGCTTGGAGAAATAAATGGTGAATATACTAATTCTTTAAAAAATTTAACAGCTTTTCTATATAAATACTATAAAAAAGAGGTTGTTTTATTAATGGATGAATATGATATACCTTTAATTACAGCATATAAATATGGATATTATGATGAGGTTATAAATTTCTATAAAATATTTTTAGGAGAGGCATTAAAAACTAATCAATATTTAAAAATGGGAGTTTTAACTGGAATAATTAGAGTTATTAAAGCAGGAATATTTTCAGATTTGAATAATTTAAAAGTATATTCAATTTTAAATAAAGAATATTCTGAATTTTTCGGTTTTACAGAAAATGAGGTAATAGAAGCATTAAAATATTTTAATATAGAATATGAATTACCAGAAGTTAAATCTTGGTACGATGGTTATAGATTTGGAAATTCAGAACTTTATAATCCTTGGAGTATTTTAAACTTTTTACAATCAAAGGAATTAGAACCTTATTGGGTAGGAACATCAGAAAACTTTTTAATAAAAAATGTATTGAAAGAAGCTACAACAGATACTAATAATATTTTAGAAAATTTATTTAATGGAGAAGATGTGGAAGAAGCAATATCTGGAACATCTGATTTGTCTATATTAATGGATAGTAAAGAAGTATGGGAATTATTACTATTTAGCGGTTATTTAACAGTAAAAGAAAAAATAGATAGTGATATTTATTCTTTAAGATTGCCAAACAAAGAAATTAAAAATCTATTTAAAAGGTTGTATAATAAATAGTGTTGATGGGATAAAAAAATTCT
>UMGA01007121.1_pt1 | contig 17433 bp, 12 predicted proteins | sample 1965171 | NCBI WGS metagenome assembly UMGA01 (sample SAMEA4836062, study PRJEB28245) | human gut metagenome | biome: gut microbiome; material: fecal sample | place: Denmark | collected 2008 | reverse complement strand
CCAGCGGCTTACTCCGACGCACCGGGTCCCGACCATGCAGCCGCCCCGCTGGCAGACTGTCCGTTCTGTTTTTGGGGGTGTGAGGTGTGGTGGTTTGCCGGGAGGTGGTGGGCCATCAGCGCTGCGCTGGATGGCTGCAGGGGCTGAGTTTCCTTGTGGTGTGCCGGGAGGGGAGGGGCATCGGCGCTGTGGTGGATGCGTTGTGGGGGGAGTGTGGCATCGGCGTTGTGGTGGATGCAGTGGAATGAGGTTTTGGCGGTTTTTGTCGAAGGGTTTTTGTTGACTTTTGCTGGTGGGGTGGTTATACTGAAGGTACATATCTGGGAACATTCTGGGCCGTTCGGCTATCTGATCCCCATATGGTTGGTTGTATAAATATGGCGGGGAGGAGCCGGTTGGTTGTGTGAGGTTTTTTCTTTTGCCATCATAGTGAAAGGAGGAGTCTTATGCAGAGGAAGCGGCTTGAGGATATGAATCTTCTGGATGATTTTTTGTTTAACGCGGTGATGACGTTTCCTGGTATTGGTGAGAGGTTTTGCAGGTTGCTGCTGCAGGTGGTGCTGGGGCGTGAGATCGGGAGGCTGCAGGTTGTTGCGCAGAGGGCTTTTGGTGGCCGGGATGAGGGTTTTCGCGGGGCGCGGCTTGATGTTCTGGCTGAGGAGGAGCTGATGGATGTTTTGGCGGATCCTTCTGTTTTTGATATTGAGCCGGATAATAATGGTGATGTTGTGAGTCTGAAGGATCTGCCGAAGCGGGTGCGGTTTTACCATGCGATCATTGATAGCCGGTGTTTGAAGAAGGGTGAGGGTTTCGGGAAGCTTAAGAGGGTTTTTGTTATTTTTGTCTGTTCGTATGATCCGTTTGATCGGGGTAGGATGGTGTATACGATCCGGAATATGTGTGAGGAGATTCCGGAGATGGAGTATGATGATGGGCTGAGGACGGTTTTTTTGAATACGAAGGGGGATGGTGCGGGTGTGCCTGAGGAGCTGGTGGCGCTGCTTCATTTTTTGGAGGATACCAGGGAGGTGAATGCGGTAAATGATGTTTTGAGGGAGTTGCTGGAGATGGTCAGGGTTGTTAAAGAGGATGGAAAGGTTACGGTGGCGTATATGAAGAGTTTTGAGATTGAGCAGATGTGGATTAATAAGGGGATTGAACAGGGGATTAGTCAAGGAATCGCCCAAGGGATTGAACAGGGAATTAGCCAAGGAATCAGCCAGGGAATCACTCAAGGGATTGAACAGGGGCGGAGTGAAGAGAGGGTGAATACGTTGAGGGAGAAGGCGCGAGCGGATCGGTTGGAGAGGGAGCTGAGGAAGCTGCGGAGGGGGAGATGATGTTGTTTGGTTTTGGGAGAGTTCCCGGGTGTTTGGGCCTGGGGGCTCTTTTTTTGTGGGATGAATGGAGGGAGGGACGAACGGACAGACAGACAGTCTACCAGCGGGGTGTGGCATCGGCGCTGCGCTGGATGTGGGTGGGGTGAGTTTTTTTGCGGTTTGTCGTGAGGGGATTGGGGATAGAGGCTGTTTTGGATAGGGTGTGGTGTTTTTGTGTAATATTTAAATTTATTTTTGGAGTATTTTGGATTATAATTATGGAAAAAGATGGTTGGCCTGATTGGTTGAGGTTGACTGATTGACTGGTTGATTGATATCCGGAGTTTTGGTGACTGTTTTGTGGGACTTGAGAGAAGAGCTTCGGATGTGTGCTGATGTGGCTTGAGAGAAGAGCTTCGGATGTACGCTGATGTGACTTGAGAGAAGAGCTTCGGATGTGTGTTGATGAGGGTTGTGTGATGGGCTTCGGATGTGTGTTGATGTGGCTTGGGTGAAGGGCTTCGGAGGTTTGTTGGTCTGGTTTTGAGGGTGGTCTTTTTGGGGGCTGCCTGGGTTTTGGAAGGGGAGTGGGTTGTTTGTGTGATTATATGGTTTTGCCGCTTTTGAATTCGTCTTTTGAGCCTGGGAGGGCTCGGGAGGTTGTTGAGGGGTTTGTGGATGTGGATTTGAGGAATATTGCGCGGGCTGAGCTTTTTTATTTTACGGGGCGGGCTGAGGAGTGTTGTGAGATCACGAGGGGGTATCTGTCCAGCAGGGTTATTGAGCTGCGGCTTTCGGCGTGTATTTTGTATGGGTATTCTAATCTGACGCTGGGGAATGTGGCGGCGGCTAAGCGGGGGATGGAGGGAATCCAGTCCTGTTTGAAGCTGGCTATGAAGAAAAAGGTTCCTGCGGATGTTTATGCGTCCTGTCTTCTGGCGGGGTATGTGGGGGCGGTTTTGCTTCATCTGCCTACGGATGGGATGCCTGCTTTTGGGGAGTACAGCAGGATGCTTCCTGAGGGGCTGAGGCTTTTTGCCACGTATGTGATGGCTCACCATACTTATCTTAACGGGGAGATATGGAGTGCTTATGGGATGGGTAAGGCTGCTTTGTTTATGGCGGAGAGGCCGTATCCGATCAGTATGACGTATATCCATTGTATGATGGCGGTGTGTGCGATAAACCGAAAGCATAAGCAGGAGGCGCAGGAGGAGATGCTCCGGAGCTGGGAGCTGGCGAAGATGGATGGGTTTCTGGAGCCTTTTATTGAGCATCATGGGCTTTTGCGGGGGCTGGTCGAGGCTTGTATCCGGAATCGGGATCCGGAGGCGTATCAGCGTATCACGAAAGGGGTGATTTCTTTCAGCAGGGGCTGGATGGCGCTTCATAATCCGGAAAACCGGAGAAAGGTTACGGGGGAGCTGTCGACGATGGAGTTTTCTATTGCCATGCTGGCAAGTGGGGGATGGAGCAATAAGGAGATAGGAGAGCATCTGGGGATTTCCATTAATACTGTCAAGCATTACCTTACGGATATCTTTTGCAAGCTGAATGTCAAGAAGCGGGATGAGCTGAAGAAATTCATGTTAAAATAGTGACAGAGGCACTTTTTTATGAAAAAAAGTGCCTTACAAAACAACTATTAGTGTTGTATAATAAATACCACGAATAGTCAGATTTTATTGAAAAATCAGGCGAAAAGAACCAGTGAACGAGTAAGTTAAGAAGGAGGAGTTGAAGGCTGATTTTCGATAGCATCTGATAATGTCAGTATTCTTACCAAAAATGTCTGGTATATTGACACTACAATCACATAAGGGTAAAATATTGTAAAGGTGTAACCTGTTTACTCACCGGCTAAAAACATGAAGCTTTTTTAAGAGAAAGGAATATAAACAGAAGTAAAGTAATAAGAAATACAGTACACGTTGATGCACACACAGGAAAGCGGGAAAGGTATGAAAAAATTAAGGAATAATAAGATCAGAAAACTCCTGGCATTTATGGTGGCTTTGGCGTTGATGGTATCCTGTATGCCGAGTGCATATACGATCTCCGCGAGTGAGGCGTTCGGAGATGGAACGGAGGATATATTTACAGATGGCGAATTTACATCTGAACCAGCGGCCGAAGAATCGACACCGGATGTAAGCAGCGCTGACCAGGAGAAAACGGAACAGGCGCAGCAATCGACGCTTACATATGAGAATGATTCTGTTAAAGTAACAGCAGAGGCACTGGAGGACGGAGCTCTTCCGCAGAATACAGCATTGAAGGCTGACAGCGTAAACGAGAATTCATCCGTATCTTATGATACAGTTTCTCAGAAGCTTTCAGCAGCAGCTACAGACAAGGGCAGCAGCCTGAGAGGTTTTTTTGCGTATGATGTGTATTTTGCTGATGGCGATGGAAACAGAGTCGAGCCGAACGGCAGAGTCAGAGTAACTTTTGAGTACAAGACACCGGCAGCACCGGAGCTTACCGATGCAGCCAGCACGAGTGTAACCGTTGAGAAGCTTCATTATAACAGCAGTACCGGTGATACTGATGTTAACACCTTACAGGCCAACGAGGATCTGAAGGTTCTGAATGTCAACGAGGGCAAACAGATCCAGACACTTCAGGTTGAGACTGGCAACGCAGCTGTTTTTGCCGTTATGTGGGATTCTCCTGAGACAGCAGATGTCGAGGCAGAAGCTGTTTCTGGTAATGGGGACGAGGTGCCTATCGCATCAGAGGAGCTTACGGACGGAATGGATATTTCGGACGAGCCTGAGCAGGATGCAGCTGAGACACCGGCAGCAGAGAATCCGGATGCTGAACCTACCGAAGCGCCGGCAGAGGATCCGGATGTGGTGGAAGAACCGGCAGAGGATATTGCGAGCCCGGAGGATGTTCCGGCAGCAGATGAGAATGGTGAGACAAGCCTGATCGAGGTTCTGGGAGACGATACGAATCTTCGTGTCAGTCCATCTGTCGAGGCAGAGGTTCTGGCAACTGTAAACGCAGGAACACAGCTCACACTTCTGGATACCGTAACAGCAGAGGACGGAGCAACCTGGTACAAGGTTTCCTGGGAAGGAACCGAGGCTTACATAAGAAGTGATATGGCACAGGTTGTTGACAGCAGTGATGAGGCAGAAGAGCCTGAGGATGTGCAGGAAGAAGAAATTCAGCCTGAGATCACCAGATATGATTACAAGAGTGACGAGGTCAATGTCAAGGTTACTCTTACCGATCCGGCAGACCTTCCGGACAACGCAGAGCTTTCCGTAACACCGGTAGAGCTCAGCCAGGAAGCCGAAGACCAGATCACAGAAGAAGCGATCAAAGAAAAGAAAGCCATCGAGAAGATCCATTCCTACGATATCAAATTCCTGGTAGACGGCGAAGAAGTTCAGCCAGGTGCTACAGTGAAGGTATCTGTATCTCTGAATGATGAGAAGAAGATCAAGGATGCGGATGTATATCACGTAGACGAGAATGATAACGTTGAAAATATGGATGGCAGCGTTGCTAAGAATGGTGATGTTGAGTTCGAGACGACGCATTTTTCTACTTATGTAATTGTGCAGAAAGGCAAAAACGATGTTAAAGTAACAATTCAGCATCTGAATGCGGCGGATAATGAGAAGATTTATTCAGATGATGAGAGAACAATCTTAGTTGGCGGAAAGATAAATGATTATACCAAGGCAAAGAACTGGGATGTTTCAAAAGTAGAAGTAAATGATCATGTAGTTGAGAATCACGAAACGATTGAAGTTGCACAGGATAATAGTACGATAAAAGTGTATTATACACCAAAGCATAATGGTAACTTCCAGGGACCGACATCTTTCTATGATTATACAGTTAAGGCTGGTGAAGGTTACGACTGGAATGCTGGAAAGTGGACATATTATTCATTTAATATGTTAGGAGATGCTGCAAAGGGTGATAAGGGTAATCAGAAAATAACATCAGGTACACAGGGTCATAATTATGATTCTTATAAATATGGTTTCACAGTTGATTCTGGTTATAAAGAAGACGGAAGCAAAATTACAGCCACTGTAAATGGATATGATTCAAATGTCAGAAGGACAGAAGGATTATTAAAAGAGGTAAAGACAGATGGAACAGTAAAATTTAATTACCCCGAGCCAGGATTTTTTGTAGATAAAGATGCAACTGTCAAGATTGATGGTACTGAAACTTATTTAAGAAAAGTCATTAAGAATTACAAAGTAGTTTTTGATCAGAACGGAGATTCTTATAAACTTACAAAAGTAATTGATCAGAATGGAAATCAGCTTGCAGCAGCAGGAGATAATTTCTTCCCATTGGACAAAGTATCCAGAAGTGAAAAGAGTGATAATGATCACAATTACTTTTTTGGAATGAGATATGATGTAACTTTTAAAATTGGAGATTACGTAGGTCCATTAAAGTATACCTTTACAGGTGATGATGATTTATGGGTTGTTTTGGATGGAAATAAAATTGTAATCGATTTAGGTGGAATTCATGACGCAGCTACAAAGACAGTAGATCTATGGGATTATGTTAAAGGTGAGGATGGAGAAATAATAGATAAAGAAAAAGAGCATACTCTGACTATTCTGTATATGGAACGAGGTGCGTATAAATCAAACTGCCAGATGGAATTTACCCTTCCTTCCGCGCGTATTTCTGAAGTTACGAATGTACCTACAACAGATCTTGTATTAAAAAAAGTAAATAAGGATCAGGAAGCGTTAAGTGGTGCTCGATTTACTCTTGTAAATTCAGAAACTCAAGAATCACAGACTGCTACATCCGTAGATGGAACAGGACTTGTTAATTTTACAAGGTTAGGACTTGGGACATATACATTAACAGAAGACTTTGCACCTAATGGATATGAAGCATCAAATGAATCTTGGATTGTAAAGGTTACGTTATCTAATGATAATAAAGCAGTGGCAACTCTTTATAAAGCAGATGGCAAGACAAAGATAGAAAAAGATAAAAGTGATTCATTGTATCATATTATGAATTACACGCAGGAGGAGATTATTGAATCCAGTATGGATTATAATAAAACTGCAATAGTGTCTGATTGGGATAAGAGGACTTATGACATTACTATCAGTGCTGATTCAAAGATGACCAGCAGTGCAACTGAGGAAAAAGACAGTGTTGCGGATATTATGATGGTATTCGATACTTCGGGAAGTATGTTATATGATGGGAATAGAAGTGATGAAAAGGGATTTAGTAAAGTTGGAAGATATAAAGACTGTAAAACAACTCTAGATACATCGAAAGTATACTATTACACCGACGAGACAACCGGTGTACGATACAGCGATTGGAAGTATTATAATGCTAAATGTCCAATGATTTATTTAAATGAGTGGATATATTACACTGGAAAATTATGGAAACAAGTACCTGATAATTCCTCAAATAAGATTTACACTCTGAATAGTAGTCTGACTGGTTTAAAAGAGGCTGCAACAGCATTTATAGCTTCTACTGCGGAGGCTTCTTCGAAGAGCAGAATAGGGTTAGCTACATTTAATACGTCCGGAACCTTAAAACAGGGATTAACAGAAGTTGGAAGTGCCAAAGATAGTTTGATCAAGGCAACGGGTTGTGTTTATGCATCAGGAGGAACATCTCCACAGACAGGATTAGAGATAGCGGAGAATCAGCTGAAAGGTAATAAGAGAGAGAATGTTCCACAATATGCAATTCTGTTCACAGATGGAGATCCATCTACTCAAGACGATAAAACGGCTTCGGAAAATAAAGCAACAGCTTTAAGAGAAGCGGGAGTTAAAGTATTTACAATAGGACTCAAATTAAATGATACTACAAAGGATTGGTTATCTGGTAAAATTGCATCAGAGGGATGTGCTTATACGGCTGAATCAATTGATGAGCTGAAAGTTATATTTGAAAAAATTCAGCAGACGATTACTCAGAATATTGATATTGCTGGTGCTGAAATTAAGGATGTGATTGATCCGCGATTTGTAATCGTGAAAGATGGCGAGTCCGTAACCAATGAAATGATAAAAAATGCCGGAGGTTCAATAGATTTAGGAAATGGTGGAGTGGTTTCCGTAGATGAAAGTACCGGAAACCAAGTTGTAAAATGGACGAATCAAACTATTCCAAATGCTGAAAAAGGTACATGGAGTAGAACCATTACCGTAAGAGCCAAAGACGAATACATCGGTGGTAACAATGTTCCTACCAATGTTTCACCGGATTCCAAGATTACTACAGGATACGGCGAAGCTGTTTTACCACAGCCAAAGGTTAATGTAAAATCAGATCTGGTTGTTAAAAATAACGAAACAACGATCTTCTATGGCGATGCTGTCCCGACAACTGAAGACATTATAAATGCGTTGTTTAATAAAAATGCACCGCAGGGATATGTAAAACAGTTAGATGGCACAGAAAGCTTAGTAACTTATACAATAGGAGCTGATGGAAACCCAATTAATTCAAATGAGTTTGAATTAAAATGGTATGAAGATGAGAACTGTACAACAGAAATCTTGAAAGAAAATATAGCGGAAGTTAAACCTGAGCCAGATTCTAAAACGTATTATCTGAAGGTAACTTATAAAAACGATGGGTTAAAAGAAGTTACAGACGAAAATAAAAATAATACTGATGGAAAGATTTCTGGAAATGGTGATGGTACATTGAAAGCTCATAATTCCCAGGATGATAAGGAACGGGAATATGGAGTTTATACTATTCACATTATCGCCGGACAAATTCAGATTATCAAGAAATTGAAATCTCCAGCAAAAGAGAATGCAACGTTTATCTTTGAGGTTAAGAAAGGTAAAGACAAGATCGCAACAGCGACAGCTGAGGTTAAGCAAAGTGAGATTGAGGCAAAAGTAACCTTTGAGCTTGAAAAAAATGTGACAGCAACAATTGATGAGAAAACGCCGGCATTGACTAAATTGTCAAGAGGTGTTTACACAATCACGGAGATACCGGATTCAAGCTATACTCTGAAAGAAGCAACTGTTGGTGAGAAGACAAATTGTTGGTCTGAAGTTTTAGGCAGTAAAGAAGTTAAATTTACAATCGGAACAGACACAAATAGTAAAGAAGTTCTGAAAAATGGAAATGCGGATACAACAAACGGAAAAATTGGAGTAGCTGAGTTTACCAATGAGAAATCTGTAGCAAATGTAGAACTTGAAAAAGTTGATAAGGCAGATCATAGTATAACTATAAAAGGTGCTAAATTTGCGTTATATGAAGCAGATGAAAACTGGGGAAAAGCTTCTGAGAGTTCGGTTGAAGGATATGGAGGAATCGTTTCCGGAAATAATGGAAAAATCGAAATGAAAAATCTTCCAGTTGGTAATTATCTGTTATATGAAACAGAAGCGGCAACCGGTTATACCTGTCCGACAGAGCCATGGAGAATTATAGTTGGAAGTGGCGGAACAGTAACAGTTCAAGACAGTAACGGAAGTGCTATTGCTAGTAAGAGTGGAAGTGAACCGGCAATCTACCAGCTCGAAAACGCGAAGGTATATTCCTTACCAGAATCCGGTGGACCGGGTACTTATGGATTTACAATCAGTGGTGTAGCGATTCTTGCAACTGCACTCCTGTTGTTTATAAATAATAAACGAAGGGAGGAAGAAGCAAAGAGATCGTAACACATTAATTGTAAATGGCCGATGAAGGGCGAAAAAGAAAAATGCAGAGAAAGAAAGGAGCAAACCTTATGAAAAATTTATTTAAAAAGATTGGTGCATTATTAGTGGCAGCGGTTATGGTACTGTCTATGTGCACAGCGGCTTTTGCAGAAGGTAAATCAGCAACAATTACAGTTAATAATCTGGATGCTAATGCAACAATAAGCTATTTAGAGATTATTGTACCAGATCAGACAACAGAAACAGGTTGGGCATTTGCTAATGGTGCAGATTCTAAATTTAAGGAAGTATTTTCCGGATTATCAGATCAGCAGATTATTTGGAAATTAATTAAATATGCAGATGGTAATGCAAAAGTTCCAACAGGTATAACCCCAGCAACTGCAACAGATTTTCAGACCGCAATGTCAAAGGTAGAGACAGACTTAGGTGGTTCTTATAAACCAGTTAGCGGAAATACAATCACAGCAACTACAGCTGGCGTTTATGCAATTAAAGCAACTACAACTGATGCTACAAACTATGTGTATAGTCCAATGGCAGCATTTGTATCTTTTAAACCATATACAGATGTTCCTACTGAGTTAAAAAATGAAACAGTAAATGCAAAAAGAACAACCATTAAAATTGAGAAGAGTAGTAATGAAACAGATGGTGTTGTAGAAATTGATAAAGAAGTTACTTATACAGTAAAAACAAATGTTCCGTATATTTCAGATGCTGTTGAAGATAAGGATGTAGAATATACGATTACTGATACAATTGAGGGTGCAGACTATAGTGTTAATGCTGATGGTAAAGTAGTAGTATCTGTACAGATTGGTGCTGGTGCAGCAACCAATAAGACTGTAGATGTCACAACTCTCGAAAATGGTAAGAAGCAGTTTGTTTTAGATTTAAGTGATGTAGCAAAAGTAAGAGCTAATGCTAACGCAGCCGTAGTAATTAGTTACAAGGCTATTGTTAAATCTGAAGTTGTAAACAACTCTGTTGTACCAGGTGGTGGAACACATGAGTTTACACCAAAAACCAACACTCTGTATACTGGAAAAATCACAATGACAAAAACTGATGATAGTAAAGAAATGGTAAGACTTGCAAATGCAGGATTTGTTATTTACAGAGAAGTTGGCGAAAAAACAAATTATGCATTGGTTAATAAAGACAATACGAAAAAAGAAAATAATGAATATGTAGTTACAGGTTGGACAAACGATCTTGAGATTGCAAAAGCAGATACTAACTTAATTATGACTGATTCAAAAGGTGAAGCAGTTGTAAGAGGTCTGGATGATTCCTATACTTATAAATTCAAAGAGATTAAAGCTCCAGAGGGATATTCTGTTAATACAAGAGATTCTGTAGCAACATGGACAGATGCAGGTAATAATGCAACAGCAAAAGATCGTAAGGGTACAGCTTCTATGAGCGATACTAAACTCAACTCTCTTCCATCCACAGGTGGCATGGGAACATACATCTTCACTATCATCGGTGTTGTAGTTATGGCTGGCGCTGCTGGTGCTTTCTTCATCAGCCGCAGAAAAGGATCTGAGGAGTAATCGTTTGATTGCCGGATCGATTCAATTCAAAAATTATTTATAAGCAACGACAAAGCAAGTATTAAAACAGAATAGTTTCTGATTATTCTGTTGAAGAAATCATTACCGCCCGGCCCCTTCGGGGGCCGGATGGTAATACAACAGTATGGAGAAACCTATGAGAAAGAATAAGAAGAAAAATTATATTGGACTTGGTTTGCTGTTTCTGATAGGGTTGTCCATACTGCTGTATCCAATGGTCAGTGATGCCTGGAACCGGTACAGGGACAGCCTGCTGATCAGTAATTATAGCAGCAGTGTTTCTTCGGATGATAATTCGGAGAAGATTGACAGTATGTGGAAGGCAGCACAGGAGTATAACGAACAGATCAAGCAGGAAAGTGTGCCGGATGCTTTTTCCGTGAGGGATGGCCAGACGGACAGTACATATGAGTCTCTTCTGAACCTGAATGGTGATGGAATGATGGGGTATGTGGAGATTCCTGTGATCGATGTGAGCATTCCAATCTATCATTACACGACAGATGAGTCTCTGGAGAAGGGTGCCGGTCATTTGTTCGGCAGCAGTCTTCCGGTTGGCGGCAAGAGTACCCATTGTATTTTGTCGGCACACAGAGGACTTCCAAGTGCGAAACTTTTTACAGATCTGAATCTTGTGGAAGAGGGAGATGTTTTTTACCTGCATGTGCTGGGTAAGACGCTTGCCTACGAGGTGGATCAGATTCTTACCGTTCTTCCGGAGCAGACAGAGTCTCTGGGTATCACGGATGGGGATGATTATGTAACGCTGGTTACGTGTACGCCTTATGCGGTGAATACGCACAGACTTCTGGTGAGGGGACACAGAGTTCCGATGAAGGCTGCGAAGGCGGTTCAGAAAACAGAGAAGAAGGTTACCGGAATCACCAATCCGACGCTTCCGATGCTTGCTCTCTGTGTTGTGATCGGAATTGTGATCGCGGTGATCCTGGTTGCCGGTATCAATTCTGTTCAGAACAAAAAACGACGCAGGAAATGATTTATGGCTAAAAAGAAAAAAAAGAAAAAGAGTAATGTTGTCCTGAACATTTTTATCGCCCTGGTGTTTCTGGCGGGAGCGGGAGTGTTCCTTTATCCTACGATCAGTGATATGTGGAACCAGTACCGTAACGCCCAGCTGGTCAGTAAGTACGAGGAAGCGGTAACGGAGCTTTCGGACAATGACTATGACAGGCTGTGGAAAGAGGCGAAGGAGTATAATGCCGAGCATCCGGTGAATGCCATTGTAGATGCTTTTGAGGAAGAGGATACTTATGAACTGAGTCATCCCTATGACGGAGTCCTGGATCCTAACGGTGACGGACTGATGGGCAGTATCGAGATTCCAAAGATCAAAGCGAAGCTGGCTATCTATCACGGACTGAGCAAGACCGTGCTGGAAAAGGGTGTGGGCCACGTGGAGGGCACCAGTCTTCCTATCGGAGGCAAGAGCACCCATGCGGTTCTGGCGGCGCATCGAGGTCTTCCTAACGCAAAGCTTTTTACAGATCTGGATCAGATGGAAAAGGGAGATATTTTTATCCTGCATATTCTTGGCAAGAATCTGGCCTACAAGGTGGATCAGATCAAGACGGTGCTTCCGGATGAGACCAGTGACCTGGATATTATCGAGGGTGAAGATCATGTGACTCTGATCACGTGTACCCCTTATGGAGTTAACACCCACAGGCTTCTTGTCCGGGGAGTGCGGACGAAATATGTGGTGGAAGATACAAAGAATGACGAAACGATACCGCAGAAGCTTGCTGTTGTGGATCCGAAGAGGGTTCTGGCCGGCGGCGCTGCAGTGCTTGTTGTTCTGATCCTGCTGATTTATCTGATCGTCCGTCATAGGGACAAAAAACGGAAAAAGAAGCAGCTTTCAGAAAGGAAAGAGGAGGCAGAGAGCGATGAAAAATAGAAGAAAGCAAGGGAAAATATTCCGGAGCCTTCTGGCTGTTCTGATGCTGACGGCTATGCTGGTCACGAGTGTTTTGCAGCCGGTTTTCGCCGGGGATTATGAAGCTGGAACAAAAGGTAATCTGACGTTGACGGTTCAGCAGGAATCGGAGGATGGTACTGCAACGACTCCGCTTCAGGGTGTGGGCCTGGCGCTTTATAAGGTCGGAGGCGTTGATACTTCTGATGGTAATGTGCATTTTGTGCTGGATAGTGCACTGGCTTCAACGGGGATCAATTTTGATTCTATTACTACCGCAGATGACTGGCGTTCTGCAGCAGAGACGCTGGCCGGTGCTGTGACTGGTGTGGAGCTGGAGGTAAAAACTGATTCTTCGGATGAAAATGGAAATATGATTTTCCCAGGGCTTGATGAGGGTATGTATCTGGTGGTACAGAATGACGTTGAGACCAGTGATGTTACGGTTTCTCCGATGCTGATCTCCATTCCATTTGCGAATGAGGATGAGGGATGGCTGTACGATGTACAGGCTTATCCGAAGTCTGTAAGTAATCCGCCGAAGCATACACAGATCCAGGTTACGAAGAGAATCTATAATGTTGATGAGAACGACAATGTGATTCCTCTGGAAACAAAGGAGGATGTAACTTATAAGGTTGGTGTTTTTTCGGATCAGGAAGGTACGATCCCGTTCCGTGATGATTATTTAAAGGATATCCATATCCAGAATGCTTCCAGTGGTACAGCTACATGGACGGATGTTCCGGATGGCACCTATTATGTATTTGAGCTGGATGAGGATGGAAATCTTCTTCAGCAGAATACGAAGATCGAGGTGGATGAGGAGAATCTTTACTACTACAATGTAACGAAGCCGAATGGTGAGAGTGAAGAGAAGTCCAATCAGGTTGTGATCGGTGGAGATAGTGGTGCTACTGAGGCAGCGGCTTATGTAAATAACTATTATACAAAGATTTCCGATATATTCAGCCGTAACGGATTTATCAACATTAAGAAGAATGTGATGATCGATGGTGTTGCTTCTACTGTGGATGATACATTCTATGCAGGTTTGTTCTCCACTGAGAGTAACGGTGAGCTGACGCTTAAGAAGGTAGTGACTCTGAAACAGAATGATAGTGTTCAGGTAATGTTGGATCTTCCAAAGGATCAGGAGATCAACAGTGTTACTTATACTGTTCTGGAGACGGATAAGGATGGAAATCCGGTTGATGATGATACCTTTAAGTATACAGTTACCGGTCAGGGTGAGGTTACACTGAATAATGATAACCGATATACTGTAACAAAGGAGATCACCAACAGTCTTTCTTCCGAGCCGACACCGATTCCGACTGTTACACCTGGTGGAAATCATGGTGGAAATGATCGGATCACTCCGATCCCGAATAACGGTACAGCGGGCGGAACAGCTCCGAACGATACCAGCGGTACAGCAAGACGTTCTGTAAAGACCGGCGATGATACACCGATCGGCGTATGGGTTGGAATCCTTGCAGCAGCGATCATTGTTGGCGGTGGTGCAGCTTATGGAGTTAGGAGAAAGAAGAAAAAATAAATAACGGATCATTCTGAAGGATGATCGATGGAAGAACCGGGCGATGTGGATGCCCGGTTCTTTTTTTGGAATATTTACGTATTGGGGATGAAAAAGTAACGGGTGATATTTTTTATCGAAAATTGCTCTTGACATTTTGGTATGATAAGTATATTGTATGTGTTGCAGTAAATTTCATAAAAGATAGCCTTTTATTCAGAGTGGTGGAGATACAAAGGATCTGTGAAGCCACGGCAACCCCGGAGAATCCAGGAAGGTGCCAACCTGAGCGAGCAATCGAACAATAAGAGGATTGTTTACAGAACTTAAACAGTCCGGATTGTACGGGCTGTTTTTTATGTGTATAACCGTTGTTTTATTACAAAAGGAGAAGATTATGGAGAAAATTTTATTTACGTCTGAATCTGTAACTGAGGGTCATCCTGACAAGGTCTGCGACTCTATTTCTGATGCGATCCTTGATGCTATGATGGCACAGGATCCGATGAGCCGTGTTGCCTGCGAGACTGCTACTACAACAGGTCTTGTACTTGTTATGGGTGAGATCACAACCAAGGCTAATGTTGATATCCAGAAGATCGTTCGTGATACTATCCGTGAGATCGGATATGACAATGCGGATTATGGCTTTGACGCAGATACCTGTGCGGTTATCACATCACTTGACAAGCAGTCCACAGATATCGCTATGGGTGTTGATAAGGCTCTTGAGCAGAAAGAGGACGATATGAATGAGGACGAACTGGATTCCATCGGTGCCGGTGACCAGGGTCTTCAGTTTGGTTATGCTTCCAATGAGACTGAGGAGTATATGCCATATGCCATCAACATGGCTCACAAGCTTGCTCAGCAGCTGACAAAGGTTCGTAAGGACGGCACTCTGAAATATTTAAGACCGGATGGAAAGACTCAGGTTACTGTTGAGTATGATGAGGCCGGCAAGCCGAAGAGAATCGATGCTGTCGTATGCTCTACACAGCATGATCCGGATGTTACTCAGGAGCAGATCCATGAGGATATTAAGAAGTATGTTTTTGATGCGATCATTCCGGCTGATATGGTTGATGCTGATACCAAGTATTTCATCAATCCGACAGGTCGTTTTGTTATCGGCGGACCTCACGGTGACAGTGGTCTGACAGGACGTAAGATCATCGTTGATACCTACGGCGGAACAGGACGTCACGGCGGCGGTGCTTTCTCCGGTAAGGATTGCACAAAGGTTGACCGTTCTGCTGCTTATGCTGCACGTTATGTTGCAAAGAACATTGTTGCAGCCGGTCTTGCTGACAAGTGTGAGATCCAGCTTTCCTATGCAATCGGTGTTGCGCATCCGACTTCTGTCAGTGTGAATACCTTCGGAACAGGTAAGCTTTCTGAGACTAAGCTTGTTGAGATCGTTCGTGAGAATTTTGATCTTCGTCCGGCTGGTATCATCAAGATGCTTGACCTTCGCCGTCCGATCTACAAGCAGACTGCTGCTTATGGTCATTTCGGCCGTACAGATGTTGATCTTCCATGGGAGCATCTGGACAAGGTTGAGACTCTGAAGAAGTATCTTTGCAACAGCTACGAATAATCGTTTCAGAAGAATAAAGAGTGAAGCCCCCGGTAGTGCAAGTACCGGGGGCTTTTTGCATGGTGAGATGGGGTTTTTTATAGAAAATTTAGAGATAGGGAATATAGTTTATGTTATAATACGTGTATGTGAATGTGTGAATTTATAAAGGACGGAGATACAGATGAAGTTAAAAACACGTATTATTGTGGGCTTCGTTGCGATCATCCTGCTACCGCTGCTTCTTTTTTCCGCAAGTCTGTACGGGTTCAGCCAGACGCAGGCGAAGCATGTGCAGGAGAGCAGCAGCCAGGCTTCGGATTCCAGCCAGATGGTCTATGATATTTCGCTGCCGCAGTCTTCCAGCAGCCAGGTGAAGCTGATGGCCAAGGATATGATCCTGACCGCAACGATCATCCTTGTTTTTACTGCGTTGTCCGTAGGGCTGTGGATCTATCGGAGCATTGCGGTTCCGCTGGTGAAGCTTAAGAAGGCTACCAAGAACATCAAGGAGGGGAATCTGGATTTTGTGCTGGAGGTTGAGGGGAATGATGAATTTTCCCAGCTTTGCCAGGATTTTGAGGAGATGCGTAAGCGTCTGAAGGAGTCCACGGAAGAGAAGATCCTGATGGATAAGGAGAATAAGGAGCTGATCAGCAATATTTCCCATGATCTGAAGACGCCGATCACTGCGGTGAAGGGTTATGTGGAGGGAATCATGGATGGTGTGGCGGATACGCCGGAGAAGATGGACCGGTATGTGCGTACCATTTATAATAAGACCAATGAGATGGATCATCTGATCAATGAGCTGACCTTTTATTCCAAGATCGATACCAACCGTATTCCGTATACGTTCAGCAAGCTGAATGTGGAGGATTATTTTTCGGATTGTGCGGAGGAGCTTGGGCTTGAGATGGAGACCAGGGGGATCGAGCTTGTGTATGCCAATTATGTGGAGAAGGGTGTGCAGGTTATTGCGGATGGTGAGCAGATCCGCCGTGTGATCCATAATATTGTGAGTAATGCCATTAAGTATATGGAGAAGCCAAGGGGGATCATCCAGCTTCGGGTGAAGGATGTGGGTGATTTTATCCAGGTGGAGATCGAGGATAACGGCAAGGGTATTGCCGCCAAGGATCTGCCGTATATTTTTGACCGTTTTTACCGTACCGATGTTTCCAGAAATTCTTCCAAGGGAGGAAGCGGTATCGGACTTTCCATCGTAAAGAAGATCATGGAGGATCATGGTGGAAAGGTCTGGGCTACAAGCCGGCTGGGGATCGGAACGATCATGTATTTTGTTCTCAGAAAATATCAGGAGAATATCTTAAGTGATCAAAACTGTTGACTGATATGATTAAATGTGTTTGAATTTACTCAAAAGAGTAAATTATTATGAACACATCAAATATCACAAATTACAAGCTAAAAGATTTTGCTGAACTGTTAGGTGTATTTGTAAAAACATTACAGCGTTGGGATAGAGAAGGAACTCTAAAGGCAAACCGAATTCCAACTGATAGACGTTATTACACTTATGACCAATATCTGCAATTCAAAGGAATAAATACTGAAGAGAACCAACGTCAGGTAGTTATTTATGCTAGTACAGCGAAAATTAAGTTTCTGCTATATTGACGCAGCAGATGAAAAATCAGACAAGTCAATATGGCGGTTACTTAATATTCGCTGTACTAGGGTATCTACAAGAAATCAAAAAGATGATTTACAAAACCAAGTTGTATTTTTACGATAGTTTTGTAATGCCAAAGGTATTATTGTAGACCAGTGTATTGA
>UMGA01011510.1_pt1 | contig 17571 bp, 21 predicted proteins | sample 1965171 | NCBI WGS metagenome assembly UMGA01 (sample SAMEA4836062, study PRJEB28245) | human gut metagenome | biome: gut microbiome; material: fecal sample | place: Denmark | collected 2008 | reverse complement strand
TGTTTGATAATGACATTATACCCGTTTTCTTTGTGTTCGCTATCTAAGCCATTTGTTAAGCATGGCAATGCTTTTGAAGCCTAATTCTAGCGATAATTGAACATATGACTTAGTACCAAAGATAGCTTGTTCAATTGCTTGCTCTTTAAATTTTTTAGAATAAACCTGCTTTCCAGTATTTAAAATATCCGTTCCATGCATATCAATCAATCTAAATTAGCTAAGTTCATTTTATATGCTTTAAACAATTGACTTATTGAGATATTCTCATCTTTCCATTTACGATAAATTTCTATTTTTTGTTCTTTATTAAATTTAGACATGGTAAAGGACCTAAAAGTGTCTCACTTTTAGGTCTCACTTCATTTAGATGCTGATAAATCCACCTTTTTCTTTTTGAAATATAAAAACAATTAAAATAAATCCGGTTTTTCATATGTACAAATACAGATTAACAATCAAAATTGTTAGCGGTAACATACACATTTACTATTGCTAATGAAAGCGCTTTAATATACGCTTGTTCTGAAATATTCAAATAGGAGGAAGCTATAATGAATAAAAATAAAAACCGTTACAGTAGAAGTAAATGCGTATTTGTTTGTGCATCAGCCATTTTGAGCCTTTGGCTTGGTGCAACTTGGACTAACAATGTTAAAGCCGCTGAAGTTGACGCAAATCAAGCAGCAAATAACACCGAACAAACACAGCAAAATACAGATCATGTAACGGCTAATAAACAAGATAAAACAAAAGATGTAGATAATCAAGCTACACCTACTGCAACTGAGCAAAATAATGCGCAACCAGCAGCAAATGCAAAAAGTAGTGATTCAGCTTCTGCAACACCTCAATCTGATACAGAAACGGTAAAGAACACAACTAAAGTTGTTGTTCACTATCAAGGTGATGGTACTAAATGGGTACCTTATGTATGGGGCAAGAATCCAAACAGTACTGGTGTTCAATATAATTGGGACGGCCAGGATAATTATGGTTATTATGCCAACATTACAGTCGATAATGATGAACAAAAAGTAGGAGTTTTGATTAAAGGTACAGACTCCTGGGATAAAGATGGTACAGGTGCCGACCGTTCATTGACTGTTGACGATAATGGTAAGGCTGAAGTTTGGTACAAAGAAGGTTCTGATGATAGTCAGGATGTAACTCCAAGCTATAATTCAGCTAAAATAAAAGTTCATTATCATGGTAATACTGATGCAACAAGTCTTAATTACTGGACTGATACTGATCAAAGTAAAAAGGCAGTATCATTATCGAAGGAAGACGATGATGATGAAATTGGTGACTTTGATTTGACGGGCCAAACATTTAGCAAGATCTATGTTTCACCAATTGGTAGTGATACTGAGACTAGAGAATTTACTCCACTTCCAGGTGATGGAACTACTGATATTTATTTAGTAAATAAAGATACAACGGCTTACTACACACCAAGCTTTGCTTTAGCACCAGAAAGCTTAGCTTCAGCTTCAATGGAATCACGCAATACAGTAGATATAAAGACTGCTAAAAAGATGACCGCAGATGAAGCTAAAGCCATCTTACAAATGAAGGATAATGAAGTTGTTGATGTATCCGCAGTTGACGCTGATCAGGATGGCAAGAGTAAAGAATTTAAGATTACCACAGCTAAAGATCTTGATATTTTAACTAATAATCAAATTGGAATTTACAACAACTTTAGGTCTATCGATATTGGCAAATACGTCAGATCTGATGAATTCGATGCCAAATATTACTATGGCGGCGATGATTTAGGTGCAACTTACACTCAAGCACAAACCCAAATTAAACTTTGGGCACCAACAGCTAAGAAAGTTGTTTTGAACTTATATGCCTCATTAGATAATGACTCAACTGCAACTAAGACATTTGTCATGACTCGTGGTGATAAGGGCGTTTGGTCAGTATCTCTTCCAGGTGATTACAAGAATTGGGCATATGATTACAGCTTAACCTTCGGTGATGGTAGCGAGACTAAAAGTAATGATCCATACTCAAAGGCAGTAACCATCAATGGTGATCGTTCAGTTATTGAAGATTATGATGCAATTAAACCAGATGACTTTAATAGAATGCCTTCATTCTCAAGCCCAACTAATGCAATTATCTATGAAACCAGCATTCGTGACTTTACGAGTGATCCAAACTCAGGTATTAAAGATAAAGGTAAATATTTAGGCATGATTGAATCAGGCGTAGCTCCTGATGGCCAGGTCACTGGTTTGGATTACTTGAAGTCATTAGGCATTACTCATGTTCAAATTATGCCAATGTTTGACTTCGCAAGTATTGATGAAACTAAGAATGATGGAACTTATAATTGGGGTTATGATCCTAAGAACTATAATGTTCCAGAAGGAAGCTATTCAAGCAACGCAGCTAATCCAACCGCAAGAATCATGGAAATGAAAGAAATGATCAACGGTTTGCACAAGGCTGGTATTAGAGTAATCATGGATGTTGTTTACAACCACGTATACTCACCAAACGACCAGGCCTTGCAAAAGACAGTTCCAGGTTATTACTTCGAATACGATGATGATAACAATATGGTAGCTGATAGTGGTTGTGGTAATGATACTGCCAGTGAACGTCTGATGATGAGAAAGTATATCCTGGATTCAGTTAAATACTGGGCTAAAAACTACAACATTGATGGCTTCCGCTTTGATATTATGTCATTGCTTGATACTACTACCATGAATGATATTCGGGATGAATTAAATCAGATTGATCCTGGTATGCTTCTTTATGGTGAAGGCTGGGATATGAGAACCACCAAGCGTGAGATCGGTGCTGGTCAATACAACGCAGATAAAATCCCTTCAATTGGCTTCTTCAGTGATGATATTAGAAACTCAGTAAGATCTGATGAACCAAATTACGCTCCAGGTTTGGTTATCGGTGATGGAAAAGAAGAAAAGTATGAAGCTGATGCTAAGAAGTTTATTGCCAGCTACTTGGGCGGTAAGGACTTAGCAATTCCTGGTGTTACTTGGCAGATTCACCCATACCAATCACCAAGTCAAACTATCAACTATGTTGCTTGTCACGATAACCGTACTTTGTATGACTTGTTGAAGTGGGCTTTACCTGATGAATCTGAAGCTAATATTATTAAGCGTGATAAATTAGCAACGTCAATGATCATGTTAGCAGAAGGTGTGCCATTTGTTTATGGCGGCCAAGAAGCTTTAAGAACTAAAGATGGTAACAATAATAGTTACAATGCTCCAATTGAAGTCAACGAAATTAATTGGGAACGTGTCAAAGACAATCAAGATCTTGTTAACTACTTCAAAGAATTAGTTAATGTACGTAAGAGTCAACCTGCCTTAAGATTGAACAATTATGATGAAATCGCTAAGACAGTAAAGACAGTCAATGCTGGTGAAGGTGGTATCTTTACTTTCGCTTACAAAGAAGATGGCAAGACACTTTATGTAGTATTTAATGTTAACGATAGTAATGCTGAATTGAATGATGTTGATTTGTCTAAAGCTGATAAGTTGCTAGACAGCGATGGAAATGTTGTCTTAGGCAAGACTACAACATTGATGCCACTTAGCACGTTGATTGCTGTAGTTCCAGATGAAACTCCAGTAACCCCGGAAACCCCTAGTGATACTGGCTCCATCACTAATACTGGTTCAGCTGATTCATCACAAATTCAAGGCAATGGTGATACTGATAAGCTTTTACCAGCTCTTGATATTGTTTTGACTCATAATGCTTATATCTATCAAAATGATGGAATTACTACTCTTAAAGAAAATGGTAAGAACATTGTCCTTAAATTGGGTAAAACTATTCATGCTATGAACAATGGTCAAATCTTTACCTTCAATGGTAAGAAATTCTACCAAATTGGAGAAAATGAATACATCAAAGTTAATAATACTTTGAAACGCAAAGTTTTGATCCATAACGCTTTTGTTTACACAAAGAGTGGTAAGGCCATTAAGAAAGGTCACAAGCATATTGTTCTGAAGAAGAAGAGCACAATCTTAGCACTGGATAATGATAAGATTGTTACTATCAAAGGTAAAAAGTTCTATCGCATTGGTAACAATAAATATGTCAAAGTTGCTAATGTTAAAAAGGATTAATTGCTATTCATAATCTTTTCTCCACATAATTACAAAGCTCTGAATCTACTTAACCATTTACTTAATATTTAAAATTGTTTTGGAACAAAAAGGTTTAATTCCTGTTATGGAATTAAACCTTTTTTATTTCTTGATTTTAAATAATCGGAACGTATTTCATCCAAAGCTGCGTCCATTCAGGCGTATTAGTAACGGCTGCTGTTAAATTACTTAATTCTGAAATGAATTTTTGAATATCAAATGGTGAATACGTCCATTCAAAGTTCTTTTTTAATTGATCAGGTTGTTGAACCTGAAGCCAACTTTCAGGACACATTGATATTACATTCCCGTCTCTAAATATGAAGATCAGATCAAGATTTTTACCAATGATAATACTCCCAAGGGTATGCAATAAAGCATTATCAATCGGCATATGCTTAACCTTACTTCTGTCTGTAATGTTGGTGAGTCTTAATTGTTTAATGCTGATATTCTTAAGACTATTCTTTGTAATTTCCATCAAAGCATGAGTTTGGTTTAACAAAGTTTGAACATCTACTGAATTTTGGATGTCTTCTAGCGTTAATTGATGTTCCGTACTTCTGCTTTCATTGATTAGTGCATCCCTCTCAGATATTTCTATTGCTTTATTTTCTGAAGAGCTGGTTGGAGTATCTAATTCGATAGTTCTAGCAGGTTCAGATTTGATGATACCTGATTCCGCATTAGGCCGATTAGTTACATAGCTATTATCAGGACTATCTGTTTTATCAGCAGCATCAATGTCATTAAGTTAAGACATTGACTAAAGCTTGACTTTAAGAACCGAATTATTTTGATTCGGTTCTTTTTGTTTATATGTTTCGGTCTTTTCAAATACGTTTTTAGGAAAGGTCGTATTATGATGAAAAAACTGCAGCTGTACAATTGCTTAAGCATTTAAATGTTGGCCAGTATATTGTCATGATAGACCATGGGTATACCAGCTTTAATTTAATTGAAAATTGTAATCGTCTAAATAATTGTTTTTACGTTGTCCGCACTAAAACGGGGCAAGGGGCAATGAAAGAAATTCGAGCTCTGCCTGATTGTGACTGCGATCGTGATATTTCTTGCAAGGTGACTATTTCAGGTAGCTATTACATGAAGCATAAAAATACCGAAAAAATACATTTGATACTGCATTATAGACATCATTACAAGAAAAACTTTTCAAAGAATACTCAAGATGCAAGCTGGGACTTTGAAAAGCTGTGTACTGTGAAATTTCGTGCTTGCAAAGTAAGAATTAGTGATCCAGACACAGGTAAAGATGAGTGGGAAGTGCTTCTAACTAACCTGAATCGCCAGGAGTTTCCATTGCCTCGCATGAAAAAACTGTATCACTTACGTTGGGGCATTGAAAGTTCTTTTAGAAAATTAAAGTATGATCTAGGCTGTATCCAATTTCATTCAAAGCAAGATAATTTTATTGAAATGGAAATCTATGCTCATATGATTATGTTTAATACAGTCAGTCAGATTAATGCTCAAGCTTATGTGCCACAACGACATTGCAAGTATACTTATATCATAAATTTTAAAATGTCCTGCAGGATTATTCATAAACAATATAATTACTCTTCAACTGATACTACTTTTCTTAAAATTTTACGTAGGATCAGTCGATACACTGTGCCAGTCAGACCTGGACGCAAAGACAAACGCTATATTAAAGTTAAGGCACCAGTTTGCTTCTTATATCGTGTAGCCTAATTAAAAATTCCAATATTATAAAAAGGCTTATTTGTTGTACGCAAAAAGGGTATTGAGTGTCAATGTCTTAACCTAATGACATTGGTGATTTCACGTGTCTTTTTTAATTAAACATGTAAATATTTTTCATAAGCGATCTGACAGAATGAAGTGAAGCGGTTCTGAATTAATAAACCGACCAAAGTACCGATGTGCAATGCATAAACTGTGTGATTCCTGAAGAAACAAATTCCAATTACAATCAAAGGAGCGATGATGTTAAAGAGCTTCATCATCTTAGGACTCCAGCGACTCTTCAAACAGGATGACAAAACATCATGTGGGTGAAAGCACCAAGCACACTCAGAATACATGGCTAAACCTGTAAACGAAATAAGTAAGCCCAAGATGTCGACGCCAAAGCGGGGGATGAAGTCCAGTTTATCAATACCCCACCAGCGCCAGACCGTCGCAAAGGCCTGTATCAGTACACTGTAAGGAGTCAAAAAGATCAGTTCTTTGCGCCACTGCTTCCATGACATTCTTCTTTCAAGAATCATGGTCAAAAAGCTGATCACAATTCCCTCAGTAAAAATTGAAGCACACATTGTCCAACCGAATGCGTGCATCATATTAACAATGGAAGCTGGCCAAAGGATACTCCCCAAGTTAGTGACAATGGTCATCGAGTTTTCAATTGCGTTTAAAGTTATTCCTAAAAATGTATATAAGTAAGTTTTCTTCATTCGTCGATCGTCTCAACTTCAATCTTAGCACCGCCCTTAAAAAAATCGTCAAAAAAAGCCCCTTTAAGGGCTTTCATTAGAGTTCTTATTATAATTTATCTGCCCAGATGATGATCATTTCCTGCCACTCAGCACTTTGACCGATGTTGCGGAACTGCAGACTGAAGAGCTTGGCGTTCATGTGCTTTTCTTGCCATTCTTCATAGATCTCATTTGGCATATCTTCAGTTGATTGATACTTGAAAGAATCAACGTGTAATTTAGAAGCATCAATTGCGTTTTCTTTGTTAAACATCATAGTCACTTCTTTTCACACATTTATTATAGTCAGTTTTGTGAAACTTTGCTCAAACTATGCCTTATAATGTAATTATGTATTGAAAATAGTAATAAAAAAGGAAAGCGAAAATAATATCCAAACCTTTAACTTTTCGCAACAAATGCTTGATAGAATTGCTTTAAAATATGTGGATGATAGTCAAGCTCAGCCCTACGAAGCTAAGTATGTCTTAATGAAGGCACCAGACGAGGAAGGATTGTTTATTTCTAGTTTGGAACTTAGCATCAATGGGGATGAAAAGATGGATATCGTCAGAAATGGTCTGTTGATTATTTTTGACGAAAACGAAGTAAAGCATTTCACTGAGATTTTGCAAGACGCATGGAATGAAGGCGGGATGCAATAAAAATATATAAGGAAGAAAAACGTTAATTAATGAAGAAATTATCAATTATTGTTCCTTGCTATAACGAACAGGAATCATTGCCGCTGTTTTATCCAGCGGTCAAAAAGATCGTCAAAAAAATACCGGTTAAGCCGGAATATATTTTTGTCAATGATGGTTCAAGCGACGATACACTGAAAGAATTGAAAAAAATCCAACAAGAAGATAAGGAACACGTTCACTACATTTCTTTTTCGAGAAACTTTGGTAAAGAGGCGGCCCTTTATGCCGGTCTGCAAGCCGCAACTGGTGACTTGGTGGTCGTGATGGATGCCGATCTGCAGGATCCACCCGAATTATTGATTGAAATGTATTATTTGATCAAGACCGGAGAATGGGATATGGTTGGCTGCCGCCGAGTGGACCGCAATGGTGAAAGCAAGCTGAAGTCCTGGCTGAGCAACATGTTTTATAAGGTGGCCAACAAAATTTCGGAGACAAAATTGGTACCAGGCGTGCGCGACTACCGCATGATGACGCGCCAAGTCGTTGATGCAGTCCTATCGATGTCCGAATACAGCCGCTTTTCAAAAGGAATTTTTAGCTGGGTTGGCTTTAACACGAAGTACCTCAGCTACAGCAATGTGCAACGTGTTGCCGGCAAGAGCGATTGGACCATTTGGCAACTATTCAAATATGCGATGGATGGAATTTCCGACTTTTCTCAAGCACCACTAAACATCACTCTGTGGCTAGGCTTTGTTTCATTTATCGTTTCATTTTTTGCCATCATTTTTATTGTAGTAAGGCACTGGATTTTCCCACAATATGCTATTAATGGTTGGTCATCACTTGTTTGTATCATTCTCTTAATCGGTGGTTTACAATTATTATGCATAGGACTGGTAGGTCGCTATATTGGCCGAATATATTTGCAAGTTAAGCGAAGACCAATTTATATTATTAAAGAAAAGAAATAAAGAAGAGCAAAATGACCCAAAAGATTATTAACAACACGTTGGCAGACGATCGAGTGAAGGAAAACTATATTTTTATTTCTGATATTCATGGCAATCATGAGACGCTTGGTCTAATTGAACAAGCCAAAAAAGACTTCCCATATGCTCAGCTGGTTACCGGTGGTGATTACATCGATGGTCGCGACAGCGTAAAGGAAGTGCTGGACTATTTAATTGAACAAAAAAGTGAAGGTGCCATTGTTTTATTGGGCAACCATGAACAAATGCTGCTTAATTATGCCAATGAATGTGAACATCAAGATGGGATCTGGTTCTTTAATGGTGGTAGTGATACGTTAAGACAATTGTTGGGGGAAGTTGCTACGCCAGAAGAATTGCGCGTAAGCAGGTATTATCGCTTTTTGACGGGATGCCCGATCATGTATGAAACGCCCAACATCGTGTTCGTTCACGGCGGCGTAAGACCAGATGAAAAGTATAATGATCCGGCTACATATAATAGTGTTGATCATGGCTTTAAGATCGATTATGACTTTTACCGCATCTGGGCCAGAGAAAGATTTTGGTATTCCGACACTTTAAATAAAAAGATCGCTCATAATAAGACCAAGAAGACAATCGTCGTGGGTCATACGCCAACTTGTGGACTAGAAGGCGTGTTTGACGATGGTCGCTTGATGAATCGCTTGTCGCCAGATCATTGTATTGTGAGAAAGATGCAATATCCGGGCGAACCTGCTCGCGTCTTTACGGATGGTGGCTCGCACTCTGATCCGTTAATTTATCCACATAATGACGGCAACGTCGTCGTTTTAGACGGTAAAGGCGACGTCGTAAAGGTTTATAACTATAACGATCCGCAAGGAACCGAAGTAGAATAATAAAAAAAGAAATAAAGAAAAACAAGCAAAAATAAAAAGATCGAAATTCGATTAGAATTTCGGTCTTTTTTGATTTAGAGATCCAAAAAATTTTATTAGTCTTCGACTTTCTTAGCTTCGTTCATAGCTTTCATGATTGAAGGGTTCTTTGAGTGACAATCCTTGATCATTTGTAAATCTTCTTCGTTTAATGTAACAACATATTTACTCATAATTTTTATTCCTCGCTTTTATTTGAAAATACACCTTAACTATAGCACTTAAGCCAATTGCTGCAAAGATGAAAATATTCTCAAAAACTTTTTTTAAAATGCTGGTAAATTAAGCGCTTTCATTGTATTGCAGTGTCACAAAGGTATATACCAAAGAATAATGTAAGAGCTCTGTTTTTTGTAGTATATGGAAGAGGATTTATTATGGCTGATAAGAAATCTGGGGGCTTAGTTCCATTATGTAACGGTACTGTTATTACTTGGACTATGCCACCACTTATTTCTGGATTCTTGGTAACTAGTAGTATCACAGGATCAATTTTGCAGCTGATCAATATTGTATTAGACGTTTTGATTTACATGCCATTCATGTCCGCATTGAACAAGCGTCAACTTATGGAAGAAAATAAGGCTAAATAATGATAGCAAGATTAATTAGTGCAAATTCTAGTGAATTGTTAAAAATGAACGGTGACGAGCTTAAGCAAAGCATTAAGGCTAGCGAAGGCCGGACCGTTTTAAGCGAAAACGTAGTAATTCAACCTGCCATTGATGGCTTAACGATGTCAGAAATTGCGGCTGCCTTTGGTGCGGACCTGATTTTGCTTAACTTATTTGATGTGTTTGAGCCTAAAGTTAGCGGTCTGGAAGTTAAGGACGCAAAAGGCACTGTGCCAGGATTTACTAGCGATGAGTTGATTAAGATTGTCAAAATCGTTCATCAACATGATGGCTTGGTAATGAGTACGATTGGTACTAGTCAGGAGAGTTCTGGCAAGGACGTGATTCGCGAGATTGCGCTTAAAAACAAGACTTGCAGTGTCGATATCCAACATATCGGGGACGCCGCATGGGGCGTGTTGTCTCCAACAGAGACTATCTTTGAATTAAGTAAAACAATTCGCGGCTTGAATCATACTATTTCAAGAATGGCGCGTTCTATAAATAGGTAATAATTACATTATTAATAGGTAGAAAAAGGTCAATGGATAACATTGATCTTTTTTTCTGTAATAGTTTTTGCAGAAATGTTTCAGAGTGTTAAGAGCGAACATGCTTTTGCACATAGCAAATAAAAAGTAAAAAGTGGGTTAAAACGTTGACATAACAACATTTTGCATCATCAAAAATAATTTACATAAATATTACAAATGTTACAAAGGTGACACATTCAGTAATACTTTCTTAATAAGCGAGTGATATTCCTGTTATGGTTCTGCAACGAAAGCACTGTAGTATATAACTTGTCAATTGAATGAGACAGACGAATAAGTGAAAATTCGTTACTTATTATTTACTTTTTAAACTTTAAGGAGAGAATTTTTTTGAAAATCAAATCTATCTTAGTTAAGTCAATTGCAGTAGCTGCTATGTCAGTTACAGGTTTAGTAGTAGCAAACAACGCAGGTTCAAACACTGCACAAGCTGCTATCGTCCAAAACGATGCAAGCGTAGTAACTGTAAACTACGTTTCAAATAACTCAATCAGCGTATACAACAACTATGAAAACCCAGTAGCAACTGGTCAAATTTTAGCAAGCAACACTTCATGGAAAGTTATCAAGACTGCTTACGATTCAAAGGGCCACAAGTGGTACGACTTAGGTAAGGACCAATGGGTTCGTGCTAAGTACGTAACTATTGGTCACCACGCAGCTGCTACCCAAACTCAAACTACTGCTCCAGCTTCAACTCAAGCTCCAGCACAATCACAAACTCAAACTCAAAACACTCAAACTGCTTCAAATACTAGCGCTTCATCATACACTTCAAACGCATCAGGCTCAGAAGCAAGTGCTAAGGCTTGGATTGCTAACCGTGAATCAGGTGGCTCATACAGTGCTTCTAACGGTCAATACGTAGGTAAATACCAACTTTCAGCTTCATACTTGAACGGTGACTACTCAGCTGCCAACCAAGAAAGAGTTGCTGACAACTACGTAAAGAGTCGTTACGGTTCATGGTCAGCTGCTAAGTCATTCTGGCAAGCAAACGGTTGGTACTAATAAGCAGCCTCGAAAATAACAATTTAATAACGGCTAAAAGGCACGCGCTTACATTCAAGTTGCGCGCCTTTTTTGCTATAATAACCATATAAGTTATAAGGGATACTGGTAGTGTACAGGGAACAACGGAGGTAAACCATATGTTCAAAAAGATAATGATGACTTTACTTGCCAGTGTTTGCTTGCTAACTTCCGCTACTGCAGTCACGGAATATGCCACACCACAAACTGTGCAAGCTGCTACCAAGGGTAAAGTACAAGTAAAAGGCAGTAAGAAAGTCCGACTTTATACTTCGAAGGGCAAAAAGACTAATTACTACGCTTACGCCAGTAGAAAATATTCTTATTCCAAAAAAGGTTATATAAGAATTGGCAAGAAGAAATATTCAGCTTATAAGCTTAATGCCAACTCTTATTGGATTTTGGCTAGAAATGTCAAAACAGTGAAGAATACAGCTCCAGCAACTAATCTTTATGCTCAAGCAGCAATCAGGATGCCAAGCGGCTACACTCTTTCCGCATTGCTTGATGCATATAAGGGTAGCCCAAGTCCTGAATTCGTTAAGGCTTCTATGGAAGGTATGGAGATCAACAACTTCTCGCGTATCGTAGCTGGAGAAAGCAAAGACGATGACAAGATGATTGATCCTGACCATCTTTCAGCTAAAGATAAAAAGGAATTGGCTGAATTCTCTTTGCGTGTAATTAACAGTGCACGTGGGCAACTTGGCTTGCGTCCATGGGTTTACAGCGAAGGTACACAAAAGTTAGCTGATGATGTTGCTAAAGAATATCAAGATCACGGCCACAGTATCAAAGATAATGGTCACTATGTTGCCGGAATCGTTAGAGCCTGCAAGAAGAATGGCCTTAACTTAGATGACAACTACGTTGAAGACATGGCTGGTTTTACCATTAATAAAAAGACCATGCCAATGGGTGAAATGAAACGTGACATTTACTTTGGCTTGAAGCAAATGATCTTCGGCTTTGCCGGTGCTGGTGAAGCTCAACGTGGCGACAGAAATCTTTACCGTGAATGGGAACACGCTGGTGACATCTTCAACACCCAAGGTTCTCGTCATGATGGCGACTACAATTATTATGGCTTCAGTATTTCAAGAACCGGTAATATATATTCAATGCACTTCATCAGTGTGCCATCATTTATTGTGGATAGTAAAGAATTCAACAACAGTTTCAGACCTTAGAATTAAAATAGCCAAAGAGCACGCATTAAGCGTGCTTTTTTGATAAGATATAGAAAACGTGAAAATACGGGGGAAATTTTTGTGACAAAAACTTTATATCTAGTTCGTCATGGACAGACTTATTTTAATTACTACCATAAGGTGCAAGGGCGTTGTGATTCACCACTTAACGAGAAGGGTATCCGCCAAGTAGAAATGGCGCGCGATTACTTCCAAAAACATCGCACTCACTTTGATAAAGCTTTTTCTTCAACACAAGAAAGAGCATGTGACACCTTGGAAATTATTACGGACCACAAGATGCCATATACGCGTTTGAAAGACTTGCGGGAAAAGTGCTACGGTATCTTTGAAGGCCGCGATGAATTCTTGTTGCCATGGAACTACGGTAATTCTAATGTTGATCCAACTATGGAAAAAAATGAAGACGTGGTAGCTCGCATGCGCCGCGCCGTTGTGGAAATTATGGATGGCATTGACGATGGTGAAACCGCACTTGTTTGCGGCCACGGCGATATTTTGGCTAGATATGTTAGGGATGCAACTGATAATCCTAACTTTCCTGGTTTTGCCAATGCCTCAATTGTTAAGTTGACAGTTGATGGCGATAAAGTTCATTTTGATGAGTATGTGTGGCCCGCAGAAGATTTGGGATAACTTTAAATGACAATAAATTTGTATTTGGTTAGACATGGACAAACTTTATTTAATAAAGAACATCGGATGCAGGGTAGTTGCGATTCTGCTTTGACTCCATTGGGGATTAAGCAAATTGAAGCTACGCGCGATTATTTTGCGCAAAATAGCATCAGCTTTGATCGGGCATATTGTTCTACGCAGGAGCGTGCTAGCGATACGCTTGAAATTATCGCTGGTCCTGAGATGGAATATGATCGCTTGAAGGAACTAAAAGAAAAAGACTACGGCATTTATGAGGGTAGAAATATTCTGCTCTGGCCGTTATTTAGGCGTTTTATTGGCAGCAGCACGATCGAAGATGACCGTGAAGTAACTGAGCGAATGGAACGCGGGATGAATTTGATCTTGCGGGATGCCCAGGATGGCGAAAATATCCTGGTTGTGGGTCACGGCGACAGCATGTGCCACTACATCCGTGAGCGCGCCGGTGGTGCCAAGTTTACCGGCTTTCATAATGCCGAATTTGCTTTGCTTAAGAGCGATGGCAATGATGTTGAATATGAAGAAAACGTTTGGCCTGCCAAAAATGTGCGAATCGATCAAATAACTGGTAATTAGTCGTTCGAATTTGGTACATTAGCTTATAATAAGTGTGTAAAAATTATGATACGAGGCTAGAAGAAAAATGGATGAAACACCAATTTTTAAAATTACTAAGTTAAATATTGCAGAAAATGATCGTAGCGAATATATTCGTGAAGCAGAAAAGAATATGCATGATTCAATTCCTGCAGAAGAAGGTACTTTGCTTATTGGTAGCGGCCACGACGACGCACAAGGCGAAGACAATTACGAAGTAGAATTGTTCCGCAACAAGGGTGCAGAAGATTTACACATTGCTGAATCTCACGCTGATGACTTTGCTGAAGTAATTGACAAGATTGCTACTAGCAAGAAAGTTATCGATTTGAAGCCAGAAGTAATTACTACTCATGCCCAAAAGGCTTTAAACAGTTACGCAGACAACTTCGTTATGCGTTTAGTTAAGGTTGAAGTTAAGAAGGGTAACGAAGAAGCATTTGCTCACTCAGTTAAGAAGGAAATTACTACAAGTATTGCTTCTGAACCAGGCATGGAAATTATGATGTCCGGTACCAACAAAGAAAATCCTAATGAATGGTATTTTGTTGAAGTTTACGCAAATGATCAAGCATACGACAACCACGTACAAACACCACATTACGAAGAATACATTGAAGAAACTGACGGTATGGTTGAAAGAAGAGACGTTAAGACTCTTGTAAGAGATGTCTTAGCAACTCAAGGTGCTATTGTTTTGGATTAATAAATAAAGAAAAGATGCCGCCTCAAGGCGGTATTTTTTTGAGGGTAAAATTATGATGAACACAATCGTTTTTGCTCACCGCGGCTTGCCGGTGAAGTTTGCGGAGAATTCACTTGAAGGCTTCCGTTATGCGGTGACGCATGGCGCAGAAGGCGTGGAGTTCGATGTGCATTTGACTAAGGACAAGGTGCCAGTGGTGATGCACGATGAAGAAATCGACCGTACGACTGATGGAACGGGTTTTATCAAAGACTACACGATAAGCGAACTTAGGAAGTTTCATTTAGCTAATGGTGAGCCGGTGCCGATGCTCAGCGAATTGTTTGAAGTTTTACAAAATAGGGATATTTATATCAACCTGGAATTTAAGACCAACAAGGTTCATGATGTTGGAATCGAAGGCATCGTTTTAGCATTAGCCAAGAAGTATCATTTTGTCCATCCCATCATCTTCTCTTCCTTCAATTACCAAACCTTGAAAAATTGCCAACGGATCGATTTGCATCAGCAGTACTGCTTTTTAACGAAGATGCCGGTGGCTTTGCCAGAGCGTTTTGTGAAGAAAAATCACTTTGCGGCCATTCATCCGCATTTCTATTTGCCAAGTAAGGTAACGCAGCGGATTTGGACGGTGGATAATCCGAGAATTGCGAAGCGGTATTTCAAACTAGGTGTAGCTGGGATTTTTACGAATAATTTTGAGTTGATGAATAAGGTGAAAGAGAAAAGTAGATAAAATGTGATAATCATAGTTATTCTAATTATGATTATTTATAGTCGAAAAATTTGACAACTAAAATTAATTCAAAAAATTCAAATTTTTACTTGCATTTTATTTGTCATTCCCCTATACTATTAACTGTTGAGCGGTTGAGAGATCGTTCAAATAGAACCAATCAAGTAAAAGGTTTGAAGATTGGGTTATAGCCAAGTGGTAAGGCAATGGTTTTTGGTACCATCATGCGCTGGTTCGAATCCAGCTAACCCAATAAGTCAGATCAGGCAGTGAGCCTGATCTTTTTTTGTGCAAAAAATAAAGGTGAAGCCATTTATATACGGCTGGCTGTAAATGCTTTTCTTTACATATGTATCATGCATTAATAAATTGTGTGCATATATGACCAAACTATTGAACTCCTTTAGTTATGAAATTACGATAATGGTGTTTTAAATGATTAAGTAATTCTAGTGGGAGTTAAGAAATGAGAAAAAGATATAGATATGGTGTTTTTATTGTCAGCACTATTTTGGCTGCGCACCTTTGGCAATGAATAATAATGTTGTCAAAGCTGATGCTATGGAAAAACCAGCTCAAAGTAATAATGCCAAAGGCGGTCAACAAGGTGCCACTGGTGAAGCTAATGGTACCCAAGGTGATCAACCACCAACCCCGTAGCAAAACCCGATTCTGAAAATTCAGCAGTTAAAGTGCAACATGCTGGTACAAAAGAGGATGCTCATCAAATTACTGAAAGTCATGATAATTTAGATCCTCAAAAAGAAATTGATATTGATGCCACCAATTCAACCGAGTGGGACGCAGTAAAATATATAAAAGACAAATACGGTAAAAACATCCATATTAAAATTGATGATAGTGACGTAGAGTATGATTTCATAAGTACAGTTAGAGATAAAAATGGTAAATCAGTTTCCTATGTTGAAGGACCTAATTGAAGAGAAGGCCTTGTTTCAATGTCTCTTGAAGATGGCGACGTTATTCAAGTAGTTGCTGTGCCTAGACAATTGGATTCAAACAAGTGGTATAGTTGGACACCTGTAGATAATCAATTTGGTAGTAAGGGTAATCAAGGTGATCCAATTAATCATGCAAAAAAGCTAATGGGTGGCGATCTCCCTGATGATATTGCTAATAGGGTAGTAGATGATAAAACTACTGGTAAATTAATTGAACAAACCGATGAATATGGTAATTTACCCACTATTGTAAGTGCCAAAAATGCGGATGGAAAAATTTTTAATTGGGTAGAGATAGATTTACACCCGCATTTAAATTCGTGGTTTCTAAAGGTGCTAAAGAAGTAGTCCCTATCTCTATGATTCAAGGTAGAAAACGCAATTCAATAAACGGCGAATTAGTAATTGATCCTACTGACCCAAGTTATCGTGAAGAAGTTTCTCCAACTACCCCAGCTGATATTTATAATCACCATAATACGGTGACTGTAGATCCAAACCAAAAGCAAAAAGATACAATTAATATCACTGATGATCCAGCTGCAACAGACAATCCATCAGCTTGGAAGGAGCCTACTGGTACAGATGATGGTGCTGGCTTTGATCTTACTACAGCTGGAACTACTAGCATTAAAACCTCTAATGTTTCAAACACAACTGAAGTTCCGGAAAACAAAACTAACAATTCTGTATTTGTTCCTGATGACACAAAGATCAATGTAACTAATTTGAACAAGTTGATTTTCGTACACAATGCCTTCATTTATGATGAAAATGGTCATGTTGTTCAAGAAGACGGTGCATATCAAATTAAGACTCAAGGTCAAAAAGTCAAGATTCTTGATAATGGACGTGTGTACAAATTTAACGGTCAAGAATATTACAAGATCGATTCAGGTGATCCAGATCATCCATACTATGTAAGAACAAGTTCTGTAGGTAAAGCCCCTAAGAAACAAGCCGTTGTAATGCGCGGTACTCTTAAGAGTTACAGAATTAATGTTTACAGTAAGAATGGTAAAATTATCGGTACTTGGAAGAAAGCAAAATAAGCTCAAACTAAGAAATAAATTCTAACCACAAATCAAAAGAGCATCTACTGCCAATTTCGCAATAGGTGCTCTTTTCGTTTTTAAGTATCAAATATTTCATGTTATAATCTGTATATGAAAAAAAACCAACGGATTGCAGCCGTTGACTTCAATCGTAGTTTTAGATAACTGTATGCTTAGCTAATCCTTGTGATTAGCTTTTTTTGTTATTGCGTAGGCTATAGCCAAATTAATAGCTAATTTAATGAAAAACGCCCGAAAATCCCCGTATTTTAATGCGG
>UMGA01009258.1_pt1 | contig 17624 bp, 15 predicted proteins | sample 1965171 | NCBI WGS metagenome assembly UMGA01 (sample SAMEA4836062, study PRJEB28245) | human gut metagenome | biome: gut microbiome; material: fecal sample | place: Denmark | collected 2008 | reverse complement strand
CCTGTATTTTAAACTGTCTAATTTTTAGGTCTCAGTTCATTTCGTCAGGGGGTGAGTTTTTTATTTTTTATAATAGTAATAGAAACTTCTCTTAATTAGGCTGATCTTATTGCAATAACGGATGCCTACTTTTAAAACAACCGATTTATTAATAAATATTGAAAATTTTTAGGAAGAATAAAGCGTTCTCTTGTGAAATTAGAGAACGCTTTATTACTTTAATTTACTGAAACAATTTGTAACTATTGAAAATAGAAAGAAATTGTTCCTTCGATAGTTTATTAATATTAGTGACATTTGCATGCTTCAAAGCCTGTCGGAATTGGTTTTTAGTAAAAAGAACGCGATATTCACGGTTTACCCACTTATAAACAAAAGATTGATACTCTTTGTAGTCCTTCTTTAAAATCAATGGTTGATGTCGTTCAAGAACAATCAATACAGAGTCTACATTCGGTTTAGGGTGAAAATATGCTCGTGGCACTTTTTTGAGAACTCTTATGTCCAATTCCACCATCAATAGCAAACCTAAAGCTCGTTTCGTATTTTGTAATCTTTTTGCAAAACCATTCTCCACAATAAGGTAACTATATTTCGAATTGCTTTCAAAAGCAATTTTTTTGACAATATCAGTACTGATGTTAAAGGGGATATTACCAAATATTTTATAGTCTTTGTTTTTGGGGAAGTTAAATTTCAGAATATCCGTATGGATAACTTTTATATTCTGAAAAGGCTTCACGACTTTTTGGGTGACTTGACACAAGTCCTCATCAATTTCTATAGAATCCACCCACCGACTCATTTTGACAAGTTCTTTGGTAAAATGACCTTTTCCTGATCCAATTTCTATTACATTATCTTGTTTATTTATATTCGTATGATTCAATATCTCTTTTACATGCTTTTTAGAAGTAATAAAATTTTGAGTGTCCTTTGGGTTTTTCTGGTTCATTATAACCTTCTCCTTGCTGGTTATAATGAACTCACATTAAGAGTTCATTACAACCAATTATTTTTGATCTGGGTTATAATGAACCCTATTAATGACACATATAGAAAAAATACCCATACTTTTATCTCCTTTCCATTTTTTTCATTATGAATGAGATAAAGTAATATCTACTACTGCGATACTAGTGCACATACTTGAAACCTCCTTACGTAACTGATTATATCATTTCTGTTTACTTTTTAGAATAAAGCTCTATATGTAATTTTTGCACTTTACATTTCAGTTGGACGTTTTCTTCAAAGTAATATGTTTTTCTTGTCTTCTGTCCAGTCAATCATTGGTACTGGCTCAATGGTTTCATCATGAGATTTAGGTTTTCGTGGGTAAAAACGGTTATAGATTTCGAGATGAACGACCTTTCGACCACGAGTTCCTTTATGCATATCCAAGTCCATATCGTCGATTTTCAGATTGATTTCGTCCATTGCAGGCTGTAAAACATTTTGATTGAACTGTCCAAAGGAATAGCTTTTAGGTGCTCCCATCATTTTTATCAATTCTTTAGGACTAGCCTGTAAAGTAGGACAGGTTTTACCTTTGTCTTTATTTGCTTCACGCATCAATTTATACAAGCGTATCGAGTATTTAGAGTCGAGTTGAACTGTATCAAACAAACGATATTGCGTATAATCGCTCTTTAATTGCAGAAGATAGGGAGCCAGATCGCTAGACAATCGAATCTCAACTTGGCCATTCTCATGATATTTCGCACTTTCAACCCACCCGGTTTGCGTAATGGTTCGCTCTTGTTCGTCTAATATCAAAACTTCTTTTTTTCGAAGTGTACCGATGGCTTTAGCTAAATCAGAGTAGTTTTTCCTGTTTCTTTTGTATCCGAACAACTTCCCTAATTGATAAAGCGAAGTATTAATAATGTTAAAATCTCGGTCATCAGGTTTGATTTTAGAGATTACAAAATCCATTATTTTCAGTTCTCTTGCAGTTAAATCATGGCTCGCTTTCGTGATTAAATCGTTATGTGATACGACATAATAATAACTTTGGTCGTCAACATCATCGTTAAAATTACGGTCTTTATTAAATAAATAGTTTGCCATAAACTGAACTCCTTTCTTAATATTAATAAGTATAAACTAAATCATAAGTAAAATCAATAATTAACGTAATAATTGCTTATCATTCGTGTACTTTTTACTTATGATAGGTGTACTTTTTACTTATGATACACCTCTACAAACATTGATACAAAAGCATTCTAACCTCCCTAAGTACTTAAAGTATTAATAAAGTATTATATAAAGTACTTAAAGAGAAATTTGTGTTCCGATTTAAACAATCAGAGAAACACACAAAATAAAAAAAGATTAAGTTCAAGAACTAAGAGCTTAAAGGTCGTCTTGCTGCGCAAGCCTGCATTAAAAAAAATCAAGTTCAAGATCAAGAACTTTTTTTCAAGGAAAAGACCTGTTTAAGCAGATTACTTAAAGTTAGATGACCTTAACTGTTCGCTTACTGCGTTCAGAGAGCGAGTGATAGGCTCGCTACGCTCGGTTAAGGCTTACGCCCTAACAACCACCAAAAAACTTCTAAACACGTTAAAAAGACCCTCGTTGTTTCTAGGTTCTTTTTTTAGTGGTTCTCTGCTTCTTTTCTTTATCAAGATAAAGTGGCAAAGCTAATAAAAAAATAGACATCATTATTGACTTTTGGTTGCCATTGAATACAAAACCCTCGGAAAAAAAAGAAATAAGTAGCACTACACTCATCAACACTAAAACACCTTTTACAACTGTTGTACCTGTGATTGTCATAACCTAATCTCCTTGTCATTTAGTTTTTATTTGCAGTTATTTATAGATTAATTATGAACAAAAAAACGTTGCTGTCACAACATTTCTGGCAACTTTAGATGATTAACTATGCATCAATCAATCTGAAATCGTCTCAGAAACGCCACCACAACAACGTTTTAAAGAGAAATTACAATTTATCGGCTCATTCCACGACTTCTCGTTCTTTCCTGTTTATTTTCATTTTCGTTTAAACGCTCAAATTCTCCCCTAGGAGCGTTTTTAGATATTTCGTGAGTAATTCCCTTTAAAACATCTTTAAGTTGCTTAGAGTCACCTAGAATTCGTTTAAAAGCATCTTTTACGTTCAGATAGATACTGCCGATTTCCTTTTTGAGTGATTTTACCGTATCTTTTAATGTTTTATTTTCTTTTTCAAGACTTCTTTTTTGTTCTAAAAGGTCGTTATAGTCGTCCACATTCACGTTAAAACGGTGTCTTAAATCGTTATAATCATCGATTAGCTCTTTATTTTCTTTTGGAAGATCTGTTTCAACGTAGCGTTTCAATCGCTGGTTCGCCTTATATAAGTCATCGTGGTCTTGTAAGAATTTATCTAATTTCTGCTTTGGTATAACAACGTTTCCTGTCTTTTGTTCTTCATTTTTCTTAAACCAACTAGTAGCACTTCCTGCACCAGGTCGTGGCGTCTTGTCTGCCTTGACAATACCTTCGTTATCATCTGATCTTACTTCAACAGTAACATGAGCACTGGCTTGGAAGTTGCCGTGCCTGAAAGTTCTCGTTGAACCGATCCAACATGCAGGTCCTCTACGTGTAAGTCTTTGGTAAATCCCGAAATTACCATTACCAATCATCTTTGTTTGGAAAGGACTCAATTCCTTAACTGCAACTGATTGTGGTTTAATAACAAACAATGTTAGAAGACACGCTAAAATAAAAGAAATGCTCCTAATTTTTGTTAATATATTAATTTATATAAGATGCAAATAATAACACTATTAAGTTTTTAAAATATAAAAAAGACGCTACATTCGTAGCGCCCTTTCATTTTATTAATAAATTCTAGTTTTCAACGATCAAATTCTTAAGATCATCTGGTAAGTTAAGTGGAGCATACTTAGCACTAACAATCTTCAATGCTGATTGCTTTACGTATCTCTTCTTGCCAATGTAAACGTATCTAGTCTTACCGTTCTTAACAATCATTGATGATTTGTACTTCTTGCCATACTTAATAGTCTTCTTGCTTGCAGCGAAGGTAATCTTCTTTGACTTCTTACTCTTCTTGTAAGCGTAGTAGATCTTAGCACCCTTCTTTGACTTAGGGGTTACAGTAATGTATTGCAAGCTTCTTTTGTAAGCATCTTGAATGGCCTTTACATCGTTGTTTGCTTGTTCAACAAAGGCTGATTCAGTTGGAACATTGCCTGAAGTAGTTACATCAGTTGATGGAATGAAGACAAAGCTGTCTTTACCATTGATTGTTCTATTTTCAATGTAGTACAAAGTTACGGTCTTGTCGCCTTGCTTAGCTTCAGTTGACCATAAAACATTAATGGTTTGACCCTTAGTATAATTTGAATCAATTTGGTCTGGATTGGCTTGATCCTTAGCTACGACAACAAGCTTTGGATTATCACTATTTACAATAGCTGAAACAGTTCTATGTTTTACACTAACATTACCAGTCTTAGTATTTGAAGATTGAGTGGTGCCTGCGGCATGAACTGGTTGACCCATTGCCATGCCAGTACCAGCAAGACCTGCTGAAAGCATCACAGCAGCTGCTAATGAAGTAAATAATTTTTTAGTTTTCATTTATAAAATCTCCTAAAAACAAAACTCTTATAATTTAATTATAACATTATTTAGGAAATTGCATTAATTACTTCCCCGCAAAGAGCTGGCCGATTGTTCCCATATCTTCTGGGGCAATCGTAAAGTCAGTTTGCGGATTTTCAACGATATCATCTGCTTGAACAATTGGCACAATTCTCTTTTGGGCAAAGTAGCGCAAAACTAATTCCATCGTGCTTGTACCATAATGGCCGGCGATTTCGGCCAATGCATCAATATCGCCTGCAACCGAAAGTTCCACTTGCATCTTGTTTTCTCTAGCTAATTTGATTAAAGATCCATCTTCGTAATCCAAATTAATTACGCTGGGCTTAATCTTAGGTGCTTTCAAAATAGCAGCCAAGGTATCACCATTAGCATTGGTTACACCAATATTCTTGAGCCAACCTTGAATTTTAACTTGTTCTAATTCTTGCCAAAGTTGATTATTACGTTCGGCGTCATCACTTAAGCGAAGCATAGCCAAATCGGCATGTTTAGTAACCAGATTATTTCTGATTTCTTTCAAATTATTACGCATCTCTTCACGCGTATTAACTTTTTCAGAAACCTGAATTTCCACGTAAGTTTGTGGACTCAGATTTTTAAAATCGATTTTTTCATCCGCAGTGCAATTAAGCAAACGATATCCTGCCTTCATTGCCCTTGCGACATCTTCATCACTGGTAACAGTGACGCCAACTTTTGGCATCAAGCTACCATCATTCAAAACAACTGCTTCATCTAATAATGACATTAAATCATTTCTCTCCTTAAGCTAATTCAACATAAATTTTGATAGCTTCTTTGACAGTTTGATAAACAGTTGAGACATGCAAAGTATGAGCTAAAAACTTCTCCTTCTCATCCTTTGACATTTCTGAGTCAAAGAAGACTTTTATGTTCATTTCAGTTACGACGGATTTGCCGTGACCTAGATTTTCAGTTTTAGCATTATTTTCTACACGAAAATTTTTCACGTCTAAACCATGTGACTTAGCGACCATTCCTGCGGACATTACGATGCAGGAATTTACGCTACCACATAGATATTCGACCGGGTTAGGGCCCTTATCATGTTCCTTATCGTTGTCATCACAGATAAATTCATGCTCACGGGCCTGGTTAGCAATTTGCCATTCTGTGTCTTCAAGCTTGGACTTTACTAAATATTCACTCATAATGTTGATCCTTTCTTCGTAAATTAATGGTGGTCAATTGCTTCGTTTAAACGTTTGCGCCAGATAAAGTAAACTAGCAGCGTGAATGGAATCAATACTAGTTCTACTGGATAAAACCATTCAATTGGCAACACGCTATCAACTACTCCGCTTAGCATTGGGCCAAAGGCCATCGCAATATCAAGTCCTAAATAAAAGGTAGAACTAGCTAAACCTTGTTCCTCAATCGGAGCAAGTAAAAGTGAGGTTGATTGTAAAACTGAATAAATAATGCCATAGCCCATTGCCATTCCGGCTGCGGCTAAAGCCATTTGCCAATTATTGTTCATCATGGCTAATAAGCTGATATATGCGATGGTTGAGATTAAGCTAATCCAGAACCAAACACCGAAGCGAACAGTATCAAAATAGCGTTTCAACCCAATTCTGATGATCAGTAGTACTACCGCATAGATCAAGAAATATGATCCTACGGCAACAGACAAATGCTTTTGTTCAACATAGGTAACGAGATCTGCCTGCGTTACAAAATATGGTGTCGCAAACAAGGTAGTCAAAATCGCTACCGGTAAAACATTCATCTGAATAATCTTGAAATGCTTTTTAGGCATCTTGCTTTTATCTTTAACAATTGGCTTGGCATGATCACCCACGAATTGGATAGCTATTACCATTAATAATGCGGAAATAGCCGAGGCGATCAAGCTCTCACGATAACCGATTTTTTGATAAATATTAATCGATAATGCCGGTGCCAAAGCCATGGCTAAGGCATTCATCAAACCATAAAAGCCCATTGCTTCGCCCACGTGCTGCCGCGGCACCAAGAATGCCAGCCAAGTTGTCATACAAACGGTACACAAAACATAGCCGGTACCATTGATCAATCTGAATAAAAGCAGCCAAGCACTTGATGGCGTAAAGACATAGCCTAATACACCAATTAAAATCAAAACACCGCCAATAAAAGATAGACGATATTTTGAAAACTTATCTGTCAAATTGCCGGCAATAGGACGCAAAAACATTGCGGCAACACTCATAATACCTACGATTACACCGGCAAAGGCGCTGCTTGCCCCTAAGTTCTTGGCATAGCCATTGATCAACGGATTAACGAACATCGTACTAAACATAAAGAAGAAAGATGCTGCCATCACTAATACAACATCTTTGGTATAAATAGATTTTTTCTTTGCCAAATTAATGCCCCATTTCTTTAGCTTAATTATACAGCTATTGGCAAAACCTATTTAGCAATCTTCAAAACTACGGCAAAGACGATCAGTGAACCGATCCCCAGTACCACGGCCACTCTAAATAACAGCCAGAAACGGTTGTAAATTAGCGTTTCGTTTAAAAATACGACCATTGTTTGACCAACGGAGTTTTTGGCAACCCTGTAAGCATATTGATTTCGACCTACATCTACGCTGCCTGAATCTTGATGGTCAGATAAAGCATTTCTTGTAATGCTTTTAATTTTCGTACTGTTAACCTGATAAACATTATTATCGTTAACTACGGTCACACGGTGTGACGCATCCACTGATCCCGACAAGACCGCCCAGAGTGATTAACAAAACCAGTAGCAATGCAGCAACGGAAGTCCCGATGAACTTCCAACGGAATTTTTGAATTATCTAATCACCTACTTAACTAATTCATAACTACCACCTTTTTCGCCTTCAATTTTAACTGTGCTACCGATTGACCGCAGTTTTTGGCGTAAATATGAAACATAAACCCAGACTACTTCTGGATTGGCATCTTCGTCGTTCTTCCAAACGCGATTAAAAATATCTTCGGTTGATAATTCTTTATTTTCATTTAGCAAAAAAATAATTCATCAATTGGGTCTCAGGGCCGCTTAATTGAATGGAATTATGACTGGCCAGGTTTTGTTGTTCAACGTTAAGTGTTACATCCCCCACAGTCAATAAATTAGGAGTGTAATCATCTTCGCGCCGTTCTTTTGAACACAATCTCGCAAGGAGCTCTTTTAATGAAAATGGCTTAGTAATATAGTCATCGGCACCACTATCAAGGCCAGTTACGCGGTCGTCAACTTCGGCTTTAGCGGTAAGCATCAAAATATAAGTCTTATCGTCGCTTTCTCTGATCTTCTTCAGCGCAGTAATACCGTCCATTACTGACGAATCGTCTGCATGCTTACATCACAAGAAGCAAGCTCGTCAGCTACTCGTTTTAATTCTTTCCCGATCATCTCAGGATTCTTGATCTGATGTTTATATTTCATTTCATGTTCAAGACTTGCCCAAGTGTCCATGGCAATTGTTCTTAGCTGCACTTCAACAAAATAATGACCTGGAATATTGCCGTCGACATCTTCGTCGGGTACGGTAATTTCAAGAATCATATGATATGAACGATAACCATTAGGCTTAGCGTTAGTAATATAGTCTTTTTCGTTATAAACACTTACATCATCCCAACTCTTGATGTAGTCAATACAGGTATAAATGTCATCAATAAAGTTGCAGACAACACGCAAGCCGATACTGTCACGCACTTCACGCAAAGCCGAGTGTGCAGTCAATGGATAATGCTTTCTGGTACATTTTTCTTCCATACTAGCTTCACTTTTTACACGGCCATTTAAGTGTTCATATAAACGCTCATGATGAACTTTTTGGTAATTGTTGTTTAATTCATCAAAACGATTCATTAACTGGTTAAGTATCTTATCCAGTGTGGGGGGCGTATTTTCCGTAAATATTCAACATTAGTCCCTTCTTTCGTTTAGGTCATTATAACAATCAATTTTGACTTTTCTTTGAAGGCTTTGAAAACATTATCAAAGTCTTAACTTCGTATAAAAATTTTTAAAAATATGAAAAGAGCACCTATCATTTTGGATAGATGCTCTTTAATTTAAGTTAGGAATCGTTGTTTAATTTTTAGTTTCTATTTTTGCTTGGTATTCACCACCTTAACGTATTGATTTACTCCAATTTGGTAGAAACGCTTGCCCTTAATTTTGACAATTGCTCCATTATTCCATGCACGAATTGTCTTCCGCTTTCTCAAAAGAACTGGTTTGTGACCCTTCTTGAAAAGCTTGCCTTCTCTAGTGTAAACAAATGCGTTACGACTCATTTTTACATTCTTTGAAGGAATTGTATTAGTAGCTCTAATGAATCTATTTTTACCAATTTGATAATATTTTCGTCCATTAATAGTTACCAATTTACCTTTATTCAAGGCAGTGATGGTTTTACCAAACTTATAAATTTGTGGTGCACCATTAACTTTAACAGCCTTCCCCTGACCATCATAAACATAAGCATTCCGTGTCAGAATAATAGTCTTACTAATTTTTTCTTGTCCTGATTGATCAGATGTCGATGTTGTTAAGCTTGAATTAGTATCAACCGAATTAGTTGGATTAGAAGTTACTACCTCATTGCTATTATTATCAACCGTGATTTCATCACTAGGATTGCTAATATTATTTTCGTCATCTTTGTTTGGATTACTTGGTTTGTTAGTATTGTCGGTATTTTGATTATCATTACCAGAATTGTGACTATCATCTGGTATCTTTTCAGTTGGCTTATCCTTTACAGCCTCAATATCACCGACAGTGATAGAACGTTTACCTTGAACTTTGCTATTAATATAGAGCCAGAAGCTTTCAACACTCTTTAATGATGAATCATCAATCTTCTTGCCCTTGTTCTTGGTATCCCAACTAGCTGGAGCAAATTCAGTAAATGGAACATATAATTGACCATTATGAGCTTTACCAAGATCAACGTGAGCTTCAAAAGTTACTCCATTCATTTGAGTTTGAAGGTCAAAATCATCGCCTGGATGACTAGTATTAGTCAAATTAATGACTACTCCTTTATTGCCTACCCAATTCTTAGGAGTTTCAAAAGCTTTACCACGTCCTGCATATCCATTAGCACCGATATCATAAGTATATTCGGCAGAATAAGTACCGTCACTATTCTTAATCAAGTGTAAGTCGGCACTATCACCATTTGATGCATAAGCAGAATTAAGCAATGTGTCACTGCCTAAGTAGTCATCATAATTAAATTTATCAACGACATTGCCATTCTTATCAACTGGTTTAGCCTCGTTAGCTAATTCCACTTTGGTTAAAATAAGTTCATTAAAGTCTTTAATTCCTTTACCAACAATACCAAATTGAATACTCTTTTGTGGAGCAGATTCATTATTAATTGGATTTGGTAAGGTAACCGTAATTGTAAATTGACGATACTTCTTACCGTTATAAGTTACTTCTTTCAAAGAGCTTAGATCATCTGTGCCAGATTCTTGCTTTGGCCATGGATCCTGATCACTCTTTAAGACATAAGCTTCTACACTACCAGAAGTATCTGGCAAATAGCCGCTAATTTTAACAACGTTTGCTTTCTTTAAATCATCAACGTTAGTGTTAATCGTTTTAAACTTTAATTCTTGCCAAGAATCACCGTCAGCGAATTTCTTATTAAGCTTAACAGCTAAATTGCCAGCCTTATCAGTAGTTGTAGTTATAGCTATATCATTAATATCATGACTCCAACTACCATTCGATTTTATATTTGAAGCATTGGACTTAATTTCTGAAACTGGTGTAGTTACAGCCTTTTTGGCAAATTTAATAAAGAGTTGCATATTGCTGGTGCCTAAGGCTTTGCCATTGACATCATAAGCAGTAACAGTAGCATTTTGTACAGATTTGTCTAATTTCTCTGAAATATTTACTTTACCAGTATAATAATTTCCATCAGCAGTTAACTGAATTGAATCATCGCCTAATTTAAAGACCACTTTAGCAGCTTTGCCATTATCTACTCTTACTGTAATTGGCAACTGGCTAGCTGTAACTATCTGACCATCTGTCGGGCTCATTGATGTAACAGTAGCATCCTTTGTAGGTATTACCTTTAGATCTTGATGTTTGGCAGCATATTCATCAAATTTAGCGCCATTAGTCAAGACAACACGTGGATCATTAGCAAAGTTTTCAAAATCTTGAACCACTTTTTGATCATGATAACCCTTGTAAGGAGTATAAACGTTGTCTGGATAACCAAAGTTTGCCCAAGTAAACATATAAGCAATCTTTTTAGCATCCTTGTCTGCTTCAAGGTGATTTAAAACATTGGTGTACCAACCTTCGCCTTCCGTACCAGTTTCATTCAAGTGAACACCATATTCTGAAAGTACGGGGATCTTATTCTTTTCTTGAGCTACTTGCGATACCATAGCCACATCTTTGGTCATGCCATCCATCCATTTTTCTGAGCCGATCGGTGCAACAGTATCATAGGTATCAATGCCAAAAACATCTACATAGTTATCACCTGGGTACCACTTAAGGTATCGATCTTTATCTCCAGATAAGTTACCACCTGGCGTATAAGCATACAGGAAGTTATGAACATTATGGTCACGAAGATAATCAACTGTGTAACGAAATACAGATTTGAATTGATCAACTGAAGTAGTGGCAGAGCCCCACCAGAACCATGAACCGGTTTGTTCGTGGAATGGCCTAAAGATAACAGAATATTGCTTGCCGTCTTTATCTTTTAATTTGCCGGACAAGTCGACCATTTTATCTAGCCAATCTGTATATTTCTTATTTGCGGTACCACCTGGCAAAATATTCTGAACTACGTTACCCTTAGTATCATTATATTTTCCGCCAGTAACAAAGTTATCTGGGTGCATACTCAAAACAATAATGCTTCCTTCATCATGAACAGCATTCATTGATTTAGCTAAATCATCCACATTGCCTGGTTTTTCCTGACCAGTAGTTCCAAGATATGCATCCCAACCAATAACAGCAGGATTATCTTTAACTAGACTCTTAGTATCAGAATTAGTTTTACCCGGTTCCTTATCACTATCTTTTAAGCTAATACCAGCATCAGTAGCGTGTTGTTGTCCAAACATGATTTTGTCACTGTTCTTATAGCTATCCAAATAGCCATATAATTGTTTGGCACTTTCACTAGCATTAGGATCAGAGATATTTACTTCGTTTTTCTCTTGTGTGTTTGCTACATTTGTGGTGCTACTTTTTTCTTTATTTGTAGCGCTTATTGCTTTAAGACTTGTTGTCTGTGCTTTAGCTGATGTTTTTTCTTGTATTGATTTCTCTTCAGTTGGAGTTGTTTTTTCATCCGTAGTTTCAGAAACTTGTGCAGTTTTTTCTTTCTGCGTTACTTCTGTACTAGCAACTTCATTTTTTTCTTGTGCATCACCATTTGTACTTTTTGATGATATTTGAGTCTTATTACTATTTTGAACAGTCTCAACTTCAGCTGCCTTAGCTTGTTTAGATGTCAAAGGTGTTGACAAACTTAATGTTGCAAGTGCAGCAAACGAAACAAAAAGCCATCTATATTTATTTGATCTCATCATTTTGACTTCCTCATTCAAATCAAATATTACTTTCCCACAATTTATAAAAGCGCTTTCATAAACTATTATATTTGCTATAAGTTAGATGGCAACATTTCCAATACATATGTATATATTTTTAGTTAACTTATGACTAAAAATACCAATTATGTTAATAAAAATACTCAAATCTTTTCAGACTTGAGTACTTAATTTCTATTCTTCCTTCAATTCAAAATGGCTACCATTTTCGTCAACGATGCCAATAACTTCGGCCTTTTTGTTTCCTACTTCCATCTCGCCTATTCGAATCTCACCGTAACCTTTTTCTTCATCGGTTACTTCAATATCATCAAAAGCATTGCGCAATAATTTGCGAGCAATCTTACTTTTAATCCGGATTTCTTTTGACTTCTTGAAAGCTGCTTCTAGGGTATAACCTGCATCAAGTTGATCTTTAATAAAAGCAATCAAATAAACCGTTGCCAAACTGTAATGCCGCACGCCAGAACCTTCATTGATTGGCTTGATATAGCCCTTTTTCTCCCAATATCTAAGTTGACGCTGCGATACGCCCAAGCTACTACTTACGCCGCCTATACCTATTTCTAGATTTTCAAAAAGTTGATGTAATTTCTTTTTCTTTACATTTTCCATATTTATCAGCCTCACTAATTATCACAATTATATTAATTTATGTTAGATTTTTCAACTTTAGTGTCATATTTTATATCACTTGTGTAAGATTATTTGACATTGATATTTTTTAGGCTTATATTAGTTACCGAACTTAATTTTCACAAAAAGGGGGATGAACATGAATAAACAACCTGTCGATATTCATGAAAAACAATACAATCGTAACTTATTAGTACTAGTATTGATCATCGGCTCATTTTGTACGGTATTGAATGGTACGCTTTTGTCGACTGCTTTACCTTCTATTATGAGAGACTTCAAGATTAGTACTGCTACTGCAGAATGGCTTTCTACCGCTTTCTTATTAGTAAATGGAGTAATGATTCCTATTTCTGCTTGGCTAATCAATCGCTTCGGCTCTAGAAAGATGTACCTTTCAGCAATGTCAACCTTCTTCATTGGAACGGTAATTGCTGCTATTGCACCTAACTTTCAGACACTTTTAGCAGGGAGAATTATTCAAGGTCTAGGTGTTGGGGTCACCATGCCACTGCTTCAGACAATCATGCTTTCAATCTTCCCAGCTAATAAACGTGGGGCCGCCATGGGGACAGTCGGCATCGTTATTGGCCTAGCTCCAGCTATTGGGCCAACATTATCTGGTTGGGTAGTCGACAATCTTTCCTGGCGTTACCTTTTCAGCATTATTGCTCCAATTGCCGGAATTGTTGTAATCCTTGCTGCCTTTTTAGTAAAAGACGTTTTGCCAACTAAGGATGAAAAAATCGATATCTTTTCAGTTGCCACTTCAACTATCGGATTCGGTTCTCTACTATATGGTTTTTCAGAAGCTGGTAATAAAGGTTGGACAAATCCTGAAATTTTAGCCTTTATTTTTGTCGGTATCATCTTCGTAATTCTCTTTGGTATTCGCCAATTGAAGATGGATGATCCATTTCTTGATATTAGAGTATTCAAGCACTTCGAATTCTCACTTGCTGCTATTCTTTCAGGTGTTACTAACCTAGCCATGGTTGGAATCGAAATGGTTTTACCACTTTATATTCAAAACTTACGTGGTGAATCCGCATTTCACTCTGGCTTGATCTTACTTCCAGGTGCTTTGATGATTGGGATTATGTCACCAATTACTGGTCGAATCTTTGACCGTTATGGTGCAAGAAAAATGGCCATTACTGGTATGACACTTCTTACTTTGGGAACTATTCCATTCGTATTTTTAACTGAGAATAGTTCATTCTTAATGATTATTATTCTCTACGCAATCAGAATGGTTGGTGTTGCTCTGGTTATGATGAACGTTACTACTTCAGGGATGAACTCACTTCCATTAGATAAGATTTCTCACGGTACCGCCGTTAACAACACCTTTAGACAGGTATTATCATCAATTGGTACTGCCATCCTTGTTTCAGTATTGACTACAACTACTAACAACAATATGCCAGCCAAGTCAATGCTTAAGACGTTGCCACTTCAATATAAGAATGGTGCAATTAATGCGACACTTGATGGTTTCCATGCCTCATTTGCAATTAGTATTCTCTTTGCATTGATCGCCTTAGTTCTTTCATTCTTCTTGAAGAAAGGTAATCGTGCACGTGAACGTTCAGAGAAGGTGGACAGCTAATGATTTTAATTATCTTAATTCTGGCAGTTATTGCCTTTATCTATTTCAATGTAATTCCTAAAAAGGGTTATATGCCGCTTGCGATTATTTCACTACTCATCGCAGTATTGAGTATCGCTGGAATCGTAGCTCACGACTACAATCACTATGGTATGAAGACCCAAACTACCACTGTTAAAAAAGAATTGGTCTCTTCTGCATCCCCGCAATTGCCAGTTCTTTTATATCAACCACTTGGCAACGGAACAGAAAAGATCTATTTATACAAAACAAAAAATACAGATAAGAAGCCTACCCCAATTAAAACCGATAAAACTCACGCTAGTATGAAAACTGCAGCTAAGCCTTCAATGACAATCAAGACTGAACGCTACGTTTTCAGTAATGGCTGGAATCAATTCTTGTTTGGCTGGTTTGGTCACAATAATGAGTTGAAGCATCGTGAATATACTTTCAATGTGCCAAAGAATTGGAAAGTTTTATCAATTAAGCAAGCTAAGTCTTTGCAAAAGCAAATGGCTAAACGTGCTGCGATGATGAAGAAGATGCAGCAAATGAAAAAGTAAACAAAAAGCGCAATTCCTTAATTGGAACTGCGTTTTTTCTATACTAAAATCTAAACTCTGGGCGATAGCCAACATAATGATGCAAAATGTAATCCGAATCTTCTTTCAAATCCCAATAATCGATATTATTAGAAAACATCATAACCATTTCATTCGTCTTGTAATTGGCGATAAAGCACGAATTATAACCGGGGATGCTTCCATTGCCGGCGATCACATTATTATGGAAATATACGCCGCCAAAATAGGCCACCTCTTCATGCTGAGTCTGTTGAGAAAAAGTATTGATCATCTTAGGATTCTTTAGCACTGCCTGATTTATAAACTTCCAATAATCTTTTGGCGACATGAATAAGTTCCCTGCTCCAAAATCAGAAGACGTAGTTACTGTAACCTCATGCCAGCTAACATTATTTACAGGCTGAGGCACCTCATTTTTGGCAACCTCAGAAAAATCCTTAATTTGTCTAAGGTTAAGTGGCCCCGCAAAAGTCTGTTTAATATAGTCATTGTAGCTCAGATGCGTCTGCTTACTAATAATTGCTGCTAACAATTCATAGTCAATGTCTTGATAGTCCCAAGTGTGAAGGTGGTCGTACTTGATGTGCTTGAGCATGAAAGCAGTCTGCTCCTTTTCACCTTTTAGCGGCGAATCTGGCCGGGCATTATTGATTAAACCACTAGTGTGGTTGAGCAATTCACGGATCGTTATGCTCTTGCTACCCGGAATTTGAGGATAATACGTGGATAGCGACGTATTCCAATCAAGTTGGCCTGTTTGCTTTAATTTATAAATAGCAGTCCCAGTCATGATCTTTTGCAAAGAAGCAATTGGAAACAAGCGATTAGCTTCGACCACTTTTTCTTTATTCGAAGTTTCTTTGTTTTTCACCACAACGGGCTGGCCTTTTTTACCGCTAACCAGGGCTACACCATTGATGTGGTGCCACTTCATGTAGTCCTTAACCTGCGTGGGCAGATCCTTATCGCCGGTCTCTACCCTATCTACCGACCAAGTAAACATCGCTGTGACAACACCGATTGCCAAAACTCCACCTAGTAAAATTCTTCTCCAACGCATGATTTTTTCCCTTCCACTCAAGACTTTTTATATGTTTAGTATACATGTTACAGTAAAAAAGAGGCGTTAATTTTTACTATTCCTGCAAAAATCACCCTCGAAAAAGCCAAAGTCAATCTATAAATAAGCCAAAAATAATATTTTAAAAATCCTTAACCTATTCTAATGAAAAAATTCGATACAATATTAATTATGATTTTTCAATTTAGAAAGTAGGAAAGAAAGTGACCCAAAAAAGAACCATCACTCCTTGGGCGATTTTTATTGTTTGTTGTTTTATTTCAATGATTGGCTTTGGCCTGATTGTTAATACTATCGGTCTGTTCTTTGGGCCGATCAGCCAGGAATTTCATGTTGGCCGTGCCAGCGTAGCCTTGATGACTACCCTGCAGAACGCAGCTGCCGCTATTTCACTCCTTTTTGCAGGAAAAGTTATGAAGAAAGTAAACTTGCGCTGGTTACTAACTGCATGTTTCAGCATAATCGCCATCAGTATGTTAACGCTCGCTGCAGCTCACAGCTTAACGCATTTTTACATTGCTTGGATCATCATTGGTATTTGTCAGCCAATTGCAATTACTTTATCAATTCCCGTTCTTTTAAGTAATTGGTTTAACCAAAAACTCGGCACAGTAATGGGTATTTCTCTGGGCCTATCCGCATTCGGTGGAACCATTTTTAACCCGATTATCGCAGATATCATTACTAAATTCGGCTGGCGTGGCGGCTTTATCGCAGAAGGTCTTTTAATTGGCTTGATCTTAATGCCACTTGCTGCTTCAATTAGACCTAACCCTGATGAAAAGCACCCTGCTTACGGCACAACGACTAAGTCTGAATCAAATTCACTCTTAAACGGCATTACGCTTAAAGAAGCACTTCATCAACCAGTCTTTTATGCCTTAGCCTTTGCGATGTTAGCTTTGCAATTTGTGTCGGGAAGCGTTCAGCATATTTCAGGCCACATTACTAATTTAGGAATTTCACCAGTTTTAGCAGCTAGTGTGGTATCCGGTGTAATGATCGGTGCAGCTGTTGGTAAAATTTCCATTGGTTATTTCTTGGATAAATTAAGTCCAATTTTAGTATTGTTGGTCTACTCACTTTTTGGCATTTTAGGTTGGAGTGGCCAAATCTTCTTGACTAACAGTACCCTGCTGACTATCTCTGCTTTTATTCTTGGTTTAGGTCAAGGTGTCTGCCTAGTGGCTCTACCATACTTAATCCAAAAGCAATTTGGCGAAAAAGATTATAGTAATATTTTGTCCGTAATCAACATGCTGGGAGCATTCGCAATGTCGCTATCAGTATACTTGGTAGGTCTATTCTTCGACCAAACCCATTCTTACAACTTAGGATGGACAATTAACGTAATTGCCTATATTCTAAGTTTTATCGCAATCTTTATTACCTTAAGAAAAAAGGCATAAAGCAAAATAAAACCGGCTCTTTGTCAAACACCCTAAAGTATAAAGGTAGATAGAAAC
>UMGA01010837.1_pt1 | contig 18005 bp, 12 predicted proteins | sample 1965171 | NCBI WGS metagenome assembly UMGA01 (sample SAMEA4836062, study PRJEB28245) | human gut metagenome | biome: gut microbiome; material: fecal sample | place: Denmark | collected 2008 | reverse complement strand
ACAGAAAACTGAATGGCGCCCAATTTCCTTCTTTATCTGTTGGGTATTTATAATTCTTTTTATAAAATTTCACATAATATATCCACATGCATGATCTTGCCATGATCATAAAAGCCAGCGAGATATTCAGAATGATTTCTATCACTGTACTATTTATATCTGAATTTAAATACTGCATCCCCAGATATGTAAAATACACTCCCAGCCACAGAATCATTATTTTTCGCAAAAGCAAAAAACTTTTTAACTTTCCGTTTTTCCTGATAGGAAGAGCATATTTCGATTCCTTTTTTTCATTTAACATACCGTGTACATAAAATGGATTCTGACAGTTATAACTATCCGGCACATTATAAGGTGTTTTCCATCTTGACGGTATAATAACCGTAGGAATAAATAGAATATTTGAGATCATCAGGCTTACCAGAACCGCCAAAATTTCCATTACACCGACCGGTGCCAAATAGAAATAAAAAGATTTCCGTAATCCACAAAATACAAATACATACATGATATAAATATAAATATTTATTATTGATATCATACTATACTTTCCTCACACATTTTTATCTTATTTATATAACTATAAATGAGCAAATTTAAAAAATCGCACAAAATTATCTTGCTAACTTCATAAATGCATCAAAATTATTACTTCTTTTTGCGCATTAGAAGAAATACTGATACTTTTCTGTCTGGATAATGCTTCCAATTCGATGGTAACCTTTTTCGAAAGAACAGCATTCACCAGTCCCTGCCATGCACATAAAATGTGCCATTGACATGAGCAGCCAATATCTTCGGATCCCCTGCGCAGAACGTATCTGGTAGCTGTCCAGTGTCAGTTTATCCTTACACTGGCGAAAAATATTTCTATCGGCCACCGGCAAGCATAATAAGACAGTGTTTCGTCCACTGACAGTGCGACGTCTGTGCTGAGAAAGGCCCGTAGTGCTTTTGGGTTTCCAAATGCTTTTTCCGGGTAACTTAAAAGAACTACGGCATTTTCAATACCATTGAGTTTTCCCTCATATCGATACACGTAGTATTTTTGTTTTTTCACTGTCACAAGATGAAAATTGGAACGTGTGATCAATAAAAGAGAAGCAAATTCATTAAGCTTCTTTTTGAATCCAAATGGATAAAGCATCCGGTTTGTTTTCAGTGCACCTATGGTATGAAATCCCCTCGCTGCGAAAATGTTGATTATTTTTTCAAAGGTATACCAGCAGTCACAAAGGAAATAGGACATTACCGGTGGAACCGGCAGTTCTTTTGCAATGTTTTCTACAATATTGATCTTGGAAATCGATTTGTTGTACATTACAAAAGCATAGTTCAGGACAATGCCGTTACAGGAAAGCATAACCGTAACTGCCTAGTGTCCATAATCCTGTTTTCCTTTTAAATGGGATTGGTGAAAATACGCATCTTCAATAGGATGTAAAACCCGTGACTAAGGCTTTGTCTTTGAAGCTATTGTATCGTCTACAACGCAGAAAACAGGCTTTCCGGTGCGTGCTACTTCTGAATAAATAATCTCTATAACAGAACATTTTAAGATATCTGAAAGTAATGAATCATCCCATTTCCCTGAATTAAGGAAATGTGCGATCGTAATTCTGTGACAGGAACTGTTTTTAGCAAAGTCCGTGGTTTTTCCATGATATCCTGAAATAAAAATGCTAATCAGGATACTCATAAGATGGTTGTATATGAATACAGAATGATGTATAGTATTTGCGAGAGACACCTTCTTTCGTAAATGTTGAAAATGTTTGTTTCGTCACTTTCATTATACAACATCCGGAATCGAGGTGTCTCTTCTTTTATGCAAAATCACGAACTTGCTCATTTATAGTATATAAATGATTTACTTCCTGTCTTCAGATATAAACATCATAATATTTATTTCTATACTCGTATGTTCTAAACCGATATATTCTCCCCCCTTTATAAAGATACCCCCCTCCTGCTAAACGACCTCTTGAAACTACAAAGTCTCTTACACTGGGCGCTTTACTCAAAATAACACTACTCATAGCGGTTCTTTTATTATTAACATTTGCTATTCTACTTACCTTTTTTGAATATCTATTTCCCTCTCTAATCATATGTGGAATAGCGTCAATTGGATCTTTTATTGTTTCTGATATTTCTTTGCACACTGATATATATGTATTTTTTGCTTTTACCAGCGAAGCTCCATCATCCCATTTAAAAAACTCCATTGCACCATTTAATCCAATTCCAAAGACTGTATCTGTTGCAGCATTAATAACTGCAATTGAAAAATCAGGTGTATCATACATATTGCTTGCTAAATTTCCAGCAAAATCAATTACCGTACTAGTTAATGCATTACCAATTCCTAACAAATTCATACTTGCACTCATTCCTGATACTACAGCTTCTACCCAGTTTATTTCATCTAACGATTTACGTTCTAAAACAATTTGACATCCAATAGACACTCCTGCCCCTACTGCAAAACTAGCAATTAGATTCCATATTGCACCATATTCATCATTTCTGTTGATAGGGTTCTGTCCACAATATGAGAACAAATTTCTATTATCTAATGTTTTCAGTGAAGACATTACAACTTTATACGAATCCGCACTGATAAATCTCCGGATCTCCGGATCATAATACCGGTTCTTCAGATAGTACATTCCGGTTTCTTCGTCGTAGTAATAGCCTCTGTAGCGGAACGGGTTTGTTTTTCCGATGGTGCCGGCTTTGCTGCCGGTGATGCTCAGGATTTTTCCCCAGCTGTTATACTTGTATTCTACTACAGTCTCTCCGGTGTCGTCAATCAGTGCAATGACATCATTCTGGAGATTTCTTACGTAAAAATAGTCTTTTCCTGACACTCGCATTGAAACAGGATTTGCTGCGGAATCATAGTAATACCAGATTCGGCGTCCCTCACCTTTTTCTGTTACCAGAAGATCTCCTGCCATGCAGTATTCGGTTGTTACATTATCAACGGTTTTCTTTACTCGATTTCCGGCATGGTCATAATAGTATCGGATCTTTTTCCCGTTATTGACAGACTCCAGCTTTCTTCCCTGTGTCCAGGTAAATGTAGTATTTCCTTTTTTGGTCATATTTCCAATTGAATCATACTGCATGACTACACCATTCCACTTCATCAGTTTATCCCGCCATACCTGTCCGAAGGTTCCGGTTTCTGTTGCAGATGGTTTTGTTGGAAGCGTTCCTGTTGTATATGGATACTCACATACTTTTACAAGATTTCCACCCAGATCATACTCATAGGTGAATGTCTTCTTCTGCGTCTGGCTGTTTTCCCGGATCAGACGGTTCAGCTCATCGTATATATAGGATTCTTTTACTGTACTGGAACCTTTGGTATCTGTGATCGCCGTGATATTTCCGTTTGCATCATAAGTATAACTCAGGGTTCTGGAACCTACCGTTATTTTTCTTGGAAGTGTACCGACCTGTTTATCCGGAGAATAATATCCATATGTCAGAGTTAAAGGATTTGTGGTATTCCACTCTGTTTTTGCAACTCTTCCACAGGAATCATAAGTAACGGTTCTCTCTTTTCCGCTCATGATCTTTGTTTTTGTTTCTCTGCTGTCTTTATCATAGCTGTAATTTGTTTTTGTTCCATATTCATCAGAATATACGCGAAGCTCTGTCATGTTATTATTTGCATCATAGAAATACTGGTATCTCTGTCCGGATTCATCTGTAACACGCATCAGCCTGTCCAGAAAATCATATTCCAGATCATAGGTTTTTCCAGCCAGGTATGCCTGTACTTTTGCAAGATTTCCGCTTCGGTCATACACATAATGATTCATTCTTTTTTCTGCAGACGCACTGGCACTGTGATAATAGCTCATCTGGATACGATCCATACTGTCATACTCGTAGCGGATATAATCTCCATTGCTGTAAATGGTCTTTGCAAGATTTCCGTTTTTCTCTTCATATTCATATCTGACAAGTTCATGAGAATATTCTGCATCCGTTTCTTTTTTATCAATAGAAGCTCGCAGCATATTTCCAAATGCATCATAGGTAAATCCGTAGGCAAATCCATTATGGCTGATGGACGCAAGTCTGTCATTTTTGTAGGTATACGCATTGGTCACTGTTTTCTGTACATTTCCAATTGTTACTTTCTGGCTTACTGCACTGAGACGCTGTGCGGCATCGTATCTGTAGGAAATCTTATTTCCTCTTCCATCTATAAGTGATTTCAGCAGATCTGTAGTTTCATCCCACTCATAGGATACGGTATTTCCCTCTGTATCCGTAACGCCTGCTACATGATTTTTCTTCTCTGTGAATTTACGGGCCACCCAGGTGCCCTTTGTCTCTGTGGTATCTGACGCAGCAATACAGCCACTTTCCACAATGTTTCCTTTTGTGTCATATTTCAGACGGTATCTGACTCTTTCGGCAGAAGTTGCGGTTCGCAGACGACGTTTTGCATCATACTCATACTTAAAATTATTTCCTTTCGGGTCTGTGATCCCGGTTACATCACCAGTCGCATTGTACTCAAATTTCTGCCGATTCTTCTGAGCATCTGTAACAGAAATGAGATTATTTTCTGCATCATAAGTATATGTCTGTCCGAACTCCTCCCGGAATAACGCAATGCCATCTACAAACGCATGATTGGCATTATGGCAGTATGTATACGCTACCTGAATACTTGCATAATCATTTTTTGCCACGTACACATCACTCAAGAACTGCCAGTCCAGAATATCCGGACTGAAATTACTGTAGTGTGTATCTTTTGTCTTTCCATCTGCAGATATAAATACAACTTCCACACCAAACCTGCGACCTTTATCCACAGAAGATTCCGGAAGTGTTGTTCCGAATCCCCAGGCATTCACCATGTAGGTATCGCCTTTTTTTCCTGTGAGATCCAGTTTTTTGACCAGACGTTTTTCACTTTCATAATCTCCAACAAATTTGAAAATATGATTGTCAAGTCCCGGCACCCTTTCATTTACTTTGGCCGTTGCTTCACGGTCTGTTACCGGAGCTTTGGATATCGTAAGAGCTGTATTTAGGATATAAGCAAACTTTTTTTCTTCTGTATTTTCAGGCATAAACGCATACCATACTTCTCCGTTATTCTTTGTAACTGTTCCCCGTATACGGATTCTTTTATCTTTGGGAAGTGTTACCAGCCCACTGACTGTAGATGGAGTCGTATAGCAGTTCACCGGTGCATATGTGTAACCATACGGCGTGTTTGTTGCCAGTCTTACTACAGAATCTGCGGAAATATAGCCATAATATCTTTTTCCGTCAATATCCAGTCCTGCTTCATACCACTTGTTTCCACTGGAATCTTTTACAGATGAGCGTAATGCCAAACAGGTATTTTTTTCAATCCCTTCCTGTACCGGTATTGCTGATGCAGATGGGGCGGAGCGGAGAATGGCATTCTCAACTGCAGTACATGCGGAATTGCTGGCGCTTCCTCCCGGCATATAAATACACAGAGACTCTGATCTGACATATCCTTTCTGCCCGTTCCTTGTTTTCACATAGTACCAGAGATTTCCACTGGCATCTTTCAGAAATGCCATTGCCACCACACATTCATTCTTGAAGATACTTGTGATCTTTGTTTCTGCAGACACCTTTGGTGTTATATAAACATCCGCAAAATCTGTGATCACCATCATTGCATATCTGACAGGAATATATACGCTGGTTCCCACTGTTGTCAGTTCATCTGCAAGCGTGGTTCCCGAGCCGGTAAAGCCCTGCGTACTCCCAAAGTAAAAATCTCCATTATCTATCAGATTGCAGCGGTTTGCAGTTGTTCCGCACTCCAGCTGTGCCATGTCTCCATAAACTGTTCCTTTTACCCGATACATGTATAAAAATACTCTTACTTTTGTATCGGCCGCATCTTCCGGTACCTTGAATGTTGCCTTCTGACGTATAAACCCACCGGTACTTTTTTTGATTCCTTCACTTACCGCATAGACATTTTTTCCATCTTTATCATGATATTCAACTCGTGCAAAACATCTTCCATTTTCTCCAATCTCACTTATGACAGCTTTCATATACATGGAGAATGTATAGGTCGCACCTTTTCTCAGCGAAACTTCCTGATACCAGCTGCAGAACTGATTACTTACCTCGCTGGTAAGCTGAAGGGATCTTGTCCCTGTTTTTACATTCTGACTGTCGATATTGACCGATGCTTTGATATTTTTTTCATCGGATACATAGGATTTCCAGCCAAGTGTCTTTGCCTGAATGATCGGATCCTTCAGCAGCTGGATGATATTTGACTGAAGTTTTGTTTCATTCTGCAGACGGTTGGTGTAATTTTTATCCTTGCTGTATCTTGCACTTGCCGCATGGCCAAATCCATCATGCACATGCAGAAGGTTTCCTGAATTGTCAAATCGGAAGATCTCACTTCTGTTTTTTCGATCTGTAAATTTTGTGCTGTTGTATCCATAGGTAAGCCGCAGGCTGTTTCCTTCTTTACTTCCTCTTCCGTACTCAGTTATCTTTTTTACTCTGTAAGGATTCTGGCTGTAATAGTCGTAATGCACTTCACTTTCATCAACATTACGGATCTTCTGGAGCAGACGGGTTGTTGTATAGGTATATGTGGTCTTGGAATTATCAATATCTGTGATCGATGTAAGACATCCGTTGGTATATGCAAACGTCTTGCTTTTCTGATCTGGTCCTGTTACCTTTATCAGATGATTTGCTTTTCCTGCACTGTCCGTATCATAAGTCAGTGTTGTCACACGGCCTGCACCGTCTGCGATGGATGCAATACGCAGGTTGGTATATTTCAGGCTAAGTGTATTTCCATGTCGGTCTGAAATAGAGCGTAAATATCCTGCTGTCATGAAGTTCAGGCAGTTTTCTTCTTTATCTTTGATCACATAGGCAATATCGGAATCTCCGGTTTTCAGTATCAGTTCCAGATCCAGGCCGGTTTCCTCTTTCCATTTCTTTTTTGTACTGTCATATACAAAATAGTGGACTGTACCATCTCCATCTGTATGTTTATAATACTCCGTTCCTGCAATAGTGACTTTCCGGATCGTCTGATGATAATTCAGACGGACTCCATATCCGTAACCGATATCGATGTCTTTATCATTGCTGTTGTATACCTGTGTCAGCCCCATCGGCATCAGTGAGCCGCCTGTTTCCATTGTATTATGCTGCATGATCACATTTCCGTTGTAGTCATTCACGTACACGGTGCCTGCACGTCCTGCTTCCTGGCTGTGATATGTCCAGTAGTCCTCAAGGCCGGAGTAGTTTACGTAGGAAATGTCGATTCTCGGACGCATATCTTTATAATCGCTGTGACAATCTGACGAAAGATACTCTGTATATCCTGAGAGTTCAGAGCAGTCTCTGAGCAACACACCATAATTATACCCATTCTGATACCAGTCTTTCACAAGCCGTGTGATATCAAGGCTGATATATTTCTGTTCATCTCCGGTAAACTTACATATATCTTCAACTGTTTCCGAATACATAGGTTTATTAAACCATGTAATATCGGCAGAATCCCAGTCCTGAAGCACACGATGAACCTGAAGCGTTCTTTCTTTTTTATCTTCCGCAAGAGACACCATTACCAAACGAGCGCTAACTACCATATCTCCTGTTTTAATAATCGGTAATTTAAATTTCAGATAACTTCTCTGAATAACATCTCCTCCTCTGGTTTTCAAAATAATGCTTTCACGAAAATTATCTTTTGCATACTGTGAATCTACATGTGCGTCATTAATCTCATCTCTACTCTTTGACGTTGTCGTAACCGGATCGACAATAACCGGATAAACTCTTTCCGGATCTTTCAGCCATTCTTCATCCGGTGTGATCCGGATCGCACAACGGTCTTTTTTTCCTTCATCCAGAAGTTCGATTCCGATATTTTCTGATCTTTTTCCTGCGGAATCTGTCATAAACGGCGCCGCAACAGCAAAAACCTCTTCCTCTGCATTATTTACAAATCTTACGCAGGAATTTCCTGCTACCGGATGAAGTTTTTTGGTATGATAGAGCCATGTAAAAGAGCCGATTGCTTCCGGTGTTTTCAGGATGATATCTTCTTTTATGTTCTTTCCTCTTACATAGAAACGACTGTCTGTTCCCGGAAGGATATCCGGATAAAGAACTGTATTCGTTCCGGTTTCTTCCGCCTTTACTTTTTCTGCGTTTTCCAGTGCCCAGCTAATCTTATATGCATCTTTGGTAACAGATACCGTCCCCTGCTTTCTGGAATGCTTACGAAATACGACTTTCCATTTGCCTTTTCTGTTGGCAAAATCCTTCTCTGCCCTCTCGCTGGCTGCGTATTCTTCTGCCATATTTTCTTCCTGATCTGCTTCTGTGTCTTCATCCATTTCCTCTGTCAGGGTATCATCCATTTCCTGCCAGATTCCCTCTTCGTCCTGATAATGGACATCATCCAGATAGATTTCTTTCGTAAAAGAATGATCCTCATTCTCAAACAGTTTGGATGCTGCGGTTCTTTCTTCTTTTATTTCCCGTCTTTTCTTATCTTCCATTATTTCTTTCCTTCTTTCTTTTCATTTTTGAGCCAGATCCATAAAGCAGTCATAACTGTTACCATTCCGCTCAGGATCTGATACCACTCTTCTTCTGAAAATGGGAGTGGATTTCTGCCTGTCAGTTCCAGGATCTGATTCGTCAGTGCGATCATAAGCACTGTCATCCGGATCAGTACATCTCTTGGAAATCTGATTTTTCGTTTGATCTTCATTTGTTTGCCACCTTCTTTCATCTCCGGTAAAGCTGGCCTTCACTTTACGCTCTGTAGTCAAAAACATATGTTTTACGCTTTATATAATACCGAACATCTGTTTGTTTTTAAATTACATATATGTTATTTTTCGTAACATATATGTAGAATCGAATATTTTTATCTCCATCCCTGTGCTTCCCTGCACGCTTTATCACAGTTTCTGAACAGTCTGATAACTTCTTCTTCCGAAATATCCAGAAAACTGACGATCTGAAAAAACAGCAGGATACTCATAGCATTTTCTCCATTTTCGATTCTGGAGATCGTCATCTTGGATACATCTACGCCTTCCGCCAGTTCTTCCTGACTGTACCCGCCTTTTTTCCGACATATACGGACATATTCTCCGATCTGATATAATTTCTGCTCTTCATTCTTCATTTTCTTTTCCCCCTTATAAAGAAAAAAGCCAGGAAAACACCCCTGATATTAAAATCAGGGAAGTATTTCCTGGCTTTGAGTCTGGCTCTTACGCAATCTACAGTTGCCGGCCGGCTTCTCACTCAGTTTTTATGTGGTTTTCTTATCTCTTATGTGTTCTGTAATAAAAGATCTGCCTTCTGTATTGCTGTTCATTGCAATGTGCCAGCTGTATCTCCACCTCTTTTCTGCATCTGGGACATTTGATCCGGAGGATTCCGGAACAGTCACCTGTCAGATCGAACAATCTGCTGTTGGAGCAACTCGGGCAATGTACTCGTATTGCTTTTCTGTCGGGTGTTCTTTCTTCGATGTCCACCACTTCTCACGCTCCTCTTTTACGAATATATGTTCGTTTCTTATATTTTCCATTATACAAACTTATGTTCGCTTTTGCAATAGTAAATTTTCTCTCCGACAGCTTTCCAATCTCCCACGTTCATGCTATACTGAACCTATCTCTGTCTGCCTGTTTCAGTCATGGGGCAGACTTATTTTTTTCAGGAAAGGATTTATTTATGAAGCGTATCAAAAATATCGATCTGCTCCGTGCGGGGGCGATTCTCTACATTATGCTGTATCACTGCTACGTTCTGTCCGGGCAGCCATGGCAGTCGCATACAGCCATCCACACACTTCTGACTCTTGGAGGTGAAGTAGGAGTTACACTGTTTTTCCTGTTAAGCGGATATGGGATTTATCTTTCCCTTTCTTCTTCGGAGTCGCGAGGCTGTCTCCCCGGCTGGCGGGCTTTTATGAAAAAGCGCTGTATCCGCATTATGCCCCAATATTATGTATGTATCACGGTCCTTCTGATCTTTATGTCCACGCAAATGTTCAGCAATGAGGGACTTCGTCACATCCTTGCGTACTATACGTTCACGGAGAACTTTTCCCCGGTGACTCATGGTTCCATCAATGGTGCGCTGTGGACGATGGGCGTGATCTTTCAGTTTTATCTGATCGCCCCGTTCCTTTATAAGGCTGTCCGGAAAAACTGGCTCGCCTCTGCCATTGTGTCCATTGTTTTCACTGTTATCTGCCGGTTCGCAGTCGTCCGTTATCTCCACGCTTCCGGTATTTCAGATACCTCTGTATATTTTGTATACGAGCGTCAGGTATTCTCTGCGCTGGATAATTTCGTGCTGGGAATGGCTGCTGCCGCTTTCTGGAAACAGACCGGAGATCGTACGCAGGATTACCGGCTGAAGCTTGGACTTCCGGTTTCTATTGCAAGCGCCACACTGATCCTGGTATGGATCTTTTATTATCACAGTCACGGGCTTTATGGCACAGCTCCCTCCGGTTATCCGGCCCATTCCATCCTGGCGGTCCTGCTCAGTATACTACTTGTGGGATTCTCCCTCCTGCCGGAAATGGATTTCAGGTTTCTGCGTCCACTGTATTTCGTGGCACGGAACCAGTACGGGATCTATCTGTGGCATATGCCCATCATTATAATCCTGCAGGCCAATGCTCCATGGTTCAACACCATGAGCCAGCAGCGCTTCTGGCTGTTTTTGCCATGTATGGTTGTCATCACCTGCGTATTCGGCTATTTTGCAACCCGTTTTATCGATCATCCCGCTTCTGCGAAAAAGAAAGGATAACTTCCCATGAAAGACAGAACCGCCGTTAACCACAATATCCGCAAGCATTTTAATGAACTGATATACAACACAGCCCGTTACACAGAGATCGTGTTATCCATCGTGATCATTATCGTGATCGCACTGTCCGGACTCCGACTGATCCTTACAACTGCCGGTACCTCCGTCATGGATATGGACACCAGCTTTTTTACCAGTTTCCTGTCGCAGGCACTGTCCCTTGTAGTCGGTGTGGAGTTTGTAAAAATGCTCTGCCGCCATTCCGCCCAGACTGTTGTCGAAGTCCTGCTTTTTGCAACAGCAAGGCAGATGGTCGTGGAACATCTCGATCCTGTACAGACACTGATCGGGATCATCGGTATCGCCATTCTTTTTGCCGTCCGGAAATATCTGATGACGGACAGTGATGATATGACCCCGCATCAGAAGAACGCTTCAGAAGAATCTTCAAAAAAAGCTTTCTCTTCTGAGTGCAAATGAGTATAATTACAGAAAAGCTCCAACTGTATCCCGATATTGATACAGTTGGAGCTTTTCTTATAAATTGCATTGGTATAAACTCTATACGATACTATTGTCCACGTCGAGCCAACTGCATGCCCACAGCAGCTATCTCCAGATAATATACCCTGCATAGATCAGGTACATACACACCATGGAAATTCCCTCTTTCCGGCTGATCCTCTGCTTTGTCGCCGCATAGATCCACACGATCAGCGAGAACACGATAAGTATGACAATATCAATAATATTTTCCCGGATCAGTGCCACCGGATTGATGGCAGATGCAACTCCGAGAACCATCAGGATATTAAAAATATTGGAGCCTACCGCATTTCCCACAGCCATATCCACTTCGTTCTTTCTGGCTGCAACCACGGAAGTCACCAGCTCCGGAAGGGAAGTTCCGATGGAAACAATGGTCAGTCCCACCAGTGTCTGGCTCATTCCAAGATCAATGGCAATGCGGCTGGCAGCATCCACCGTAAGATCTCCGCCAAAGGCAATGGCAAGTGCGCCTCCCACAATAAAGAGGATGCTCTTCGGCCAGGAAAGGATGCCGATTTCTTCTTCCAGCTCTTCCATTCCTTCCATGTCCACATTTTTTCCTGCTGCCCTGGCCTTCATGGCACTTTGAATCATTACCACAATATAGCCTGCAAAAAATCCCAGCAGGATCATTCCATCCAGATGACCAAGTCTCATTCCGATCGTATCTCCTGCTGCCAGGATCCCAAGCCCCAGAAGAAGGAGCGCACAGATCATGGAAAACGGAATATCCCTCCGGATGGTTTCCTTCTGTACCAGGATCGGCGTCAGGATGGAACAGACTCCAACAACTACCATCAGGTTAAAAATATTGGATCCTACCACATTGCTGACCGCAAGCTCATTGTTATTGACCAGTGACGCTGTAACGCTGACTGCAGTTTCCGGCAATGATGTTCCCATTGCCACAATAGTAAGGCCGATGATGATCGGCGGCACCTTCAGCCTTTTTGCGATACTGGAGCTTCCTTCTACAAAGAAATCCGCACCCTTCATCAGGAACACAAAGCCGATCACAAGAAAAACTAACACAAGGATCAGCGGTGAACTGTTTACCAGATTTTCCATTTTTCTTCTCACTTTCTTTTTTTATTTCCCATAACCCGGAGATTCATTGTCACCCGCCCTGCTGAAAAAATTCTTTCCGACATTCTTTTGTTACATAAAAAAGACCCATGTATGCCCTGCTGCAATAAAATATAACAAAGCATACATGAGTCTCATTCTTTAAGATTTGCCAGGTTTTTCAGAAAAAACCGGGTCTGTTGACAAATCACACTTATGTGCGAACTACTCCCTCATGGAATTAAAATTTTCAATTTTTTTCAATTTAACAGAATTGTTTTTAAAAGTCAACCCCTGGCCGGTGACTTTTCTTTATCGAAAGCACATATTTTATGTATCTTTATTATTTTCCGCTTTCAGAAACAATCCCTTTCAGGATCTGTAAGACTCCATCTTCACTGTATGACGGACATACTTCCCTGGCTGCTGCCTGCACTTCCGCTCTGGCATTGGCTACCGCATAGCTCCTTCCCGCTTTCTGAAGCATGGCGATATCGTTGAGGTTATCTCCAAATGTACAGGTTTCCTCCGGAGAAATTCCTAACTGTTTCTGGATAAATTCGACAGCTGTACTTTTTTCGCCCTCCGGCGGTGTACTGTCCATCCATTCTTTTCCGGCAGCCGCCAACGTTACCTTATCCCTCCATGCCGGTGTAAAATACGGGGCACAAAGCTCCTCGCACCGTTCCGGGTGATAGACAGAGAATTTCAGCACCTGTTTTCCCTGAAGAGAAGAAAGATCATCCACTTTTCTCATATCATAGCCATAGGAATCCCGCAGCCACCGGAACATCCTTCCATTCTTATTCTCCGCATAACAGCACTCCGGTGTGGCAATAAAGCAGTCACATTCCGACATTTTTTCTTTCACCATATGATGCATGCGTTTCCAAACCTCATCCGGAAGTGTATGTACCTTCAGGATCTTATCATTCTTCCGGATCACCGTACCGCCATCTGACACAAAATACACCAGATCCTTCACCGGCTCAAACAGCTTCCTCTCACTGTCATACTGCCGCCCGGAACACACCACAAAGGTAATTCCCAACTCAGTCAGCTTCCGGATCACTGTCATATATTCCGAATTGATAGTCATGGTCCCGTCTTTTACAAGAGTTCCGTCTACGTCTGTTGCGATCAGTTTTATCATGTTGTTTTTACTCCTCTCCCATCTGAAATACCAATATCCTCTCTCTCTGATTTTTCCCTTCAAAAAGATCCTGGCAGTCGATCTCGTCCAGGAATTCCAGTTCCTCTACGGTCATCAGATATGAAATATATTCGTCAGATGGATAATAGAAAAAGAGTAGCATTTCTCTTGTTTTTTCATACCAGGATTCCCGGATGCGGCCGATGACGCTTCTCAGTATTTCCACAGAAAAGGGATTGAAAAAATAAAATCTGTCTGCGGATTCCGGTACCTGAAAAAAAGCTGCATTTTCCAGTATAAAAGATGTTTTTGTCCCGGAAACAGCCCGCTGTCTGTTTTCTTCTGCGGCTTTTGTCATACGTTCATCGTACTCCACGCCTGTAGTCCGGCATCTGACCTGCCACGCCAGAAAAAAATCCACTCTGCCTTTTCCACATCCATAGTCGATCAGATGATTCTTTTTCCCCAGATATCCACAATACGCCAGCCGTTCCAGTACACAGTACGGCGTTGGTTCATATGGATAACAGTACTGATCCGATCTGGAATCGTCACGACCGGTGGTTTTGATCTTCAGCAGCTTATCATATTTTACTTCATTTTGATCCATGCTTCTGTTAATCTCCGTTCGCTACATCGGGCAGCTTCGTTTTTCTTCTTTATCCATATCTCCACGGACATACCTGGCATTGAACTCCATATTGATCTCACGGATCTCTTTCTTTCCGTCAATATAATCCTGATACATATCCGCAAGCCTCGCCATACAGCCATCACAGTTCGCGGAAATATTTCCCAGGGATTCCTCCACGATCTGTTTACGTTCCTCTTTTGTTGTATCTTTGATCAGATATCCTGGCATTGTTTTTTCCTCCTGATAGGTTCACCTCTATTTCAGGTGTTTTGTACTTTCATTGTTGTTTACTTTTTCCTGTGAAAAAAGCTGCTTGTATCAGACAAACAGCTTTACAAAAATTTTTCTTTTCTGTTTTTTTATTCTACTCTGGCCCACTACCAGTGTCAATACAATTTTTCGCCTGTTTCCGAAACACAAAACAAAAGCCTCCGGAACAATTCCAGAGGCTTTATACGTGCGTTAGAGGATTCGAACCCCCGACCTTTTGGTCCGTAGCCAAACGCTCTATCCAGCTGAGCTAAACGCACATCTTTGTTGCTTTTCCTTTGTGATATTTCGTATCACCGCTGCAACAATATGTATGATACTCTAAGACCTATAAAATGTCAAGGGTTTTTTGAAACTTTTTTTGATTTTTTTTAAAAATATTTTTTATTGCTATTTTTGATGCAAAAGCAACAGTTTTTTAATTCCGTCTAAGTGCCTCGATCGGGCTCAGTTTCGCTGCCTTTTTCGCCGGATAGATTCCGAAGAACACACCTACTGCACAGGAGAACAGCGTAGCCGCCAGGATGGTTCCCGCACTGATCCCAGGTGTGATGGTCATTCCCATACTGCTGCTGATCACCGCACAGATCACATAGCCGCCTGCAATCCCCAGCACAATACCGATCAGCCCGCCTATGATCGTCAGGATCGCCGCCTCCGCAAGAAACTGTAACATAATAGACGAGGTTTTCGCTCCAAGGGATTTCCGGATACCGATCTCCCTGGTACGCTCTGTGACGGATACCAGCATGATGTTCATAACACCGATACCACCTACCAGAAGGGAAATGCCCGCAACAAAAGAGATAAACGCAGTCACCATACCAAGCATCTGATTCATGGATTTCATAACATCCTGGAAGCTCTGTACCTGGAAATATTCATCTCCGGCACACTGGTGACGTCTCTCAAGAAGATTTATGATCTTATCTGCGACCGCCTGGGAATCCAGACTCTTATCCGCCTGAACTATGATCTGATAAAATTCTCCGCTGCTTCCGGTAAAGTCGTCCATGGCCGTATAAGGCACATTTATGGTCACCGGCATTCCATCGTAAGTATAGCTGACAAAGGTTCCGTTCTCTTTCTGTGTGGTGACTCCGCAGATACGGAATGTCTTGGTCAGATCATAGCAGGTAATGTCCAGTGTCATTCCCACTACATCATCCGTTCCGAAAAGCCTCTTCGCATCGGCATCGGAGATCACGCAGACGTTTTTTCCCTCTTCGATCTCCTTCTGCCCGAAATAGCTTCCGTACTTCACAGAAGCATTGTCCACCAGCTTGGCATCCTGGGCCTCCCCGGTCACTGTAAGATTAAAATCACCCTTTCCGGTTACGGTCTCGCCTGTATAGGAATCTGAAACATTAACACCTTCCACGCCATCCAGCTCCCGGACTGCATCAATATCTTCCGGCTCGATCCAGACCTGGTCTGCTATGGCATCATCACTGCAGTAAACAGCGATCTGGCCGCCGCCGATATCATTGATCTCGCTGTTCATCTGATTCTTCGTACCCTCACCGATGGACACAATGGCGATCACAGATGCGATACCGATGATGATCCCTAACATGGTGAGAAAGGATCTTCCCTTATTGGCCATGATATTATGGATCGCCATTTTGATATATTCATAAATATTACTCATCGGCAGTCTCCCCTGTCTCTGCTGCACTGTCACTGTCTGCCGCTGCTGCCTCTGCCTTCATTCCCTCTTCCAGGGAGCCCAGATCCTCGATGACCTCATCTCCGGCTTTAATGCCATCTGTGATCTCAACAGAGTCCTCGGAACTGATTCCTGTTGTGATATCCTGCTTCGTGATCACACCATCCTTCAGCACATAACAGAAGGAACCATCCTTGCCGATATTTACCACGCCTGCCGGAAGTGTTACCACATCCTCTGCCTTTTCTGCATAGATCTTTACCTTCGCATCTACTCCCAGAAAAATATCCTTGTCCGGCTTGTCGATGCTCACTGTGGCAGAGATCAGTGTGGAGCCCTTTTCGTTGGTTGTCGCAATGTGACTGATCTTAGTCACCTTGCCGGTATATTTCCTGTCGCCGATGGTAATGTCCGCATTCTGGCCTTCCTTTACCTTATCGTAGTCATACTTAGACACATTGATATCAACGCTGACCTTATCTGTATTCTGCAGGGTAAAAAGCTCCATTCCCTGTGTTGCCGCTGCGCCCTGCTGGACTGCTGATTTGGAAATGACGCCGTTAAAATCCGCCGAAATGCCTTTCTTTCCTTCTTCTACCAGCTCTTTCGCAGATTTTGCATCCAGCTCAGTAAGATTGTTGCTGACACGCATTTTTTCTTTCTCTTCTTCTGTAAGGCTGGCAGAATCTGCCTCTGCAATGGATTTCTGGGAAGCAAGGTCCGACTGCAGATCCGCCAGATCAGAAGTTGCCTGTTCGATCGCATTCTCAATGGCAGAAGTATCCACTGTACTTCCTGCAGAAGAAGCATCCGCAGATGCCTGATCTGTCAGCCCCGGTGTTTCCTCTGAAGCTCCATCGGTAACAAAATCACCGGCCGCACTACTGCTGTAATCAGAATACTCCGGCATTTTTGGCTGGCTGGCCTTCTTATCCTCATAAGCTTCCTTTGCTTCCTGGCAGGTAATCTCTGCCTGACTTCTTGCTGCTTCCGCTTCATCCAGCGCCTGGGCATTCTCATCGCTCTGCTCTGCCTGCCACTGTGCAAAAGCCATCTTATAACTGGTATCTGCCTGATTATAAGCATTCTGTGCCGTTACATAATCGGAATTCAGCTGTCCCAGTTCCTGCTGGTACTGCGGAAGTGTCTCATTCTGATATGTAGTCAGCGCTTCTGAATACGCTCTCTGAGTCTCTGCATCCCTGGCAGCCTGGGCCTCTGCCTTTGCCTGGGTCTCCGCCTGGGCCTGTGCCTGCGCATCTGCCGCAGCCTGAGCCTGTACAGACGCCAGCTGTGATCTCAGGGAAGTCAGATAATTCTGCTGCTCCCTTACCTGCTGTTCCAGACTGGAAACCTTTGCTTTTGCGCTGTCCTGCTTCTGCTGGGCCTCATTGGATTTATTGATGGAATTTTTGTAATCATACTGTCCGGACTGTACATTCAGCTCTGCTTTCTGATTATCCCTCTCCAGATTCTTCACTTCAAACTCTATCAGCTTCGTTCCCTTTGAAACCGTATCGCCTTCTGCGAAGGATACACTTTTGATCTGTGCGTTCACAGGAGAATAAAAGGTCTTCTGCTCATCACTGACAACGGTTCCGGTTGCATCTACGATCTCCTCCACATCTCCTGTCTCCGCTTTGGTAACAGCAACCTGCGGAATCTGTGATCCCCCGCGGCCTGCACCTGATGCCGCATAAATACCGCCTGCCACAACAGCCACTGCTGCCACACCGATCACAATCTTTTTCCCTTTTTTCATTCTTAAGCCTCCTCGACAAATTCCTCATTGA
>UMGA01006521.1_pt1 | contig 18020 bp, 16 predicted proteins | sample 1965171 | NCBI WGS metagenome assembly UMGA01 (sample SAMEA4836062, study PRJEB28245) | human gut metagenome | biome: gut microbiome; material: fecal sample | place: Denmark | collected 2008 | reverse complement strand
TTAAAGCAATATCAGCAAGAGATGATCTGACGGCAGATTTAGTGGAACATATTACAGGAAATTATCCAACAAGAGTGCTAGATCCAACATTTTTAAGTAAGTTTCCAAAAGCAAAATTAAAAGTTCCTAAGAAACCTTATATATTATTTTACTATTGTGAGCATTTGCCTAAAAAGATCAAGAAACAGATTTTTGCATATGCAAAGGAACATGGTTATGCAGTATATGGGGCAGGGGAATGTGATAAGCAATATACAGATATTACAGTAGATTTGGCACCATTTGAATGGGTTGAAATGTTTAGAAATGCAGATTTTGTATTTACTGGAACATTCCACGGAGCAGTATTCTCAATTTTGAATGAGAGACCATTTAAAGTTTATTTAACAAATGAGAGCCGGATCAAAAAAGTTGGAGCACTATTAAGAGAATTACATATTCCAAATCGTAAAATTGATAAAGATTTCAAATTCGATTTAGAGAAGATGAGAGATGAAATTGATTATAGTGTAGTGAATGAGATTATTGATGAGAAACGAGAAGCAAGTATTGATTATTTGCGACGAGTGATCAAAGGAAAATAGAGGAGTATAGAATGTCCAAGGATAAAATTATTTTATTTGATGACAAGAAAAATTGTTGTGCATGTGGTGCGTGCATGAATGTCTGTCCTAAAGATGCGATTCGTATGGAAGAAGACGAGTATGGATTTTTATATCCACAGATTGATGAGACAAAATGTGTTCAGTGTGGAGCTTGTAAGAAGGTTTGTGCTTATCAGAATGAGCAAGTTAAAAACGCTCCGATTAAATGTTATGCAGCGGTAAATAAGAATAAGGCTGAATTGATGAAGTCTGCATCTGGAGGAATCTTTGCAGCTATGGCAACTTCTGTATTGAAAGAAGGGGGAGTTGTGTTTGGAGCAGCGTTAGATTTTGAAGATGGACATGCACATCCGCATCATGTTGCAGTGAGAGAGCTTTCACAGTTATATAGATTACAAGGATCTAAGTATGTGCAATCTGCGATTGAAAATACTTATATGGAAGCTAAGAAGGAATTGGATTCAGGTAAAAAAGTTTTATTTTCTGGAACACCTTGCCAGATTGCTGGGTTGTATGGGTATTTGAGAAAAGAGTATGAGAATCTTTGTACTGTGGATGTGATCTGCCATGGGGTGCCTAGTGCTCGAATGTTTGACGATTTTCTTCAAAATGAAACGAAGAAGAGAAATGCTAAGAGTGTGAAAAATTATATTTTTAGGGATAAGAAAAAAGGTTGGGGGATGAATGGTCGAATACAGTTTGAAATGAAGAATGGAACTGAAAAGATAGTTTATATTCCTGCCAGATTGGCATCGTATAATACATTTTTCCTAGATGGATTTAATTATAGGGAGAATTGTTATTCATGTAAGTATGCATGCTCTAAACGTTCAGGTGATGTTACTTTAGGGGATTATTGGGGGATAGAAAGAGAAAATCCTGAGTTATTAAAAAATAAAGAGTTTGATGTAGAAAATGGAATATCATGTATTATTGCAAATAGTAAAAAAGGAATGGATAAGATACAAGATATATTTGATATGTCGATGTATAAAACGCAGTTTGAAAAGATTGCAAATAAAAATGGCCAATTAAAACATCCCTCAAAGCGACCAGAGAAAAGAGAAAATTTGATGAAGTTATATTCTCAAAAGGGATATAGTAGTATAGATGAATATTTTCATAAAAAATATAGAAAACAGATAATTGTACATACAATATTTAATGCATTTCCGATTGGAGTTAGATTAAAAATAAAAAAAGTACTGCATAAATAATTAGGAGAAAATAAATGTCAGATAATAATGAATTAATAAGTATCATAGTTCCCATTTATAATGTACAAAAATATTTAGATAGATGTATGAAGACATTATTAAATCAAACATATAGAAATATAGAAATTATTTTAGTAGATGATGAATCACCAGATGAATGTCCTAAAATGTGTGAAGAATATACCAAAATTGATCAGAGAGTTAAGGTTATACATAAGAAAAATGGTGGCTTAGGATTTGCAAGAAATAGTGGATTAGAAATTGCACAAGGAAAGTATATAATATTTGTAGATTCAGATGATTATGTAACAGAGAATATGTGTCATTTATTATATGAAGCAGCAAAAAAATATGAAGCAGATGTTGTGTATGGTGGGATTTTTTATGCTGATGGTGAAAAGATAAAGGAAAGTAAAGTTGTAACGAAAGAAAGGGTTTGGAAAGGAAAACAAGAAGTAAAAGACTTGTTGTTGGATTTTATTGCAACAGAACCGAATGAAAAAAAAGACACAATTATGGAAGTATCAGTCTGGAAAGCTTTATTTAGAAAAAAAGTGTTTGATGAGTATGATATAAGTTTTGTTTCTGAACGACAATTTATATCTGAAGATGTGATTTTTGATATTGATTATTTATCTAAGTGTAATTGTGTTGTAGCAATTCCAGAGCCTGTATATTTTTATTGTGTAAATCCTAATTCTCTATCTAAAGTGTTTCGTACAGACAGATTTAATAAAGTAAAAAAACTTTATAAAGAAATTCTAAAGAAATTAATTCCTATTTATGGAGAAGAGCTATCTAATAGGAGAGGAGACAGATTTTTAATTGCACGTGCAAGAACAAATGCAAGACAGATTATACGACATGAAAAGATTATTGGGAAAAATAAAATGATGAAAGCATTACATAATATTTGTGAAGATCAAGATATGAATGAGATATTTCAAAGATACCCAATTCATTTGTTACCGCTTAAATACAGATTAGTAGCATACTTGATGAAATATAGATGCTATCATTTGTTAAAAATCATTTTAGGAAGGTAAAAGAATATGTTTGTAAAATCAAGAGATATAAAAAAAGCTAAATTGATGATGTATTTAATACCATCTGCACAGAAGAGAACAGAATGGTTAAAAAAGAATAAGGTTTTTTTTTCAATGGGAGAAAATTGCTATTATCATACAAAAGATATACCTGCAGAACCATATTTACTCTCATTGCATGATAATGTCAGAGTAGCTGCAAATGTTAGATTTATAACACATGACATGATAGGCGTTATGGTTAATAAAATAGATGGTTTCAAACAAAAATATGGAAGAATGAAATATTACATAGGATCAATCGAAGTTTATGAGAATGTGATGATAGGTGCAGATTCTACTATAATGTATGATGTGAAAATTGGTCCAAATGCAATTGTTGCAGCAGGTAGTGTGGTTACAAAAGATGTACCAGAGGGAACTATAGTAGGAGGTAATCCGGCTAAGGTTATTGGAAAATTTGAAGATTTTGTTATAAAACGAAATAAAAAAACAGAACAACGACCAGAAAAAACAGATGGAATAGACAAAGTAATAGAATATTTTTGGAAAAATCAAAGTGAAGAGTAAAAGGAGAAAATGATATGGTACCTATATATATTATTTCTATGGCAATAGCATTTTCTTTTTATTTTGGTGGAGCACAAGTGTTTTTTTGGTATAAGTATTTGATAGCGTTTCTTTGGGCGATATCTTATTTAGGAGTTTGTGTTTTTAAAAATAGAAAAATAAAAGGGAATAGCGCAACAATTATTAAAATATATGTATATCCATTATTGATGATAATGGCGTGGTCATTATTTATTTTTATATTTCATGCGCCAAGTGGAGCAAATACAGGAAATATTACGAGAATGGTTAGTAATATTTTATATTTGATATTGGCGATTACCAGTGCGATTTCAACAACATATTTTTTTGGAAAGAAAGTAATTAAATATTCAGTATGGGCTATTTTAATTAGTATTTTGGCAAATTTAATATATTGTATACATTTATATGGGATGGGTGTGTTTTTACAATATTTACCACAGGCAGCATTAAGTACTGATTTTCCATTTGGTTCTGTATTATATAATTTTGCTAGTTGTATAGAAGTACAAGATGCTACATTAGCAACAGGATTTTATATATTGTATTTTGTATTATTTGATGAAGAAGATAATTTTAGAACCAAAATGATGTATATTATCATATTGCTGATTTGTTCATATTTGGGATTTAAAAGAACTGAATTTATAGCAGTTTTATTCACTGGAATAGTCATGTGGTTAATTAAAGAATCTCAAATTGATATATCATTAATGATAAAAGTGATAGGAATTATTTTGTTAATATTTAGCTTTGGGTATATATGTATTGTAAAATGGGATGTATTTCAAATAATAGTAGATAAAATAGGGGCTGATGTTACTGGACGTCAGAATGTTTATCGGAATTTGGCAAAATATTATGAAATATCACCGATTTATATAGGAAAAGGTTTTACGTTTGTTGATAAAACAATGTATGACACCACTGGGTTTGCGGCACATAATACCATTGTAAGAATGTATGCTGAATTAGGTTTTATTCCATTTATTATTTGGATTATTTGGTACATCATGAATATTCCATTGAAAATTTTAAATAAATTTGGAAGAAAAAATACTTTGATAGTTATGACAAGTACATTGTATCTATTTTTAACATATTGTATAGGAAATTCTATGAATTTTTATTGTATACAGTACAGCTTTATATTAATTACAGTAGCTACGATGAACAATAATGAAAAATCACGATATCGAAAAGTTAAGTTTAAAATATAGCTAAGGAGATAATTATGGAAGTATTTAACAATAAAGGGGAATGCTGTGGATGTGGATTATGCACAACTGTTTGCAAAAAAAATGCAATAGTAATGAAAGAAGATAGTAAAGGTTTTATTTATCCTGAAATAAATGAGGAACTTTGTATTCAATGTGGGATGTGTACAAAAATATGTAGCTATAATAGTGAAGAAATATTTAATACGCCAATAGAGAGCTATGCGGCATTAACAAAAAATAAAAGGGTGTTAAGTAAATCAGCGTCGGGAGGAGTTTTTGCAACAATCGCAGAGCAGTTTATCAAATCAGGAGGATGGGTTTGTGGATCTGTTATGGAGTTTAAAAAGGGAATAGCGACTTGCTATCATAGGGTAACTAACAAATTAAATGACATAGAAAAGATGCAAGGATCTAAATATGTACAAAGTGATATTACGGATGCATTACCGGAAATAAAGCAGTTGATTAGCAAAAAAGAAAAAATACTTTTTTGCGGAACACCTTGTCAGGTTTCAGCAGTCAAAAAAATGGCCGCAGATTATGATGAATTATATACAATAGATATTATTTGCCATGGGGTACCATCAGTACATTTATATAATGAATTTTTAAAATGCAAGAGTTCTAAAAATAGAGAAATTTGTGATTTCTTATTTAGAGATAAAAGTAAGGGAAAAGGATTTAAAGCAAAACTAGTAGAAGAAATAAATGGGAAAAAGACAGAAAAAATTTATCCAGCACATCTACTATCATATTACCATTATTTTTTGAAATCATTAATATATAGAGAAAATTGTTATGTGTGTAAATATGCAAAAGAAGCTAGATGTTCCGATATGACAATAGGAGATTATTGGGGAATACAAAAAATATTTGAAGGAAAAATAAAGATGGATTTTGATCAGTCATGGTCATGTGTGATGATTAATGATCAAAAAGGGAAAATACTATTAAAAAACACACAAAGTGCATTTGAACTAGTAAGAACTCAATTAAATGATATAAAACAAGGCAATGCTCAGTTAAGTAGACCAAGTCAAAGAACAGAAGAACGTGAAAGAATATTAAATTTATTTGAAAATAAAGGATATAAAGCCGTAGAAAAGGATTTTAAAAGAAAATTAGGATTAAAATATTATGGATTACTATTGAGAAATTACATATATGGTCGATAGGAGAAATTATGAATATAGATGAGTCGAGAACAAAAAAATCAATTAATAATATCATAGGTGGGTTAATGTTTAAGTTGATTGCATTAATTTTTCCTTTTATTATTAAGGCAGTTATGATAAAAAAATTAGGAGTGCAATATTTAGGTTTAAATAGTTTGTTTACTTCTATATTAATGGTTTTATCATTATCTGAATTGGGAGTTGGAAGTGCCTTAGTTTATAGTATGTACAAGCCAATGGCAGAAAATGATGAAGAAAGAATTTGTGCATTATTAAAAGTTTACAAAAAGTTTTACAGAATAATTGGAGTGATAATTTCAGTAGTAGGATTAATTTTATTACCATTCTTAAGATTTTTAATTAGTGGGACTTACCCTAAGGACATTAACATATATATATTATATTTGATATATTTGGTTAATACAGCATTAAGTTATTTTTTGTTTGCATATAAAAAGTCATTATGGGAAGCATCTCAAAAGAACGGAATAGAAAGCAGATTAGCGGCTGCTACAAATGCTGGAATGTATATTGCTCAGATCTTGGCATTGATATTTACTGAAAATTACTATGTATACATTATATTTTTACCATTGAGTACACTAATTCAGAATTTAATAAGAAGCGTTATGGTTGATCGAATGTATCCACAATTTGAATGTAGAGGAGAATTGGAAAAGGGATTTATTAAAGAATTATTTGTTAAAATTAAGGCTTTATTAGGTCATAAAATTGGATCAACTGTAATAACAGCTGCGGATAGTATAGTTATTTCATCAATCCTTGGTTTGGAGATTTTGGCTATATATGGAAACTATTATCAAATTATTAATGCATTGATTGGGGTTGTTAGTGTAATTTATACAGCTGTTACAGCAAGTATTGGTAATAGCATCATTGTATCTGCTGATGAAAGAGTTTATTCTAACTTTGAAACATTAACATTTATGAATAGCTGGTTAGTTGGTTGGTTTTCCGTATGTTTATATTGTTTATATCAACCATTTATGAAAATATGGATGGGAGAAAAAATGTTATTTCCTAATTATATTGTTGTATTATTTGCAGTATATTTTTATTCTTGGCTAGTTAGAAGAATAGGATTAACTTATAAAGATGCAGCTGGTATGTGGGAACAAGATTTCTGGAAACCATATGTAGGAGTAGTTGTAAACATAGTTGTAAATATTGTTTTATGTAAAACAATAGGAGTTGCAGGTGTATTATTATCTACCATAATTGTTATGGTATTCATTTATTTTCCATGGGAGACATGGGCTTTGTTCAAGTATTTATTTAAAAGAAGTTCAAAAGAATATTTATTAAGAATGTTCTTCTATTTAATAGTAACAATTATTGTAGCTCTAGTAACAGATTATTTATGTAAGAGTATAAATATATATGGAATTTTAGGATTGGTTATAAAGATGGTAATTTGCTCATTGCTTCCTAATATTATGTATTTAATTGCGTATTTCAAATTACCTGAATTTCAGGATGGGAAAAGAAGAGTATTTAATATAATCAATAGCAAAAGAAATTAATATAGGAGATGGTGAGAATGGAGAAAAAGAATATTTGTATTATCACACAATGTTCACTGCCGATTCCAACAACCAAAGGGGGAGCAGTTGAAACTTTGGTGGAATATATTTTAATGGAAAATGAAAGGATGGACAAATATCATTTTACGGTAATTAGTGTAGAAGATGATCAGGCGAAACAGCAATCAAAACAATTTAAAAATGTTGAATTTATCTATGTAAATCAATCCAATAAATTATTAAATAGATTAGTATTTCAAATGTATAGAGTATTAAAGCATATGAATATTTATATCCCATTTTCATTAGAGTTTAAGAAGTGCTTAAAGGTATTAAAGAATATTAAGAATCAAGATATGTTTATTTTTGAAGCGGGACCTACAACACAATTGCCAGCATTAAGTAAGATTATTCCTAAGGATAAATTATTAGTTCATATTCATTGGGATGGAATGGGAAATAAGCGGAAAGATAAGTGCTTTTCTTATTTGATTCCAGTTAGCAATTATATAGGTGAACAATGGAGAAAGAATACAGGATGTTCTAAGCAGAAGATAAAGCCATTATATAATTGTGTAAATATAGAACGATTTGATAAAATAATTACGGAACAAGAAAAAAAAGAATTAAAGAAAAAATTAGGTATACCAGAACAAAATAGAGTAATTTTGTTTACAGGAAGAATAGTGGAAGAAAAAGGTGTTAGGGAATTGCTTCAAGCATTTCAACAGGTTCAATACGATGATGTGACATTACTGATTATTGGAAGTGCTAATTTTGGAAGTAAAACAAATACACCATACGAAAAAGAAGTGGCAAAGATTATTGAAGCGTCTCCTAGACAAATTATATTTACAGGCTTTGTACATCAAACGAAATTATACAAATATTACAATATAGCAGATATAGCAGTTATGCCATCATTATTTCAGGATCCAGCACCACTAGTATGTATTGAAACACAAGCTACGGGTACACCATTGATCGCAACTAGGGTGGGAGGAATTCCAGAGTATGTCACGAAGGATTCTGCACTGTTGATAGACAAAGACAAAAATCTGGTAAATAATTTAGCTGATAAGATAAATTATTTATTAAAAAATCCAAAGATTATGGAAACTATGGGAAAAGAAGCGAAACAAAATGCAAAAAGTCATAATACCAAAATGTATTATAAACGATTTTGTGAATTAATTGATGGGATATTGACAGAAAGGAAAAATTAAAAGAATGAAAATAGCAATATTGTCTATGCAAAGAGTAATTAATTATGGATCAGTATTACAGGCATATTCATTGAAAGAAATTATTGAAAGTATTACAGGTGAACATGTAGATTTTATTGATCCGATTCTAGATAATACATTAGCAGTGAATATGCCAGTTAGAGATTCTGATGATTATACAAAAAAAGATCAGTATGGCATGTGGTTGACAAGGAATTTTAGGAAGGCTTTGGATAAATTAAATTACAAAAATCTGACGAAAAAAATTGTAGAGTTTCAAGAAAATGAGTTGGGAATGTCATATGATTATGATCCGCACAAAGAAAAATATGATTTGGTAGTTGAGGGAAGTGACGAGGTTTTTAAAGCTTCAGATAAAATTTATTTACATATGTATGGAGCAATTGATAATGCAGATACGTTAATTACCTATGCTGCAGCGTGCGGAAGTGCATCAATAAAAGGATTGAGTGAGCAAAATCTTGTGATATTAAAAGAAATGATGAAAAAATATAAATTTATATCAGTAAGAGATTCTCACACCTATGATTATGTTAAAAATTTATATGATGGTAAAATGGATAGACATTTGGATCCAGTATTGGTAGGAAATTTATATAAAAGAAAACATAAACCGGTTAAATTGAAAAATTATATGATTGTTTATGCTTATGGAAATAGAATTCGAGATAGAAGAGAGATAGAAGCAATAAAAGATTATGCAAAGAAAAATAAATTGCAGACAATTGCAGTAGGTGCACCTCAGTTTTGGTGTGATAAGTTTTTAGTTGTATCGCCACTTGAGGTATTAGATTATTTTTATTATGCAGATTGTGTTGTGACAGATACGTTCCATGGTTCTATTTTTTCAATTATCAACAATTGTAAGTTCGCAACAATATTAAGAAAGAGTAATGAAAATAAATTAGGTGGATTATTAAGAGAATTAGGTTTAGAAGATAGAATTGTAGATAGTGTAGATAATCTTTCTGAGATATTAGAAAAAAATATTGATTATGCAAAAATTTCAACTTTACTGGAGAAAGAGCGAGTAAGAACTAGAGAATATTTAACGGAGCAAATTGAAAGCATTAAATAAAAAATAACATATAAGCATAAGATTATTATGTGAGGAAAGAAAAATGCATTTAAGAGATAAGATTAGAACGGTTGTATCATTACCTAAAACTATTTATTTTAATTTTAAGGTATTAGAAAAAAAAGATGCTGTTAAACTTCCTTTTTTTGTCGATAAAGATGTGAAATTGGGAAAATTATATAAAAATGTTATAAAATTAAATTTTAAGTCTGATAGATTTTCAATTAAGATAGGGAAAAAAGCTATAGATGATACACCAGAATTTACAAAAGGATATTTTAGTATGACACAGAATTCATCTATTGTATTTAATGGAAATGCGGAGTTTTCTTATGGAATTTCATTTACAGCGTTGCAACAATCTCGAATTGTAATTGGAAACAATTTTTATTGTAATAAAAATTGTGTGATTAGTAGTCGAGAAGCAATTGAAATTGGCAATGATGTATTAGTAGGCTGGAATGTAAACATAAGAGATAATGATGGTGAAACGCATAGAATATATGAAAACAATATAGAAAATGAATATAAAAAGAAAATTGTTATAAAAAATCATGTATGGTTATGTGCATTTAGTAGTGTTTTGAAAGGCGTAGAAATCTTAGAGGATACAGTCGTTGCATATGGTACTTGTGTTACTAAGTCATTGGGTGAGAAAAATGTAATTTTAGCAGGGGTTCCAGCTAAAATAGTTAAAAGAAATATAGAGTGGAAAAGATAAATACGCTCATTAGAAATCTGGTTATCAAGAAAAGGCAAATGATTCTAATATTTGAAGAAAAACTTATTTGTAAAGAAATTATTTAATATAGAGTAGATAATTATTAAAATACAGAAAATATAGGTTAGTAATGATGAATTTGTTTAAGAGTTATACAGTATATGAGGAATTAGTAACCTTCATAGAATTCTTAAGAAGACAGTTATATATAGAATAAAGAACAGTACAGGAAGCTTTTTCGAGATTAATCTGTGATAGGGTTATGTGGAGGAAAAGGGTATAAAAATTTTGCACAGTGATATTAGTTATGATAGAATTACGTATAGGTAATGGTAAAAATTTTATGTAATGTTGTAGTAAGCAATGTCATTTTATTAATTTTATAATAGTGATAAGTTTAAATTTTATCTGCTATTATAAATACAAAGGAGAAATATGGGAAGTTGGAATGATATACTTAAAGAAGTAAATGAAACGCAGTCGCAATACGATTATGTTAGACGTAAGTATTTGAAAGAACTTTCTGATTAGATGAAGAACTTAAGTTCCCAGGGACCTTAAGAAATCAGTCTAATTGCATCTCGAAATGTTAAGATACAAAAATTGAAAGGTAAAATTATAGCAAAGGATTTATTAAAGAAAACCAAAATTAGAATAGGTTTTTCTGATGTAGGGACAATAAATCCTAGTGAAAAGAAAACAATATGGGATAATCAAGGTGAGATAATTGTAAAAGGAAGAGTAGAGTTGGGAGCAGGATCAAGAATTTCTAATAAAGGTAGTCTAGTATTTGGTAATGGAGTACATTTTACTGCAAATGCGGATATTATATGTCATAAAAAAATAGTATTTGGAGATGGGGCATTAGTGTCTTGGGATTGCCTTTTTATGGATACTGATTTCCATAAAATTTATTCTTTAGATGATGTATACAAAAATGAACAGCTTAATCAAAATGACTCTATTTTGGTAGGACAGAATGTATGGATTGGATGTAGATGCACAATTTTAAAAGGAAGTAACATTAGTAAAAATTCTATAATTTCTGCAGGGGCAATTATTTGTAAACAATACGAAGAAAAAAACATTATAATAGGTGGGTTAGGAAAAATTCTTAAGAAAAATATATCATGGAATTTTTAAAGAGTGGTAGAAAATTAAAGTAAGAAGTTAGATAAATAAAATTTAACAAAAATTTTATTTGTTTGTATGAAAAAATATGATATAATATAAGAAATAAAAAATAGGGTTGACATATTCTATATAATATGTTATTCTAGCTAAGTTGTAATTGTAATAGAGAAAATTAGTTTTAATTGATATAAAAATATAAGAAACTGAGGCATTGTGACCTCGAAACTGAGGCATTGCGACCTCGCAAGTGATTAATTATCGCAAAAATAGTCATATCTTGTATGGATATGACTATTTTTGTGATATAATAATTAATATTTGTAAAAATGGAGGGGAAAATGTCAGATAATACGAAATTAAAAGATTTGTATTTAGGAACGCCCGATGGAGCTATGGAGGCACAAAACGAAAAATTTGAAGAATTGTTTTTTGATCCTAATAATAAATATGAAGAATTAATAAAAAATGACGAAAAATTTTTGGTAATAGGAAGTAAAGGAACGGGAAAAACATATCTAGCAAATTATGTATTGAGCAAATCACCAAAAAATCAGAATGCGGAGTTAATACAAGCAACGGATTTTTGGATATATAAATTATCTAATATAGATAATGAAGAATTGAATGAAGAAATTATCTATGCCTTATGTAAATGGTTTGTTTTAGACAAGATAGCTAATAAATTAATTAAAAAACATCCACATAAATGTAAATTAAAACTTACAACAATAGCTCGTCTAAAAAAAATTGTTGATCAATATAACAATGATAGTTTTTTTAAAGAAACAAAGTTAATTGTTAATAATGGAAAAGAGAAAAATGTATCTTCTGGATTTGGGGCAAAGGCTCATATCAAGCATACAAATTTAGAAAGTAATAATATAAAGGCAAATAAAGTTTCTAGTGCTACAACTATAGAGTCAGAAAGAAAACGTTTTTTTGAACTAATAGAAAAATATGAATCTTTATTATTTGAAAGTTTTTCAAAAAAAGATGATATATTACTCATTTTTGATGATTTGGATGAATTAAAAAAGAAAAAAGGAGATAATAGTGAAGAGGTTATAGCCAATTTAATAAAAATAGCTAAGGAATATAATTTACGAGTAAAACAATATTCGGGAAAGTTAAAAATACTTATGTTATTGAGAAGTGATATTTTAAATAAGATGCAAAGTAATCATGCTAATTTAAATAAAATTAAAACTTCTTGCTCGGTAGAATTATATTGGTTATTTGATTCATTTAGTGAAAAATATGAACATCCATTGATGAAAATGATTCTTCGTAAAATACAGATTTCGTGTGAAAAATACAAAAACTATACTGATAAGCAAATATTTCAAGAATTGTTTCCAGATAATATTGATGGGAAAAATCCTTTGGATTATTTGTTGGATTATAGTTTGGGGAGACCGAGAGATTTGGTTGTGTTTTTAAATCATGCGAAAAATGAATTTCCTAATTCCAGCTGTTTTACAGCCCATGCATTAAAAGAAGTAAAAAAATTATATTCTGCTGATTTTTATAATGAGATGTTAAATCAGGCATCGTTTTATAAGAATCCAGGATATAGTAGACAATGTTTGAAATTATTGGCTTCGATTAAGAAAAACACATTTTATTATGCGGATATTGAGGATTCATTTAATGAAAATCAAGAACAATATGGTGAAATTAAAGATGTAGATGAAGCAATTTCTTTTTTGTATGAACTTGGTGCAATTGGTAATGTGTGGAAAGTTCGAAAAGATAAAGTACATACATGCTGGGCATATAAAAAAGATGCAATGGATGAGGTTGATTTAACAAAAAGATTTACAATACACTATGGGTTGAGAAAGAAATTTTCTTTATAAGTCAGCGTAAACATACTTAATTTATTTAAGAAATCGGTGTTAGAAATATTCTTTTTTAGATAAACCTGAATTATTCATGAGCAAATAAATTTGCTCATGGTTTGTAATTACCTTTGTATCTGTTTCAAATACGTTCTATTTTACAAAATATAGTCTAAAAAAAGGCAGACTTATCCTGTCAATTTAAAAGAATGTTTTGAAACTGTCAAGGTACAAAGATTTTGTTATTCCAGTTGCTTTAATCCACAAATGTGTTCTAAAGTTTCGTAGAATTCATTTTTATATGGACAATGACTGCACAGCTTAAATGTCAGATATCTTAAAGAACTTAAGTTCCCAGGGACCTTAAGAAATCAGTCTACAAAATAAATTGCAACATTAAACACAATTATTAAAAATATTCCAAACAAAATACACATTTAATGTATACATGTATTTGCATATGGAACTTATATTTACTTTATGATATAATAAGTAAGTTGATTGATTTTTAAAAAGATGTTGCACGCCTCTCAGTGCCTTGTGGCAGATACGGAAACGAGGTACATATGCACAAAATCTTTGTTGACTTACTACATAATGTTGACTGGCAGAGTGTTTGTAAAGCACTCAATATTGTGAGATTATTTGTTCAGCTAATCTATACAATATTTAGTTAATATCTAGAAAATGCAGAATAGTATTTTTAATACATAAAAATATCGTATTATCTAACTACCACTAAGATAACCGTATTAGAAAAAGTGTCGTTGTATGGATTAGGCTATGTGTTAAAAATGCTTGCATTTTTGCAATTAATGTTTTATAGTAGAAGCGTAGTAGATACAACAAAGAAATAGTACATTGTACCATTAATAATTGTAATTAAGGGTGGTAGCTTGATTACATTAAAAGCAGTAGCAAACAAAAGGGCATCCGAGTGGGTGCCTTTTTGTTTGCTAAGGTCCCAAGGACATTAAGAAATCTATTAAAAATATTCCAAACAAAATACGAATTTAGTAAGCGCTTTATCTAAGGGTGGATTTTCAATCTACACAAATCCTGTCATAATGATTGCTAGATGCTAGTGTTTTACTTCCATCGTTTGATAGATGAATGAAAATGCTAGTACTTTACTACAATTACAAACTTAAGTTCCCAGGGACATTAAGAAATCTACCCCTTAAGAAATCAGTCTACAAAATAAATTGCAACATTAAACATAATTATTAAAAATATTCCAAACAAAATACGAATTTAACATATAAAACAGGAGAAGGCACAAGAATGAATACTATCATAGGAAAAATCACAATAGACATTCTAACATCAATCTATCAGCCGTTTTGGTTTGCAATTTTGTTATCAATAATGATAATGTTCTTTTATTTGTATGTAAAATGTCCAGAAGGAGCAGGCAAGGGATGGAAAGCAGCTATCCGGACATGGATCGATCATTTTAAAAGAGACAGAGAATTTCGTAAAAAATATATATTGTTTTTCTATATTACCATGGTATTATTTAAGACATTGATCAACCGAGATATGTGGATGAATCCATTATGTGATGTGTGGGGAGTATGGGGAATATACAGATATAATACAGTGACAGGCCAGCGCATTTTAACATCAGAGTGTATAGAAAATTTCTTCCTGCTTATGCCGTATATAGTATTAATGTGTTGGAATTTTGAAGAAAAAATATTTGGTAAGAAAGTGTATATAGGGAAAATCATATTAAAAAGTATCCAAATAGCGTTTCTGTCATCTCTGACAATTGAGCTGTTGCAGTTGTTTTTAAGATTAGGAACATTTCAAATATCAGATTTATTTTTCAATACAATTGGAGGATTAGTAGGAGGAATTATTTATTTTCTAGTGAATGCCGTGGCAGAACGGATCAGACGAATCAGAAATTAAATACGAGATACTTAAGATTTTGCATGAATTAAGAGATCAGTTAAACAAAGCAAAATAGCTGTCACATTAAGTGGCAGCTATTTTGCTTTTCATAGATACTTTTGATAGATATTAAAAAATACACAGAAAAGTAAAAAAATCCCATAAAAGTATTGATTTTTCAAAAGAACTTTGATAAACTACGCAAAAAGGAAGTGATCAAGATATCAAAGAAGAGAATATGGTATCCAGGAGCTATATATCACATTACGGGAAGAGGAAATCGCCATATGGATATATTTACAGACGAAGAAGATCGGGAATATTTTCTGGCATTGTTAGAAGATATCAATGGTAAATATCCATTTGTGATTCACAGTTATTGCCTGATGACAAACCATTATCATATATTGATCGAGACCAAAGAAAATGAGATTTGGCACATTATGCAGCGGCTATTACTTAACTATACGAAGTATTATAACCGAAAGTACAACAAAGACGGTCATTTATTTAAAGGAAGATATAAGGCATGTATTGTTGAGAATGATGAATATTTTCTGCAGACAAGCAGATACATACATTTGAATCCAGTAAGGGCAAAGATGATAGGATATCCGCAAGACTATAAGTGGAGCAGTTATAAAACGATGATCGGTATGGAAGACCAGAGGATTGTTGAGAGGGAGAAAATCTTGTCATATTTTAAGAAGCCTAGGGAGCAGGAATATCAGCGTTTTGTAGAAGATGTATCGATTAATTTCAGACAACAAGAATTAGAGATTCAGAAGATGATCGGGGAGGATGATTTATGGCTACCATGGTAAAGAGTTATGCGGTACAGGGGATTGATGGATATCCAGTTGATATAGAGACAACAACGATGGAAGGGATGCCTATGATCTCGATCATAGGCTTAGGAGATCAGGCAGTAAAAGAAGCAGGAGAAAGGATCCGGGCAGCAGTAGATGCCTGTGGTTATGTATTTCCAAAGAAAAAGATGATCATCAACCTGGCACCTGGAGATATGAAAAAGAAAGGAACACATTTTGATCTGGCAATGGCAATCAGTTTATTACAACATGAATCGGCGATCGGAGCAAGAGATTTGGTCAATTATGGGATGATTGGAGAATTATCTTTAAATGGAATGCTACGTCCATGCAGAGGAATCATTTCGATGATCATCGCAGCAAAGAAAAGTGGAATGCAAAATATCATAGTCCCCAAAAGCAATTTAAGAGAAGCAAAATTAGTCCACGGAATTAAAGTATGGGGATTTGAAAATCTTATTGAAGTAATTCGATTTCAAGAGTTAATACATCTAATACATTCCCATCCAATTTTATGTTTATAACAGCAATGAATCCGTGTCCATGCGGTTATTATCCAAGTTCAAAATGTAGATGTACAGATTATGAGATCATCAAATATAGAGGAAAGATTTCAGGACCAATTCTGGACCGCATTGATATTCAAAAGGAAGTGCATCCGGTTGATTTTTTTCAATTAAAAGACATGATGGAAACAAGATCATCGGTAGAATTAAGAGAACAAGTTGTAAGAGCAAGAAAGATACAGCAGGAACGATATAAAGATAATGATGGAATTAATTCCAATGCCCAGATGACAACTTCGATGATTCAAAAATATTGTAATCTTGATGAAAAATCCCTAAATATCTTGAAACAAAGATGTGAAGAATATGGTTATAGTGCAAGAGTGATTCATAAATTATTACGTTTGGCGAGAACAAGTGCAGATTTAGATGGAGCAGAAAATATCAGACAGTGTGATATTGAAAAAGTATTATCTTATCGAGATCTGGATCAAAGTAACAGTCAAATGATGGTGGTATCATGATCTATTGGATCTGGTTGAGCAAGGTCCCACAAATTGGTTGTCATATAAGCAGAGCACTGTTAAAGAAATTCCATGATCCAGAGCATATATATTATGCTGAATATGAGCAATTGCTGCAGATAAAAGGAATCGGACCGAAGAGGGCAAAACTGATCTATAATACGAAATGTTTAAGTCAGGCGGAAAAGATAATGGAAAATTGTCATAAACATAAGATAAAGATTATGACAATAAACGACGATATTTATCCGAAAAAAGCGAAGATATTTGATGATATGCCAATAATTCTGTATTATAAAGGAACACCCAACTCTGACTTAATAAACAAAAAAAGTGCAGCGATCGTAGGAGCCAGACGTTGTAGCAGACAAGCAAGACAAACAGCGATTGACTTAGCGGTAACATTGTCAGATAAAGGAATTACGATTGTAAGCGGAATGGCTAAGGGAATTGATTCATATGCCCAGACCGCATGTCTGAAAAATGAAGGATATACCATTGCGGTGTTAGGTAATGGACTGGATATCTGCTATCCGATCGAACACGGGAAATTGATGTATCAGATTGAAAAAAATGGGATGCTGCTTTCAGAATATGAGCCTGGAATAAAGCCGCAAAAAGTATATTTTCCAAGGAGAAATCGTATTATTGCAGCACTGTCAGATGAAATCATAGTTGTAGAAGCTAAAAAAGGAAGCGGGGCTTTGATCACAGCACAATATGGAGAGAATTATCATAGAAAAGTAATAAGGCTAATGTGATAGAAAATTTTTTTACCAAACACAAACACCCCTCTCAAAAATTGGTACTACAAATTGCACAAAAACAATAACAAAGACAGA
>UMGA01009406.1_pt1 | contig 18345 bp, 10 predicted proteins | sample 1965171 | NCBI WGS metagenome assembly UMGA01 (sample SAMEA4836062, study PRJEB28245) | human gut metagenome | biome: gut microbiome; material: fecal sample | place: Denmark | collected 2008 | reverse complement strand
CCGCGGCCGGCCTCATCGCAGCCGGCCTCTATCAGGTCTTTATTTAAGTAAGGTAGTAGCATACTTATTCTTTTTTTTATCTGCCACAAAGATAAAGGAAATAAAAAAGGAGACCTCATCCAAGGTCCCCTTTTTCCGTCATTCATTCACACAAACAAACAATTGTTCCCCAAATATATTCTACCGGTTCACAGCCCTAGCGACCGGAACCATCACCCTACCATTCGTTTTACAGATTTTGTTCGTTGATAACATCAGCCTTTCCCCTTAGCCATTATGATAGATTTCTTCCATTTCCCCTTTATAACTTATAATATATCGTCTTGCAAAAGTATCTAAATAATAAGAGACGAGAAAATGGCTTTGAGCGAGTATTTGCATGAAATGCCCCGAAACAGGATTATCTGCCGGAAAAAAGTGATTAAGTGCGCAAAAAAGGTGTTTACCCGGTTCTATATAATCAGAAGGCGATAAGCGGACTTATCTCCGGCTATCGCCCTCTTCAATAAACAAACCTTCTCTTAGTTAAAACAAACTCCAGGCAACGGTAAGCCCTGCCATCACAATGGCTACCATGCTCATAAGCTTGATTAAAATATTCAGACTCGGGCCGGAAGTATCCTTAAACGGGTCGCCCACAGTATCGCCTACTACGGTTGCCTTATGCACTTCACCGCCTTTGCCTCCAAAGTTCCCCTCTTCTACATATTTCTTCGCATTATCCCACGCACCGCCTGCATTGGCCATAAAGATAGCCAGCACAAAACCTGTGCTCAAACCGCCGATCAACAGTCCCAGTACTCCGGTCACTCCGAAGATTAATCCGGTAGCGATAGGCGCAAGGATAGCAATCAGCGACGGAATCACCATTTCGCGCTGCGCACCCTTGGTTGAGATAGCCACACAACGTTCATAATCCGGCTCGGCTTCTCCTGTCAGAATGCCTTTAATCTCACGGAACTGACGACGCACCTCATCCACCATGTGTCCGGCTGCGCGGCCGACCGCATTCATCGTCAGTCCACAGAACAGGAACGCCATCATCGAACCGAGGAATATACCGGAAAGAACTTTGGGATTCATCAGCGTCACGTCGTAATAGTTCATGAAATCGACAAAGGTAGCATTGGCGGTAGAGACGACATCGCCGTTCGGCATACTCAGGTCTATTGTTCCCAAGCGGGTCAGACCGATACGGATTTCTTCGATATAGGATGCCAGCAAAGCCAGTCCGGTCAATGCAGCGGAACCGATAGCAAAACCTTTTCCGGTTGCCGCGGTTGTATTTCCCAAAGAGTCGAGCGCATCGGTACGCTTGCGGACTTCGGCACCCAGACCGGCCATTTCCGCATTACCGCCTGCATTATCAGCAATCGGGCCGTAAGCGTCCGTAGCCAGTGTGATTCCTAATGTGGACAGCATACCGACAGCGGCAATACCGATACCGTAGAGTCCCATACCCACGTTGGAGAAGTCGAAACCGGAAGCAAGCAGGAAGGAGGCAATGATGCCCACCACCACCGCAATCACGGGAATAGCCGTAGAAAGCATACCCAGACCGATACCGGAAATAATGACGGTGGCAGGTCCGGTCTTTCCGCTTTCACTCAGTTTCTGAGTAGGGCGATACGACTGGGAAGTATAATATTCGGTAGAACGTCCGATCACAATGCCGACCAACAGGCCGACTACGACAGCGCATGAAATCCAAATCCAGTTGTCCAACTGTAAGAGCCACAGGATTAAGAAGGTAGCAGCCACAATCAGCACGGAACTCAGGTTTGTTCCGAATGCCAGCGAGCCGAGCAAATCTTTCACCGTCGCATTTTCTTTGGTGCGCACGGAGAAGATGCCGATAATGGAAAGCAGAATACCTACCGCAGCAATCAGCATCGGGGCAATAACTGCTTTGAACTGCATGACCGTATCTGCCGAATGTATAAAGGCGGCAGCACCCAATGCGGCAGTCGCCAGGATAGAACCGCAATAAGATTCGTACAAGTCGGCTCCCATACCTGCCACGTCGCCTACGTTATCGCCTACATTATCGGCAATGGTGGCAGGGTTTCGCGGATCGTCTTCGGGAATTCCGGCTTCTACCTTACCCACAAGGTCGGCGCCTACGTCGGCAGCTTTTGTATATATACCGCCACCTACACGGGCAAAGAGCGCCTGTGTGGAAGCTCCCATACCGAACGTCAGCATCGTGGTAGTGATTACGCAAAGTTTATGAGTCGGTGTCAGTGCGTCGGCGGGAATCACCGCGTTCAGCAACAGATACCAGAAAGATATATCGAGCAGCCCCAGTCCAACTACTACGAGTCCCATTACCGCACCACTGCGGAAAGCGATTCTCAGTCCGGAGTTCAATGAATTACGTGCCGCATTCGCCGTACGTGCCGAAGCATAGGTTGCCGTCTTCATACCCAGAAAACCGGAAAGACCGGAGAAGAAACCACCCGTCAGGAAAGCTATGGGAACCCACGCATTCTGAACATGAAAGCCATAAGCCATAATTGAAAACAAAATAACCAGCCCAAGGAAAACACAACCTACAATCTTGTACTGTTGTTTCAGATAAGACATAGCTCCCTTGCGTACCGCAGCGGCTATTTTTATCATTTGGGGAGTACCTTCACTCTCTTTCATCATCTGCTTATGGAAGTAATAAGCAAAACAGAGGGCTAACACTGAAGCGACCGGAACCAGCCAGAAAAGAATGCTATCCATAGAATTAATTATTAAAGGGTTTTATGGAGGCTAAAAGTATGGAAATCAAACGAAAAAAGCAAGCAAAAAAGGAAAAAAATCCGACTTGCCGATTGATGCGGTATCTCTCAATGAAGCGAAGGGAAAACAAGTAAAAAAGTCCTCTGAGAATCCTACAGAAGAGCATCAAGCCAACAGCACGTTAGTTAATTTTTAATCTAATTACGTTAATCGTTAACAAACCCATTATTTCTATTAAACCATGTTATAAAGAGCCGCACTTTGCCCCGAAAATTTGGAGATAGCCGAAAAGTCCCTATCTTTGTAGTGTGTTTTTCATAGTATTAGATTTAAGGTTAACAAAAGATTGGCTGTCTGGGATAGATAGCCTTTTTTTATGCCTTTTTCTGCATAAACTCCGTAGGAGTCACCCCAAACTGTTTCTGGAATATCTTGGCAAAGTATGAAGGAGACTGGAAACCTACCCGGTCACATATCTCATTGATGCGTAATTCTCCTTCCTGCAAGAGTTCTGCCGCACGCTTTAAGCGGATGACCCGAATAAAATCAAGCGGAGAAAGGTCTGTCAATGCCTTTATTTTCCGATGAAGGCTGGACCGGGACATATTCATGGCGGCAGCCAGTGCTTCCACATTATAGTTCGCATCCGTAAGATTCTCACGTACCCTGGTGATGAGTTGCGACATCAGTTGTTCATCGGCACGTGTCATGGCATCTCCCTGCGGGGGGCAGGCACCATAAGTAATCTGATTAATGAATCTCTCGTGCGTACGATGCGCTTCACGCTCACGGGCTAACTCTGCGAGTAGTTGCTGTTCACGTATCTTCTGCACTTCCCGTCGCCGATAAGTGCGGAGAGTCAGCACGAAGCTGCCGGACAGGAGAATGATATATATCAGATATGCCCATACCGTACGCCACCAGGGAGGAAGGATTTGTACGGACAGAGTCGCTTCCTCTTGATTCCAGACGCCGTCGTTATTACTCCCGCGCACGCGGAATATATAATCTCCCGGAGGAAGCTGGGCATAGGAGGCGGTATGTGCATCGGAGGTATAGTTCCAGTCATCGTCAATGCCTTCCATCTTGTAGGCATAGCGGTTGGCTCCCGGTGAAGTATAGCTCAATGCGACAAAGTCAAAGCTGACGTTAGAACGGTAAGGCAATCGCATTCCTTCGGGCTTCAAAGGTATTTCCCTCCCTTGCACCTTGATACGGGTGATATACACGGGCGGTACAAACGTATTTCGATGTATCTGATCCGGATTAAAAGAGACTAATCCGTTGATGGTTCCCATCCAGATCGTGCCGTTGCCGGCAGCCAATGCCGATTTGTAGTTGAACTGATTGTCAGGAAGACCGTCGTTTCGGGTAAAGACGTGCAGGCTGTCCGTCTCCGGATACAGGCAGACCAGTCCACGGTCGGTACCGAACCAGATGCGGTGCTGCCGATCTTCTACCGCCTTATAGGTTACATTGTCAGGGAGGCCGTCCGCCTTCGTATAGGTACGGAAAGTTCCTGTTTGGGGGTTAAAGCATGAAAGTCCGCCACGGTCGGTGGAGAACCAGAGAAGCCCTTTGCTGTCTTCCGAAATTCCGGTCACTTCGTTGGTGCCGATGGAAGTGCTGTCTCCTTCTATATGCAGATAGTTCACCGTTTCGTCCGTTTGCGGTTGATAGCGGAAGACTCCGTTGCCCATAGTCGCCACCCATATATTCCCTTCTTTGTCTTCAAGAATATCGCGCATAAAGGCATAGCCGAACTGTTTCATTTCTTCAAATGTCCGTCCCCCGTCGGCAGAACGGAAGATATTCCAGCCATCTCCCAGCCAGATTGTTCCCTGACGGTCACGATGCAAGGCGTAGACGGTTCCTTCGCTGATACCCATTTGTTGCGGACGCATTGTCTGTAAACGTCCTTTGAAAGCAATGCTGCCGGAAAGGGCGGATGCGGCCGGTGTAATCAAGTCGATTCCTCCTTTAAAGTAGCCTGCACCGATCAAATCGTCAGAGGTGAATAAACTTAAAACATTCTGCCGGTCTGCGGATTCGGGAATAGTAGTGAACAGCCTTGTCTCCAGATTCCAATAACAGACACCGCCATCCTGCGTACTAACCCAAATCGTTCCATCTTTCCCTTCGCCCAGTTCACTGATACGCCTGCCGCTGACTGAACCGGGCTTGCCATCCGGCAGGTAAATAGAAAAGTCAAGTGTACGGACAGGCAGATAGCTTGCTCCTCCAAACTGTGTACAAATCCACGTCCCGCCTTCACGGTCACGATAGATTTTATCTACGATTGCATCACTGAGTCCATAAGCCCCTCCCGCATCTGCCGGAATATGCCGGACGGTATTCTCCCGTTCGTTGATGACGTAAACTCCATCTTGCGTACCGACCCAAAGATCATCATCCAGACAGACGACATAGCGGATTATCTTGCGGTGTACCGCCGGTGCAGGGAAGATACTGACTTCGCCTGTCTTCTTATCAAATCGTTTCAGTTCCTCCTCGTGTACTCCGACAATCAGTTCATCTCCATAATCACAGAGTGTGAAGATGAAATCATCCTTCAATGCCTCCTTTGCACAAGCTTCGAAAGTATCTTGTGCGGGACAATAACGGAAAATACCTGCTCCGTTGGTTCCCACCCATAGCGTTCCCTCCTTGTCGATACAGATAGACTGCGGGAAATTCTTGCTCTTATCGCTACCGGGAAGAAGTATGTAGCGGAATAACTTCTTCGTGGGAACGTGATAACGGTATACTCCCAGATTGGGTACGTTCACCCATATATTGCCGGAAGGATCGGACAGAATATCTTCCACCCATTGCCCGCTGATTTGTTCGCCCTTGTCAGTCTTTGCATCAAAAAAGGAGAACTTTCCGGTCGATAAGTCCTGAATATAGACTCCGTTGTCCGTTCCCACCCAAAGTTGGCGCCGGTCGTCTTCATATAGTGCGGAGATCACCTGATTGCCACGCCCCGAAGCCTCATCGAAGCAAGGATATACCTGCATCGAAACGCCGTCATAACGGTTCAGCCCATTGCGTGTGCCCAGCCAGATAAATCCGTAACTATCCTGAATGATTGATTTGACATGACTATTGGAAAGCCCGTTCACACCATTGATATGTATAAAGTTGTATTGTTCCGTCGCAAAGGAGGACGGAAAAAAGAAACAGACTGACAGAAGGAAAAATAGGAGTCCTTTTTTCATATATGGATATTAGATGCCTACAAATATAGTTTTTTTCGTGTAAAAAGCAGAGGATGAATGAAACATTTGTTGCAACCTATACTACAAATGTAGCGATTCCAACGTGCCGTCCGGCATTTGCAACATCTCTTGCACATCTTGACAAACGGGTATATAGCCACCTGTACCGCTACCGCCTACCTTTGCTTCCGTCAATACGACACACCCCATGTGAACGAATAAAATCTTTAAATTAATACCGACATGAAAAGAATAACCTTTAGTTGCCTTGCCGCAGTCATCCTGCTACAACTGATTCCCGCTAACGGAAACGCACGGGACATCCGGAATCAGAAAGAAAAGAACAATCGCACAGAGATAAAGCAGGATACTATCTCTGCCGTACACTCCGCCATCCGCCCGGGAAAAGACATTCCCGGGACAGCATCTTCCAGCCCGAAAAAAGAAGGAGAAGAAGGTGAACGCAACGTGATGCTGAACGCATCAGATGCCAACAAGCCACGTGAAATCCAAATCGGACTGCCCAGTGAAGACGTTAATGTATACGAAAACGGATTGCCTGCCGTATATTCATCTGCCGTACATAAACTCGCCGCCCACTGGCGAAGTGATTCCAGTCTGGGAGAAGTCGGTCTGCTGTCTCCTTCGGAATCGGCTATCACCACAGGAAACATTGCCTACTCCGTCAACGCTTTCAGCAAACTGGGACAAAAAGACTTCCAAGGAATACTCAACTATCGTGCCAATCATTTCGGTATGCAGAACTTCGATCTGAATGTATCGGGAGGTATCAGCAACCAGTGGCTGTATACTGCCGGCATTTATCAGAACTTCGATCCGGGAAGTTTCGATCTGAAATTCACGAACTATGCCGACCGGACGGAAATCTATCATGCCGGTCTGACGCACCTCTTCAACGACGGACGCGGAAAAATATCTCTGCTCTACAAACATTCGCGGAGCAGGAATCCCGGCAACTTTGCCAATGCGGCTCCTTTCATCTACGTAGGCGACGGATCGGTCAAGGAAGTGGAAGGATTCAAGCTGGGTACCAACTCGTATGTTCCGCAAAGCGGTTCTTTCCCATACATGGACGTTATGGACGGAAAGATGAAAACATGGAATCTGAATGACGGCAACGAGAACCGTGCCAATGAAGTGGCCCTGATTGCCGACTATCGTTTCAAGAATGATCTTCTCTGGAAGTTCAACCTGAAATATATGGATGCTCCCCGTGCCAACTATGTGGACTTCGGAGGCAGCACCATCAGTGAAGCAACGGCTGCCGATGGTTATACGCTCGCCAATGGTGACGTATATGAAGGTTTGGCAGAAGGCCGCCGTACCTGGCTGCATGTAGGAAAAGTAAAGAATTTCCTCGTTACCTCCGAACTAAGCAAACGCTTCGGCACCCACGACCTTCGACTGGGAGTTAATGAGTGGTATTATCATCTGGACTATCATTCTTCTTCCCTGCAATGGATGGCAAGTGTACAGGAATACCCGCAACTGCTCCACTCCACTGCCGTTGACCCGCTGGACCCGACACTCAGCAGCCAGCGTGTGCAGACTTACGGCTATAACGAACTCAGCCCCGAATACACCAAAGGATACGAAAACAAACTCGCCCTTTACTTTACGGACAACTGGCAGGTAACTCCCCGATTCAACGTCTACTATGGCGGTCGTCTTGAATACTACCGGATGAGTGCCGACCAAATCTCCGCATCACGCTTCCCCGGATTTCATATCGGCGACTTCAACACTTATAGTAAAGACGAAGAAACCGGAAACATTATTGCCACACCACACAGCATCCAGCCTGCCAAAGTGGTAAAAAACAAACTAAACTACGCCGCTACCCTCCGCATGACCTATAATATGACGAAGCAATTCGGCCTGACAGCCGACGGAACAGTAGCCACCCGCTTCCCACGCATCAACGAATATGCCGGAACAGGTCCCACCGAAGAACAATACAAACGCGTCACCATACCGTTGATCCGGGGCGGACTGTTCTACAAGAACAACTGGCTCAACCTCACTTCCATGGTCACCTACATCTCCAAATCGAATAATATCGACCAGCAGAATCTGACCAAACCGGGAACTAAAGAAGGAAAAACCGTACTACTGATCTACAATATCCAAACACTGGGATGGACCACTTCTGCCGAAATCGACCCCTTCAAAGGTTTTCACCTGCACGCACTGTTCACTTATCAGAAACCTGTATACAAGAACTACAATGCCAGCGTGACCTTCGACGACGGTGCCCAAATGTCCGTCAATGCCAACGGAATGATAGTTAAAGAAATTCCACAGGTACTCGTCGAACTGGACCCCAGTTATAATATCACGAAAGATTTACGTCTCTGGCTCAGTTTCCGCTATTTCGGAAAGACGTATGCCAACCTTCAGGAAGCTCTTTACTTCAATGGCCGCTGGGAAACATTCGGAGGTATCAACTGGAACGTAAACAAGCATCTGTCACTGGGGGCAACGGTGATCAACTTCCTGAACCAGAAAGGAGCCAGCGGCACCATCAACGGTTCGGAACTGATCACCAAAGAAGAAGCGGGCAACTATGCAGGACGCTATATGAGCGGAAACTACCTGCGCCCGTTTACCGTCGAATTTAGTGCCGGCATCAAATTCTGAGATTATTGTACATAACTAAATATGATTATCTTTGTGGCTCTTTATGTCCGCAAACTAACTAATACCAATAAACAATCTATTTTACAACCATGAAAAGACTTTTTGTATTACTAACGGCTTTATTCACTCTGACGCAAATGAACGCCCAAGAGAAAAAGAACATCCGTATCTCTACGGACAACACCGACTTAATCCTTCAGGTAGCCCCCAACGGACGTCTCTATCAGACATATCTGGGCGATAAACTACTGAACGAACAGGACATCAACCACTTCTCTTACGCCGTAAAAGGTGGCAGTGACGGCAGCGTATCTACCCGTGGCTGGGAGGTTTATCCGGGCTCCGGAGCCGAAGACTACTTTGAACCTGCTGTGGCCATCACCCACCATGACGGTAATCCGAGTTCCATCTTCCGCTATGTATCTTCCGAGCAGAAAGCGGTGGCAGGCGGGACGGAAACTGTCATCCATCTGAAAGATGACCAGTATCCGGTAGAAGTGACTTTATTTTATATCGCTTACCCGAAAGAAAACGTCATCAAGACATGGAGCGAAATAAAGCATAATGAAAAGAAGCCCGTCACCCTGTGGCGTTATGCTTCCACCATGCTTTACTTCTCTGACCACAGTTATTATCTGACCGAGTTCAGCAGTGACTGGGCAAAGGAGGCACAGATGAGTTCTCAACAACTACAGTTCGGAAAGAAAGTGATCGACACGAAACTGGGCAGCCGCGCCGCCATGCACACTCATCCGTTCTTCGAACTGGGACTGGAACAACCGGCACAGGAAGCGCAAGGCCGTGTAATGTTGGGTACAATCGGATGGACCGGAAACTTCCAGTTCACATTCGAAGTAGACAATGTCGGCAACCTTCGTGTGATTCCCGCCATCAACCCGTATGCCTCCAACTACGAACTGAAGCCCAACGAAGTATTCACAACTCCGGAATTTATATTCACCCTGAGCAACAACGGTACAGGCGAAGCCAGCCGAAACCTGCACGCCTGGGCACGCAACTACCAACTGAAAGATGGACAAGGCGACCGCCTTACCCTACTGAACAACTGGGAAAATACTTACTTCAAATTTAACGAAGAACTGCTTGCCGAACTAATGAAGGAAGCCAAACACCTCGGTGTGGATATGTTTCTGCTGGATGACGGCTGGTTCGGCAACAAGTATCCACGCAACGACGACCACGCCGGACTGGGCGACTGGGATGCCATGAAATCCAAACTGCCCGGCGGTATCCCTGCCCTTGTCAAATCAGCCAAAGAAGCCGGAGTCAAGTTCGGTATCTGGATTGAACCGGAAATGGTGAATCCGAAAAGTGAATTGTTCGAAACGCATCCGGACTGGGCTATCACCCTGCCGAACCGTGAGACATATTACTACCGCAACCAGTTGGTTCTTGACCTCAGCAACCCGAAAGTACAAGACTTCGTATTCGGCGTAGTAGACAAGATTCTGACTGAGAATCCGGAAGTGGCATTCTTCAAATGGGACTGTAACTCTCCTATCACCAACGTCTATTCTCCGTATCTGAAGAACAAGCAAGGACAACTTTACATCGATCATGTACGCGGAATTTACAAAGTGCTGGAACGTGTAAAAGCGAAATACCCGAACGTCCCCATGATGCTTTGCTCCGGTGGCGGCGCACGTTGCGACTACGAAGCATTGAAATACTATACTGAATTTTGGTGCAGCGACAATACCGACCCGATAGAACGCCTGTTCATCCAATGGGGATTCTCGCAAATCTTCCCGGCAAAAGCAATGTGCGCACACGTGACCAGCTGGAACAAAAAGACAAGTGTGAAATTCCGTACCGATGTGGCAAGTATGTGCAAACTGGGCTTCGACCTCGGTCTGAAAGAACTGAACGCTGACGAGCTGGCATACTGTCAGGAAGCAGTTGCCAACTGGACGCGTCTAAAAAAAGTAATCCTGGACGGCGATCAATACAGACTTGTCTCTCCGTATGACGGAAATCACATGTCGATAATGTATGCTTTGCCCGATAAGAATAAGGCTGTGCTTTATACATACGACATACACCCACGTTTCGGAGAGAAACTGCTGCCTGTAAAATTGCAGGGATTGGATGCCAAGAAAATGTATAAGGTAAAAGAAATCAATCTGATGCCGAATAGTAAATCCGGCCTGGATGCCAACGAAAAGACCTACTCAGGTGATTATCTGATGAAGGTAGGTATGAATGCTTTCACGACTAATCAGACTTTTAGCCGGGTGATTGAGCTGACAGCAGAATAACATCCTATTGCCTTACTCATGCCAAGCCTTTGGTACGCTTATGCCAAGGGCTTGGCATAGCAGTGCCAATGCGGTGGCACAACTGTGCCAAAGGCATGGCACAAGCATTAAGAACAAAAGGGGAAACACCGTTCGTGGTGAATCCCCTTTCTCATACAATAAAACAATCAACTAATCTTCAATCGTTACAGCAGTTCCATTGGCAGTTACCATCAGCATACTACCGCTGCCTCCTACTGTTTCATAATCCAGATCGACACCGATCACTGCATTGGCTCCTAACTGTGCCGCCTGTGCCTGCATCTCCTGCAAAGCTGTATCTTTTGCCATACGTAGTACTTCTTCATACGAACCGGAACGACCTCCTACAATATCCCGAATGCTTGCAAACAAGTCACGGAATACATTGGCACCAATGATCGTCTCTCCGGAAACAATTCCATAGTACTTTACTATTCGTTTTCCCTCAATGATGGGAGTTGTAGTCACTAACATGATCTTTTTCTTCTTTTTAGTTGTTTACTATCCTATTAGACGCAGGATACCCCCAAAAGGTTGCAATGTCACCCTAAAAAAATTGCAGCTATACCGCAAATCAATGCGATATAGCCGCCAATTAGAGTTAAAGAGAGAGAGAATTTATAGAAAGCGCGGTCTCACGACCAACTTAATATACCTAAAATGATTTTTATTCTTTCTTATTAGACGCAGGAAACTTCAAATCACTGCACTTCAAAGAGACTTTTTTAGTTAAAGAATAAAAAAATCGCTATTCTTGCAGGAATAGCGATTAATATTTTTAGAACATCTGGCTGACGCGTTCGATCCCAGCCACTAATGCGTCCACTTCCGATCGTGTATTGTACATGGCAAATGATGCACGTACCGTACCTTCGATTCCGAGCCGCTGCATCAACGGTTGCGCACAATGGTGCCCCGTGCGGACAGCGATACCTAAACGGTCTAACAATGTTCCCAAATCGAAATGGTGAATATCTCCCACCAGAAATGAAATCACTGCTCCCCGATCTGCCGCCTCACCGAAAATACGCATATTGGGTATTTCCTTCAATCGCTTCAGTGCATACGTTGTCAGCTCGTGTTCATGAGCAGCGATTGGGTCGAGTCCGATACCATTAACGTAGTCAAGGGCTTTTGCCAGTCCGGTAGTACCGATATAGTCCGGCGTACCGGCTTCAAACTTGAAAGGCAGTTCGTTGAAGGTAGTCTTTTCAAAAGAGACGTGCTGAATCATTTCTCCTCCTCCTTGATAAGGGGGCATACGGTCCAGCCATTCTTCCTTTCCATAAAGCACACCGACGCCTGTCGGACCGTAAACCTTATGTGCGGAGAACACCAGAAAATCGGCATCCAAGTCTTGCACATCCACCTTCATGTGGGGGATAGACTGTGCAGCATCCACTAGAAAAGGTACTCCATGCGCATGAGCCGTCGCAATCATTTCCTTGACAGGATTTACGGTTCCCAATACGTTTGACACCTGAACTACACTGACTATCTTTGTACGCTCGGTGAATAACTTTTCATATTCATCCAGCAACAGTTCGCCCTTGTCATTCATCGGAATGACCTTGATGGCAATTCCTTTGCGGGCAGCCAGAAGTTGCCAGGGAACGATATTACTGTGATGTTCCATCACCGAAAGGATCACTTCATCACCTTCCTGCATAAACTCATCTCCAAAGCTGGAAACAAGCAAATTGATACTTTCCGTCGTACCCCGTGTAAAAACGACCTCATTCGTACTGCCGGCATTGATAAACTTCCGTACCGTCTCGCGGGAAGCCTCATGCAGTTCCGTTGCCTGCTGGGAAAGGTAATGTACTCCGCGATGCACATTCGCATTCACAGAGTAATACTCATCTACCAGCGCATCCACCACCAGACGAGGTTTCTGAGTGGTCGCACCGTTATCGAAATAAACCAATGGTTTACCATACACCGTACGGCTCAATATCGGAAAGTCTTCACGTATCTTTTGAATATCCATTTTACTTATTCATCATTTACATATTGCACATCCCTGGCACTTGTTCAGTTCGCCACGGAAGCGTTTTTCTACCAACAGGTGCAGACGGTCTTTCAGTGCATCCAGACGAATCGTATCGATGACTTCATTGACGAATGCAAACATCAGAAGCAAGCGTGCTTCTTTCTCCGCTATTCCGCGTGCACGCATATAGAACAAAGCATTCTCGTCCAACTGCCCCACAGTTGCCCCGTGAGAGCATTTCACATCGTCCGCATAGATTTCAAGCTGCGGCTGCGTGTACATACGCGCATCGCGTGTGGCACAGAGGTTGCGGTTGGTCTGTTGAGAATTTGTATGCTGGGCATCAGGACGTACCAATACCAGTCCGGCAAAAGCACCGGTCGACTGGTCATCAAGCACGTACTTGAATAATTCATTACTGGTACAATTCGGTACTGCATGATCAATGGAGGTGTTATTGTCCACATGCTGGTTTTTATCAGCGATTGCCATACCGCAAAGATTAATCTCAGCCCCTTCGCCGGCTAGCAGAACTTCCGTTGTATTACGGGTAGTTCCGTTGTGCAGCGTCATGCCATTCAGCAAAACATTGCTGTTTGCTTCCTGCTTCACGTACAGGTTACTGATACGAACCGTACTTGTATGTGTTTCTTCAAGCTCATACATATCGAATACCGCATTCTCTCCGGCAAATACTTCGATCACCTGCGTTGCAAGGAAGTTCACATTATCCATCGCATGATCACAGATCAACAGGCGTGCCTGCGCTCCATCTTCCAGGATGATCAGCACGCGACGGTTCACCATGAAGTTAACATCTGCACGAAGGATATTCACCAGCTGGATGGGCTTCTCTACGATTACGTTCTTCGGAACATAGAAGATGACTCCATCCTGCGCGAAAGCTGTATTAAAAGCTGTTATGCCATCCTTGGAGGTATCAGCCAGCTTGCCGTAGTACTTTTTTACCAGTTCGGGATGTTCCGCAGCAACTTCTTTGAGGCTGCCGAAGATGACTCCTTCCGGCAAATGAGTTTTAGGAAGCACTTTATTATAAAATGCGTCGTTTACCACAAAATACAAGGCTGTGCTCATATTCGGGACATCGCACTTAAACACTTCGTACGGATTGACCGGAATCTGAAGGCGGTTAAGGTTCAGACCGTAATCGGGCTCGAAATACTTGCTTATATCCGTGTATTTATACTTCTCCATCTTACGGGTCGGGAATCCGAGACGCTCAAAATCGGCAAAAGCAGCCGCACGGGGTGCATTCAGCACTTCCGCACTATGCTTGCAGATCATGGCTTCCGTCTGAGAGAAGAGATCTATGTATTGTTGTTCTACATTCATCGTTATTCTCCTACTTCTTTCTTAATCCAATCGTATCCCTTTTCTTCCAGTTCCAAGGCTAGTTCCGGTCCGGCGGTTTTCACAATACGACCTTTATAGAGTACGTGCACTATATCCGGTTTGATATAATCGAGCAGACGCTGATAGTGAGTGATGACGATCGTACTTGTTTCGGGAGTCTTGAGCTTATTCACGCCTTCCGCTACAATACGAAGGGCATCAATATCCAAACCGGAATCTGTCTCGTCAAGAATGCTCAGACGCGGTTCCAGCATTGCCATCTGGAAGATCTCGTTACGCTTCTTCTCACCACCGGAGAAACCTTCATTCACCGAACGGTTAGCAAGTTTATTGTCCAGTTCGACTACGGCACGCTTCTCACGCATCAGTTTCAGAAATTCGCTGGCAGTCAACGCAGGCAGACCTTTATACTTGCGTTGTTCATTGACAGCCGCCCGCATGAAGTTCACCATGCTTACTCCGGGGATTTCTACCGGATACTGGAAACTAAGGAAAATACCTTCATGACTACGGTCTTCCGGACTCAACTCCAGCAGATTCTTGCCATAGAAAGTGACCGAACCTTTTGTCACCTCAAAAGCAGGATTTCCCACCAAAACAGAAGAAAGCGTACTCTTTCCGGAACCGTTCGGCCCCATTATCGCATGTACTTCGCCCGGTTTCACCGTCAGGTTAATACCTTTCAATATCTCTTTGCCATTAATGCTGGCATGCAGGTCTTTTATCTCTAACATAAGCTTATTTATTTTTTATCCCACGCTTCCTTCCAACGAAATAGTAAGCAACTTCTGTGCTTCCACCGCAAACTCCATCGGAAGTTTATTTAATACTTCTTTCGCATATCCGTTAACAATCAGCCCGATAGCATCCTCTGTCGGGATTCCCCGCTGATTACAATAGAATATCTGATCTTCGCTGATCTTGCTGGTAGTCGCCTCATGCTCCACCACGGCCGTCTCATTATGGATATCCATATACGGGAAAGTATGCGCACCACATTTATCACCCAGCAGCAAAGAGTCACATTGGCTGTAATTGCGTGCATTATCGGCTTTTTCAGCTACACGTACCAGTCCGCGATAAGAGTTCTCGCTATGTCCGGCAGAGATACCTTTGCTGACAATCGTGCTGCGGGTATTCTTTCCCAGATGAATCATTTTTGTTCCGGTATCTGCCTGCTGATAATTATTTGTCACGGCTACAGAATAAAACTCAGCCGTCGAATTATCGCCTGTCAATATGCAGGAAGGGTACTTCCACGTAATAGCCGAACCGGTTTCCACCTGTGTCCAGGACAGTTTGCTGTCCACCCCTTTGCAGTTGCCGCGTTTCGTCACAAAGTTATAGACTCCACCTTTACCTTCGGCATCACCCGGATACCAGTTCTGAACCGTACTGTATTTCACTTCTGCACGATCATGTACCACAATCTCCACGATAGCCGCATGCAACTGATTTTCATCACGCATCGGTGCGGTACATCCCTCCAGATAAGATACATACGAATCATCGTCCGCCACAATCAGCGTACGTTCAAACTGTCCCGTGTTACGGGCATTGATACGGAAATAGGTAGAAAGCTCCATCGGACAGCGTACTCCCTTCGGTATATAAACGAAAGAACCGTCAGAGAACACGGCCGAGTTCAAAGCAGCGAAGAAGTTATCCCGATAGCCTACTACCGAGCCCATATACTTCTTCACAAGGTCCGGATGTTCCCGTACCGCTTCACTAAAGGAGCAGAATATAATGCCTTTCTCCATCAACGTCTCTTTGAAAGTAGTCTTTACGGATACCGAGTCCATCACTGCATCCACAGCCATTCCGCTCAATGCCATCTGTTCTTCCAAGGGAATACCCAGTTTATTGAATGTCTTTATCAGTTCCGGATCTACTTCATCCATACTCTTCGGTCCTTCTTTCTTCTTCGTCGGATCGGCATAGTACGAAATTGCCTGATAATCGATCTCCGGAATACGGAGATGTGCCCAAGTCGGCATTTCCAGCGTCAACCAATGGCGATACGCTTTCAGTCGGAACTCCAGCAGCCATTCGGGTTCATCTTTTTTCGATGAAATCAGACGGACTACATCTTCGTTGAGTCCACGCTCAATAACATCGGTGTGTACTTCCGTGGTGAAGCCATATTTGTACTTCTCCTGCGTCAGTTCCTTTACATATTTATTGGGTTCTTCTTGTTGCATCTTTATTATCTAATATATATTGTTGCGTTATATTCTTAGCAGCAGGGAAAAAGATTCCCGCAAACGTTTCCATAGGATAATATAACAATGATTCGCTCTTTTTTGTTGCACTAATTAACTTATTATCGCTATCGATAAACTCTATCACACAGATCACAAGGCTCGTTAGCAACAGAAATTTGAGTGCTCCCAATCCACTTCCCAGCCAACGGTTCAGCCACCCCAGCGAAATGGCTTCCATCGCTTTCGTCAGCAAGGATGCCACTAACGTGAATATCAGCGGAACTGCGACCCAGATGACAATAAAAGCCAATACCTGCGCAACCGTCATCGAGTCTGTCACAGCCGGACAAAGCTTCTCCGCCAACGTTGCATACAAAGCCTTTGCTGCCAGCAAACCGACGACCAATCCCAGAATAGAAGCCAGCTGACGGATAAAGCCTTTCATAAAACCCGCCACCACACCGGCACCTATTATAATAAGGATGATTATATCAATCGTTGTCATAATATTAAAATTGACAATTGACGATTGACAATTGACAATTAAAACCATTATCAACCATCAATCATCAATTGTCAACTTTTAAGTTTTCCAACCAACTATCAATTGTCAATTGTCAACTGTCAATTGTCAATTATTATAATGTCTGTTTCACTTCTATTTCTTCGAATGTCTCGATCATATCGCCTACCTTCATGTCGTTACAGTTCACCAGACTGATACCGCACTCGAAGTTTGTACCTACTTCCTTCACATCGTCCTTGAAGCGTTTCAGTGCATTGATGTTTCCGGTGAAGATAACGATACCATCGCGGATCAGACGAGCCTTGTCGCTTCGTTTCACTTTTCCGGTCTTCACTACCGCACCGGCCACAAGTCCCACTTTCGTGATATTGAACACTTCGCGAATTTCGATCGTAGCTGTAATCTGTTCTTTCAGTTCCGGAGCCAACATACCTTCCATAGCGGCCTTCACCTCTTCGATTGCATCGTAGATGACGGAATACTTACGGATATCGACACCTTCCTGTTCCGCCATCTTAGCGGCAGCACCCGAAGGACGTACCTGGAATCCGACGATAATCGCATCCGAAGCAGCAGCCAATGATACATCCGATTCGGAGATAGCACCCACGCCTTTATGGATCACATTTACCTGGATCTGTTCAGTAGACAACTTGATCAACGAGTCGCTCAATGCTTCTACAGAACCGTCCACGTCACCCTTGACGATGATGTTCAATTCCTGGAAGTTACCCAAAGCAATACGACGGCCAAGTTCGTCCAAGGTCAGGATCTTCTGTGTACGCAAGCCTTGTTCACGAGCCAGCTGTTCACGTTTGTTCGTGATCTCACGGGCTTCCTGATCGCTTTCAACTACATGGAATGTATCACCTGCAGCAGGAGCACCGTTCAGTCCCAGAATCAATGCCGGTTCGGCCGGTCCCGCTTCTTTCACGCGCTGATTACGTTCGTTGAACATGGCTTTCACACGTCCGTAGCTGGTTCCTGCCAATACGATATCTCCTACTTTCAAAGTACCATTCGATACCAGCACGGTAGCTACATAACCACGTCCCTTATCCAATGAAGATTCAATGATGGATCCTGTTGCATTGCGGTTCGGATTTGCCTTCAAATCAAGCATTTCAGCTTCCAGCAATACTTTTTCCATCAAATCTTCCACACCCATACCTTTCTTGGCAGAGATATCTTGTGACTGATATTTACCACCCCATTCTTCCACGAGATAGTTCATTGCAGCCAGTTCTTCTTTAATCTTGTCCGGATTAGCAGTCGGCTTATCTACCTTATTGATTGCAAATACAATAGGTACACCTGCTGCCATCGCATGATT
>UMGA01005274.1_pt1 | contig 18559 bp, 21 predicted proteins | sample 1965171 | NCBI WGS metagenome assembly UMGA01 (sample SAMEA4836062, study PRJEB28245) | human gut metagenome | biome: gut microbiome; material: fecal sample | place: Denmark | collected 2008 | reverse complement strand
TTTACTCTCTTGATGACCTACAGATTCAGATGAAGCGCTATCTCTTTCGCTCCAACAATATTCCCACAAAGGTGCTCGCTCGGCCGGCTCTCTCCCTCCCAAAAACGTAAACAACTGCTTACTGATAAACCTATGTCTAAACCGCCTGCCCTTCCTACCAATATTATGGCTTTTATCAATGGTGTCGCTTCCTGACCTTTTTAAATTTTTGGTCTCACATCATTGACATTCCTACATTTTTCACGCTTAATTTTAGATAAATTTGCCATACTCCTACCTCACCTTATTTACAAGACTTTGAATTAAGTCTTTGTCTTCTATCTTAGTAATTCCAAAACTCTTTTTCCCTGCATCCTTAATTGACGCTCCAATGTGATAGACTTCAATTTTGTCTATAATTAAAAACCTATCGTGAAAATCTGTAGTATTTTTTACTGATAAATTCGGATATTGAGCATTAAATTTATTGATATCTTTTGTTGATAAATTCCCTTTACCGGCAGTTGTGATAACAACGTCTACACCTTTGTTTTTCTTACATAAAATATTAAGTGTGTTGATGTCAACATAGTTATCAATCAAGATTATTTCTTTCTTAGCCTTTTGAATAAGCCCGATAATAAAGCTGAAGGCATCATAGATTTGACCGTTAAAGAAGATGTTTTGTTTTACTTCGGTATTTGCTCCGATATAGTTAAATACTTCTTCTAGCTTCTTATCTATTTCTAATTGTTTTATCTCTACTCTATCAAGCCTGGCAAATATTTCATTATTCGAAAGTAAGAAATTACGCATTTGAACAAAGGCATCCATAATTTTTATACTAACATCTACTGCAATATCACTTTTAAGCACAGCTGAAAGCATAGCGATTCCTTGTTCAGTAAAAACATATGGCATATATCGTCTACCACCATAATTATTTGAACTTGAGCTTCCATTTTGGAATCTCAAGTTTTTATATTCATGTTCTGTTAATTGAAAACAAAAATGTTCAGGAAATCTTGATAAATTTCTTTTAACTGTTTTGTTTAAATTACCAGTGGTAACTTGATATAACTTCGCAAGATCACTATCAACCATTACCTGATTTCCTCTAACAGAGAAAATCAGGTTCTGTATTTCTATATTATCAACTATTACGATATTGTTATCTTCTGCCGTAGATACCTCCACAATTTACGACCGATTAATTTTTATCTAACTTGAGATCACAATTTGCGACCTCAAGTTTATTATTCATCTTTAGATTCTCTTATAATTGAAACCATATCTCCAAAATCAGCATTCAGTTTTGTTCCTATGCGATACAAAACATCCATACTTACAAACTCTCCTCTGCCCATTTTAGATACCGTTGCAGGAGATAATCCACAAGCTTCGGTCAGCTCTTTTTTATTCATATTCTTATCTATTAAAATTTTCCACAATCCATTATAGCTAACTTTCATATAATTACCTCTCATCTATAAGTTTATTAAGATTCTATAATAAATGTTAGGTAATACAGAAATCTGTAGTACACCAACATTTATTGCAGAAAAATAGGCATATAACTCAACAGTAGTTACCATTTAAGCGACAAAACCAAAACAGTAAGGAGTTGAACCTATGCCTGTGATTAATTATACTGAAAAATTCTTTAATATTAAAGAGAGTTATATAACAAAGCAAAAGTATATCGAAGCAGAAAACACTTTTAAACACAAAAGAGCCGAAAAAGGTTATTTACAGCCTGCTTTTAACTACTCCCACTCTTCTTTTTCTACTGTTCACTACATTCAAAACCGTTCAAAATAAAAGATTTTGGTTTATTTAATGCCGTGAAATTCGTTTCATTTTAGCTTGTTTTGAAATTGTTTTACCCGTTCCAGTCCCAGTTCCAGCTCCAGAATAAGATATATCCATAATTAAGCTAAAAGTTATTCTTTTGGCAATAATCTCTAACTACATCAAGCCAATTTTCATACCAATACCACTGTTTAGAAACTTTTACTCCATAATTGTATTTTTTATTTTTAGCATCTTTTACCTTCCATAATTGAGTATGGTAATGCATACTAAATGTAGAATAACCTTCATCATTCATCATTTTCACGATATCACTAGGCAAAAATTTTGCTTTCTCAACAGCCTTAACTAACACACGTTCTACATCTTTTGCTTTATCACTATCTGGAGAAATAAATTCTATTGCTTTATCTGCTTGATTAGCTCGATTTACTTGTATTGGAATATATACAATCCTGTAAGCATAGTATAATGATTTCAATTCTTCATCATCCAACTCAGATTCAAATGTTGCAATAAAATTCCTTACATTAGTCGGTATTTCATTTGTTGATTCTTTTCTTAATAACTGTTCCTGTTCGGGTGATATTGGAGAAAATTGAATTGCTAAGCTCAAATTATCTTTTATACTATGCTTATCCCCAAACATTTTGATTATCTCTCTATTATAGTTTAATGCACATGCTTGTAATTTAGCTCCAATATATTCATCAATGCTATCCGTTTTCTGGTGTTCAATTTCATGTCTTATTCCAATTAAAAACCTGAGATTATTTGCTGTACCTTTATCTAATGGAGAAGTTTGTTCATTGATACACCTTTCTAACTCCCAATGTTTATATGCACCATTTTTTGTCCTGTCATATCTTTTCCGTTTCCCTTTCATATGAAAATATCTATAGTCTATACCTTCCTTGCTATAATAAGCATGCATAAGATATGTCCAAGAAATAATTGCAGTGATTATAAACATCTCGGACTTAAATTTAATTAAAGGGTTGTTATAAATTTGTACAGCAGATACCATTGCTTCTTTTGATTTATCAAGCAACGCATTAGTTATTGATCTACCCATCTTAAACCCTCCAACTTCATTACAAGCCTAAAACTTCTCTGTTCATTATTTCAATCGCTTTTTGCTCTTGCTTATAAGCATGATATCTTAATTCATTTGCCTTATTGATTAAGCTTAAAATTGAATTATTTATAGTATCCTCTTTAAAAACAGGAATAACCACATCCCCTAATTGTTTATCCGTAATTTCATCTACAACAGAACCGTATATTTGCCTTTTCATTAACTCTTTTCCATATTCAGATGCCAACCATGTAAAAATCAGCCCATGATATGATTTTTTGGACGAAATTCTAATAACATGATCGCTAGAAATCCAATTTTGCCAATGTTCTGGTGCAAGCATAACTCTACCAACAGATCCGCTTCTCGTTACTAAAACATCATTTTTTTCTATTGCAATATTTCTAATCAATTTATCTGAATAATGTTTTATAGATAAAAATTTTTTACTACTCGGATCAAGCTGATTTATTTCTTTCCCTCCTAAAAATACTTTTCCGTTTCCTTTTTCCACATAAATTCGTTTGAACCTTCCTGGTAATATTATTTTTTCTGTAATATCTTCACTATTCAAATTTTTTACAATTGCTTTTTTACTTATATATCTTTCAATAACTTCGATTAAAGGAATATGGTAACTTCCCTCTAATCTTCCGTCTAAATCACTTAATTTAGTTGAAAAAGAGTTGATTCCCCTACTGTATGAAAAAGCTTCTTTCTTTAAATCATCAATAGTCGGAAGTTCTAACGCATCTATTAATAGTCTTGTAGCTTCATCAATCAAATCATTTGATTCATCTCTTTTACTATATGAATCTATAACTAAATCATGAATTTTCTTTTTCAAAAGATATGGTGGGTTCGGAATAATCAATTCATCCATGTGTGAAGCTTCAATGTGACTAATTACAGAACCATATTTATTAGAAATAAGTATCGCTCTACCTATACTTGTTTTTAGAAAAGTATAGAAAAACCCATTGTCTACCTCTTCTTTAAATCTAACTCTTAATAAATCATGAGAAAAAATCTGGTTATCAGTAGTTTTATTTACCATACTAACATTTCCAATTGTGCCGCTACAAGTAATTAATACTTGCCCTTTTTTTACTCTTAATTTATCAATATTCGTTTTTGTCAATTTTGAAATATACCCATCTATAGTTGGGTACACATCTAATATTGAACTTGGTTGATATATCGGATAATCTGATTTTTCTAACCAAAGCCTTTTAAATCTTGGACATGTGAAACATTCAGCAAAATCCTCTTCTAAACTCAAATATTTATAATTATATCTAGTTTTTTTCACAATTTCTCGTGCATGTTTAGCTTCAATATCAAAAACTGAAGCTTCCAATCTTTTTCCATTACTTAATATGTCACTTAAGCTTACTATTGACCAACTTAACTCATCCTTAGAAATCTGAGGATTTGAATAATCTGCTTTTTCTGTTATTCTACTCGCTAACGCTACCATGATATCCCCTCACTTCTTTTCCAGTTTTCAAAAATACTTGGTACAAGAAGAGTTTGATCATCTACTATTTTTTCTTTACTTTCAACTTGAGCAGTTTTTTCTCCTGTCGATATTTCATCAAGTTTCAGAATGTTCTGTTTTTCTGGAATTAATATCTCATTCCCCTCTTCATCACGCTTAAAAAGTGTGTTTCCACGTTTATCATGACCAATTTTATCGACTATAGCCATATAAATGTTATAGTCTGCCATCAAACCATTTTTCTCTTCTTTTAATATTTCATCAGCTTTTTTCTTTTGTAAAATTAACACAGATGTTTGAGTTCCGTTTCTCGGTTGAAATGTGTCTTCATGAAGATCTATACTAGCAATAATTTTAGTATACTTAATCAGCCATTCTCTAATATAGCCTGTTCCAGGTGAACCAAGTAAGGCATCAGGTAGTACAATCCCCATTCTTCCACCAGGTTTCAAAAATTGCCAACAACGCTCTATAAACAGTATTTCTGGAGATACCGAACTCTGATACTTATCAGTAATAGTCCAACGACCAGTTTTCTTATCTTGTTTCCAAATTCTCGCCAAATCAAATTGGCTTAATATGGCATGATCTTTAATTGGTATCTTACTTCCGAATGGTGGATTTGTAACAATAACATCAAAATATCCTATGCTATCTTTATTGATAAGTGTTTTCTTATCTATCTGCAAAGCTGCTGACAATCTTGTTTTAAAATCATCTGTCCATTCATGTGGTTGAAGTAAAGAATTGTTTTGCAAAATATTACCACTACCATCATTATTCATTACCATATTCATTTTTGTGGCTTTAACCAAATCAGGATTTATATCAAATCCAAAATAATTATTCATAGCCATATCTGAAATTTTGTCTTGAAAGGCTTTCTTTTCAAAATCATCCCATTCAGATTTTAACTTGCCAGTTTCTTTTTCAAATTCTATCCTCAGTTGCTTCATCGCATAGGTCATTGCAGTTACCAAAAATCCACCTGTACCGCAAGAAGAATCCAATACCTTTTCATCGATAGTCGGATTTATCATTTCTACTACCATCGCCATAACATTTCTTGGTGTAAAAAACTCTCCCCTATCGCCACGCAAATTTGCACCAACAATTTCCTCGTAAGCTTTTCCCTTAATATCAATTCTTGTATTAAGTAAACTGTATTTTTGAATCTCACTAACAATATATGATAATGTTCTGGGGTTAAGTTTTATAGTGTCATTAGGATCAAAAATTTTTGCATTCTTTTTTTCTTTTTTTACGCGGTCAAATATTTTTTCAATTCTATTTTTAACCGTTAATTGTCCATCTGAATTAGAGCGTTCTTCGCTCGTTGCGTAAAATTCAAGAGCCTTTGGGATATTTCTTTCATCTTCAATTTTGCAAAAAATAACTTTAAGCAACTCAAAAAATGCCGGCTGTTTTTGCATACCTTCATTTACATAAATGTGATTGTGGCAAGTCTTAAATGTAAATAAAAGATTGTCATCTGATGCATTCTTAAGTGAAGCTCTCTTCGGACGATTGATATCATCAATATTGCCATCTGCAGATGGTATATCATTGTAATCCATAAACTGAATTACACCTTTATCATCAGTAAATTTTTTAAAGACAAACTTTTCTTTACTATTTGTCCACATCCCCCATTCAGCATTAGGGCAAGCGGACATATATGATTTTAATTGAGCCACACCATCCTTAGCATTATTAGCTTCTATTTTTTCACTTTTGCATTCAATTATTATCTTAATATTTTCTTGTTTTTTATCTGTTTCTTCATCAGGAAAAATTACAATGTCAGCTCTTTTCTTCCCAGAACCTATTTGTACAGTATATTCAACACATATTCTATCTCTTGAGTATTTATGTTCATTGACAAGTCTTTTTTCAACAGTTTGTCTTACATATTCTTCTGGCGTATCATTTCTAAATTTACCATCAATATAATCACAGATTTTACCATCTGGAATAATTATCACTTTCGTTTCCATTTATCTTCCTCCGATTTTATGTTGAATTTTCATAATATCTCCAACCTCAACATTTAACGCAACGCATATCCTTGCTAATACATCAAGGTCTATTCTTTTCACTTTGTTATTTGCATAGGAGTTTAACTGACGTCTTTGCAACTTTGCATTTTCTTCCAACCAATTTTTACTTAAATTCTTTTCACTAAGCACATCATCTATCAAAAATATAATTTCATTACTCACCACTTATACCTCCTATATTTTAAAATATTATACCACATCTAATAACTTCTTACAACTGTTAAAATATACAGCTGTAAAAAGTTATTAGTGCTTCATTCGTTGTAAATCATTTCGTCCTCTTCAGCAACAGCAAATGAATATCCCATAACTCTTTTGAGAATTTCTTAATAGATTCCTTCATATCATCAATATCGCTTTTATAAATTACTCCTGTTTGATTTACTCTCTTGGCAATCTGATTTAATTTATTTGTGGCAGCGAATAATGTTCCGTATAAATCTCTCAAAGGCTTCATGTCAACTTCATAAATTTCCTTTTCTAAAACTGTTTTTCGTATAAAGTGGCTCATACTTCTCGCTCCACTTTCTTCTTTTTTCCTTTCAAATAATTCTTTTTCTTTATCTGTTAAATTAAATCTCAACCTTATATTTCTTTTTCTATTTTCCATCTTAAATATCCTCCTTCTATTAAGTTTTGGGGTCTTAGGGTTCTCCCTAACAAGCTAAAAATGTTGCTCGAAATTAAATCTTCGATTTGATTTCTGAAGTTATTTTTCCGTAAGTGTACACACACTTACTGTGCTTGCTATTAAAGTTAATGTTTCATTCCATTTATCAAGCTTCTTCATGCTCTTAACTATCGCAGAAATACCCCATGCTTCGTTTAGGTAAATTCTATAAAAGTTAAAAATTGTCGCTACCACTACCTCACTACCTTGTAATACGGGTAGCAAAGTAGCGGTAGCGGACTTTTTCAAAACTCTTAGAATGGTATATCTTCAGCATTAACCTCCACAAAATCTGTATTAATATTTCGTTTATAAAACTTCTTGCTAACCCGAACCACACCGTCAATTCTTACCTTCTTACTTTTTACAGAGGGTTCAAGTTTCCATTCATCTGACATTTCGTTTGCCATTAATTCCGAAAATACTTTTTCATTGGTTTCAGGGTATCTACTTGTAAATTCAGCAGAGCATAACAAATCTGGAGTGTCTGATTTTGTAGATTTCCATTCCATAAAGTCTAAGAAGTTTTAAACGTGTCTGTTCTCACTCTTATGTGTTTGAATAACAAAATCCAAATCCGAACGCAACTCTTTCGGCAAATAGAAATCATGAAGTTTATTTTCATAAAGATAGACAGCTTCTGCAATAGCTCCTTCAAAATCCTGTTTTATGATTTCCTCATGTTCTTTTCTTGTGATAGTTTCCAATACCGGATATTTTTCAGGATCATACATTAACGGAATTTGTATATTTTCAGCATTAACCTTTACAGGTAAATATCTTCTTTCACCGGAAAAATCTCCTAAAAATGTTGCATCATTTGTAGTCGCAATCAGTATGCAGGTTCGTTTTACATCTGTTGAAAATCGTTCATATGGAAGTCTTACTGTGCTTGTTCTTGCAGATATAAACAGCTTAGCTTCATCAGCACTTTTTGCATTTCTAAGAGCGACAAATTCTTCAAGCTCAACAACAATCTTTCCTACCAAATTGCTGACGGCATCTTTCCCTTTTATATTGTTTAGCGAGCAATACCATTCGGGAAACAGTGCCAGTTTTTCAATAAATGAAGTTTTTCCAACACCCTGCACCCCCGTAAGAACCATCAGTTCATCAAACTTACATCCGGGATTAAACGCTCTTTTTACCATGCCGACCAAGATATGTTGCATAATCCAGGAATTTAATTTTGTATCTTCTGCTCCAAGGTATTTTGGAAGCAATTTAGATATATAACTTTCACCATCATACGTAAGCGACTTCATATACATAGCTGGAAGATTTACTGCTCTTTTATGAGCAATAAAGGTTATAGCATCGTCCATTCGGTTTTTAGAATACTTAATTCCAAATTCCCTTTCTATTTCCGCCCCTAAAAAATTTGTTAAATGGTCATTCCATTTTCTGATCTCATTTTCTTTCTGTTTTTCTCCCTTAAGCATTCCAAAAAGCCTGACTGTCATGCTGCATGTATCAAAGAAAATTGTTCCGTCTATTATCTTCTCTTCTTTACAGAACAACGGATTTACAAGCACAGTAATAAGATTAGTAGTATTACTTTTTAATTGTCCCTTATCGGTATATTCAAGTTCTCTATTTAGGTAATCTGATAATTCATCATCACTAAATTTTAGCCAGTCATTCACGGTTATCACCTACACTTTTTCTGTGATAGTTATAATCCCAGTATCTCTGATTTCCATATTGAGTCGCTTTTTTAATACTATCTTCCAAATATTTGATATAAGCCGCTTCATTTTTTCTTTTACTTCTGTCATCGCTCCGATTTAAAGCAGACATTAAAAATATCTCTTTTATCAAAGCTTCATCACCATGTGTATAGCTATTTAATAATAGCAACAGCAAAAAATCATCTTTGCTGGCATCTCCGCTTGCTATTGTTCCTTCAAATAAACCTTTAGCTTTTCTATTATGCTTACACATCGTTTCTATGATTTTAGGTATATCAGGCAGTGTATCATTATCTGATTGAGATGCTCTTATTTGCTCTCTAACGCTCTTTTTAGGCGCAAAACACTCATAGTATCTATCAATCTCACTCTGCTTATCTATGATGTTATTTGATATTCCATCAATGCTATTTCCAGTCATAGCGATACATCTGTTGTTTTGATACATTTCCACTTTCTCAATTTGGTTATTGAAATTGTCAGCAATTTCCCCTTTTGCAAAAATATGAAGTCCTTTACCGGATTGAGAAATTTCAATATAAGTGTCATGAAAATCTCTGAAAAACCTTTCTCTCATATCACAAGATACATTATCCAAGTCAATACAAAGAAATGGATCATCCATGCTTAGTACAAAAGACAATCCATCTGAGCCACTACCCTCTATATTATTAACAGCTGTTTCAAAATCTGCCCATTGTTCTTTATTATTCCAGTCATCAGATTTGAAAGTAATTGGACTCACAGGAAGCTTGAGTATTTTTTCCTTCCCTTTCAAATCTATTTTTCTGATTCTCTTAAACCATAACCATTGTTTATACTGTCTTAATTCCATCGGAATATTTTGTTTATACTGTTCCGCTTTTATCATGTTGTCCTCCAATCTATAGTTGATGACAAAAGTACAACCTGATAAAATAATCTTGTCAGGGATGAAATACCAAGTTGTACTTTCATCTTGCCTTTGGTCTTTTGGCTAAAGGCTTTTTTCTTGTTTAATCTCTTCATAAATCTCCAAAACATACAGCAAAATGTCCTGTGCTTCTTCATCTAATTTTCCGAACTTTTTAATTACTCTTGCCAACTGAAATATCTCTTTTGCTATGGCATCTAAAACTCTATAATCAGCTGTAATATTTATCTTGTGTTCACCAAGAAGTTGTATAAAGTAGTCCTGTTTTGACAGTCCGCTTATTTCGACTTGCTTATTTATCAAATCATATTCTTCCTGAGAAACTCTGAAATTCAAGATGCGATTACGCTTTCTGTTTTTCTCGTTCTTTATCTTCTTTTCTTTAATCTGCTTTGTCCTTTTTTGTAGAGATTCCGGTCTAAACATTTTCTTCATCCTCTTTCAATAAATCTTCCCAATCATTTTGTGTTTTTACTCTCACCTGTGTTAGCGAATCTGCCATTTCTTTCTGCTTACTAGGAAAAAGATGTGCATATCTGTAGGTAATATCAATTGACTCATGCCCGACTCTATCAGCGATAGCTGTTGCAGAAAAACCAAGTTCAATTAGAAGAGATACGTGGGAATGCCTCAAATCGTGCACTCTAATCCTTTTAACATCTGCTTTTTTTGCTCCTCTATCCATTTCATGGTGCAGATAGCTTTCTGAAAAAGTAAATATCAAATCTTTTGGTTTCAATTTATAAAAGCCGTCCAAATATGTTCTTACTTCTTCCGCTAAGAAATCCGGCATTGCTATTTTACGAATACTCTTTTTTGTTTTCGGCGGTGTAATAACATTCTCTCCATCAATTCTTTGCAAAGATTCATCAACCCTAATAGTATTGGTATTAAAATCAAACTTATCCTTCGTTAAAGCTAATAATTCTCCCATTCTAAGTCCACACCAATACAGTATTTCAAAGGCATAGAAGGATTGAGGCTTATCCTTAACCGCTTCAATAAATCTTTCATATTCCTCTTGTGTCCAGAATGACATTTCTTCGGCTTCTTTTTCTCCCATTGTCCCTACATCTCTGGCTACATTGGTTTTTAGACTGTAATATCTGCATGCATGATTTAAAACGCTGCTAAGCTGAGCATGAATTGTTCTAAGGTAAGTCGGAGAATAGTTTTGTCCTTTGTCATCTTTAATTTTCATCAACTCATTTTGCCACTGAATTATCGTTACATTTGTAATATCGTTTAACAATAAATCCCCCATATAAGGCATGATTTTTGTTTTAACAATGGCTTCTTTCGTTCTCCATGTATTTTCTCTTATGCGTGGTTTCTTATCCCTCTTGTAAAGTTTAAAGAATTCTCTAAAAGTCATTTCAACAGTTCCGGCTTGCTCATTTAAAAATTCTTTTTCCCAATTTAAAGCTTCTTTCTTAGTAGAAAAGCCCCGCTTCTTCTTAAATAATTTTTCACCTTTCCAATTCATAGTTTTTGCAAGGTTCTGCATCCATGTCTTGAGATAGGACGAGCGTCAATCTAAATATCTTGCGTTTTAACAGTTCATGTTTGAACTGTATATCCGTATTATAGTAGTTCATTTTCGTTCTGTCAATAGTGGTTATAAAATTTATTCTTTAATATCAGGCTTTATTACAACAGTCCTTTAAAATATATACAGAACACTTCTGTTGTGTTTAATTGTGAAATATGGTAAAATATAATAGAATATTTAAAAAAGAGAGGTGTCCTGAAATGATTTCTGGTAAGAAATTAAAACAAATTCGCTTGTTCAGAAAACTAACACAGAAAGAACTTGCTATCATGTCTGGACTAACTGATGCAGCAATCCGTAACTACGAATTAGGAAATAGATCCCCAAATATAGAACAACTAAGAAAAATTGCAGATGCCCTTGAGTGTGATATATCTGCTTTAATTGACCATGAGCCTAATTCTATTTTTGAGATAATGCATATTATTTTTGACTTTGAAAAGGAAATGAAATTTAGACCACTTGCAGGGCAAGGTGAACCAACTGCCCTTTTATCTCATAATCCTCACTTTAATGACTTTTTAGTAGAATGGGATGAAATGAGAAAGAAACACTATAACGGTGAAATTTCTGATGAAGAATTAGAAGACTGGAAGCTGTCGTTCCCTAAGAAATCGAGATTTTTGAAAAAGAGGTGATTCTTTTGTCTATAAAAAATATTTCGGATTTTATAAATGAACTCAAAAAAATACCTGCTCCAAGAAAAACAGAACTTTTCTTTAGAGGACATTCAGATATAGATTATGAATTAAAACCAGGTATTTATAGAAATACTAATCTGATTTCAAATGAACATATTTTATTTAAAGAATTTATTTTAAGAACGCCCACTGACTTTCTTAATGAAAAAAGCGCTTTGGAAAAACTAGTAAAAATGCAACATTACGGTCTACCAACACGTTTATTAGATATTACTTCTAATCCTCTTGTTGCTCTATATTTTGCATGTAGCGGCAATACAAAGAAGGATGGAAAAGTTATAAGCTTTAGAATACCAAATGCATATATAAAATATTATGATAGTGATACTGTCAGTATTCTATCGAACATATCAAAAAGACCTGAAAATTTTAATATTAAAAATATAACTAACTTAAAGATTGCTGAATTTAATAGTGATGAGAATATTCAATATTTGCTACATGAAATAAGAGAAGAAAAATCTTATTTTCAACCAATCATTAATCCTGAAGATCTTGAAAAAGTTGTTGCAGTAAAAGTGAAACAGAGTAATAATCGAATAATCAAGCAAAGTGGTGCTTTTTTGATATTCGGAATTAATATTGAAAAAAAGAATCCAGCTACGGTTCCAACAGACTGGATTGTCAATTCTTCTAAGGAAAAAATAGACTTCACAATTAGCAAAGATGATAAAAAACTAATACTTAAAGAGTTAGATACATTAGGCATTAATGAAGCTACATTATTTCCAGAACTAGATAATCAAGCTCGTTACTTGAAAAGTAAATATAATTAGCACAAAAAGACCGTAACGATTAAGCTACGGTCTAATTTTTTTATTCTATTGCAAGCCACTTTGAACAATTATTAAGATTATTCTTTTTTAAAACTTTACCCAATTTTGTCCCAGTTGCTTATTTCCACAGGCTCAAAAGCTCTATTTTAAGCCATTTCTGTGATTTTTTGCTCTATTCCCACTCAATCGTAGCCGGCGGTTTGCTCGTAATATCGTAGACGATACGGTTGATATGGTTCACTTCGTTGACGATGCGAACGGAGATTTTATCGAGTACGTCATAAGGGATGCGCGCCCAGTCGGCGGTCATGAAGTCCGTCGTCGTAACGCCGCGCAGGGCCAAGGTGTAGTCATATGTGCGGAAATCACCCATGACGCCGACGGAACGGTTGTCTGTCAAGACCGCAAAGTATTGGTTTATGGAGCGATTCAGGCCGGCGGCGGCGATTTCTTCACGGAATATGGCATCCGCATCGCGGAGGATAGCCAGCTTTTCGTCCGTAATCTCGCCCATGACGCGGATGGCAAGGCCCGGTCCCGGGAAAGGCTGGCGCCACACAAGGTAGTCCGGCAGGCCCAATTCTTCACCCAGTTCACGCACTTCATCCTTAAAAAGGCTGCGCAGCGGCTCGATGAGGCCCTTGAAATCGACAACTGCCGGCAGGCCGCCTACGTTATGGTGGCTCTTGATGATGGCCGCATCGCCGGCACCGGATTCGATGACGTCCGGATAAATCGTACCTTGCGCTAAGAAGTCGACGGTGCCGATTTTCCGTCCTTCTTCTTCAAAGACGCGAATAAATTCTTCACCTATAATTTTGCGCTTCTTTTCCGGATCCGTTACGCCGGCAAGCTTGTCCAAAAAGCGCTTCGCCGCATCGACACGAATAAAGTTCATGCCCGAATCCTTGAAGGCCGCTTCCACCTCGTCGCCTTCGTTCTTGCGCATGAGGCCGTGGTCGACGAAGATACAGGTGAGCCGGCCGCCGACAGCCTTGGAGATAAGGGCCGCCGCAACGGAGCTGTCCACACCGCCCGAGAGAGCCAGTACGACCTTGCCGTCACCGACGGTTCGCCGCACTTCCTCTACGGTCGTCCTGGCATAGTTCGCCATGGTCCATTCGCCGCTGCAGCAACATGCTCCAAAGAGGAAGTTGCGCAGCATTTCTTTGCCGTGCTCCGTGTGCAGCACCTCCGGGTGATACTGCATGGCATAGAGCCTGAGCTCCTTATTTTCCATGGCCGCAACGGGGCAATTTTCCGTACGGGCTGCGATTTCAAAGCCTGCGGGAATGGAGGAAACATAATCGGAGTGGCTCATCCAGACCGTTTCTTCCGCGTTCAGCCCTTTAAAGAGAAGAGATTCCGTGTTGACGGACATGGCCGTCTTGCCGAACTCACGGGCCTGCGCCTGCCGAACCGTACCGCCCAACATCTGCGCCATGAGCTGCATACCGTAACAAAGTCCCAGAACGGGAACCCCCTGTTCAAAGACGGCGGCATCGATCTTCGGCGCATTGTCTTCATACACGCTGTTCGGCCCGCCTGTAAAAATAATGCCGCGCGGTTTCAATTCTTTAATCTTTTCTAGCGCCTTCCCGTAAGGGTATACCTCGCAGTATACGTGATTCTCTCTGACGCGGCGCGCAATCAGCTGATTGTACTGGCCGCCGAAATCAACGACAATAATGAGTTCCTTCGTATCCATCCATAGCCCTGCCTCTCGTGCAATTTTCCTATTTATTATATCATAAAATCCGCTTCCTACCAGTTTGCCCGAAAGGCGCAAAAAGGCAGCCTCTAAGGGCTGCCCCGACTGCATTTATTTATTTTCTTCCGCATACTCGCGATAGAGCTCATCCAAAATACTGTGCCTCGTTACGAGACCGAGGACGCGCTTGTTGTCGACGATAGGAATGACTTTCAAATGTTCCGCCACCATGACTCCCGCAAGTTGTTCCACATCGGCGTCAGGCGCGGCCATGATGACGTCCTTCGTCATCAAATCCTTGGCACTGCAGGCGAGAAGCTTCTTAAAGCTCTTGTCGTACTCGCTGATACCGTTGTAGTAAATGCTCGCCCCCAAGAGATTTACGTAGTGAGGTACGTGGGGCTTGATTTTCTTATAGAGTAAGTCCGCGTCCGTAACGATACCGGCCAACTGATTGTCGTCGTTGACGATGGGAATCGACGTAACCCTGTTCTTAATGAACATTTGCACCAAGTCGAAAACGGGCGTATCCAAATTAGCCGTTACAAATACTTTTTCCATAATATCCGCTGCCGTGCGTTCGCTCATAGTATCCACCCCTTTGAAATATGACCGGCCGGTCAAATTCTTCTTTTGTATAGTATATTTGACAAAAATCGAAAAAATCCTTTTTCCGCTTATAAATGATAGGGCTCGTGCCGCTGAATTTTTACGGCACGATAAATTTGCTCCACAAGAATCAGGCGAATCATTTGGTGCGTCAACGTAATGCGGCCGAAGGAAATGCGCTTGTCCGCCCGGCGCCGCACGGATTCGGACAGACCGAAGGGACCGCCGATGAGAAAGGTGAACTCACTGTAACCGTTGAGGGCAAGGTTCGCAAAGGAGCCGGCCAAATCCTCCGACGATACGAGACTTCCCGCCACGTCGAGAACGAAGAGGTACGAGCCGCTGCGCACGTACTTCAGGAGTTGTTCCCCTTCTTTCTCGAGAACCTGCCGCTTCTGCCCTGCCGACGGTCTGTCGGGCATCCGCACTTCGGTGATTTCCGTGATTTCCACCTGTCCGTACGGCTTCAGGCGCCTGACGTATTCGGCAATGGCGGCGGTCAAATAAGCTTCTTTTATTTTCCCGCTGCCGATGATGTGGTATTTCATCAGTTATCGCTGTCCATTTGGGGCGACAGTTCCTGGAGCATAATCTTCGCCGTATGCTCGGAACCGTCCCGTATATATGTAATGGTCACCGTATCGCCGACACGATACGATTCGACAATTTTCTGCAGGGACAGGTAGTCTTCAATGGCCTTGTCGTCAATTCTCGTAAGAATATCGCCGTGTCGGATGCCCGAGCCGTCCAAGGGACCGCCGGCAACAATACGATAGACGTATACGCCGCCGCCGTCAAAATCCATGCCGAAACGGGCGGCCATCTTTTTATCCAGGCCGTAGAGGCCCAAGTAGGGGCGAACGACGCGGCCGTTTTTAATAATGTCTTCTAAAATAGGACGGGCCGTATTGATAGGAATGGCAAAACCCAGGCCTTCTACACCTTCTTTGGAAATTTTGGCACTGTTAATACCGATGACCTCACCGTCCGCGTCGACGAGGGCACCGCCGGAATTGCCCGGATTGATAGCCGCATCGGTCTGAATCAGTTCCATCGACTGCCCTTCGCCGGCGATCGTTCTGTTCAACGAGCTGATGACTCCGGCCGTAACGGTCCCCTGAAACTCGAGTCCCAGCGGATTGCCGATGGCAATGGCCGGTTCTCCGACCTGCAGGCTGTCGCTGTCGCCGAAATCGGCGACCGTAATATCGGACAAGTTTATTTTGACTACGGCCAAGTCCGTGCGCGCATCCGTACCGACGACCGTGCCGTCCGCGGTCCGCCCGTCCGCCAAGGAGACGATGACCGTCTTGTTATTGCCGACTACGTGATTATTCGTAGCAATATAGCCGTCCTTATCAAAAATAATGCCTGAGCCCACGCCTTCACCGACAAGGACTTTGCGGTTGAAAATGTCGCGGTTATAGACTTTAGTCGTAATACCGACGACGGCGGGACTTACCTTTTTAACGGCCTGTACAACCGCCGTGTTGCGGGATCCCGATAAAGTCGACGCCTTCCCGTCCGGCGTCTGCAGTTGCTGCGTGCCGGAATACACATTTTTAGTACCGAAATTATCATGTACATAATAGCCGCCGAAAGCACCTACACCTGCCAAAACCACAGCCGCAACAAGAGCGGCAACATATTTACGAGACATGGTTCTCCCCCTTTTCGTCGAATCGAACGGCACTCTGCCGGCATGCCAAACGCACGAGTACATCCCGGCCGAGGCTCTTGCCGCTCCGTCCGAACACGTCCTTCATAGTCTTTATAATCTGCGCCGGCTCGTTGTTCTTCTCACTCCGATGCGCTAAAAACACTTTCATCATTTTCTTTTGCGGCAAGTCGGACAAAAGCTCCGCCGCGGCCCGATTGGATAAATGGCCCCGGTGTCCGAGAATGCGTTGCTGCAAGTGATACGGATACGGTCCGCTGCGAACCATGCTCTCATCATGGTTCGCTTCCAAAATAAGTATATCCGCATGGGCTGCAGCTCCTTCAACGGCAGGTGTAACCGTGCCCAAATCCGTGGCATATGTAATCTTCGTATCGCCGTAATAGACGGCATACCCGACGGGCCGCGCCGCATCATGCGGAATTTCAAAGGGAACGACACGGACTGCGCCGACACCTACCCGTTTTGTCAGCGATACAAACCGATTGTCCCCGGCAGCCGCGTATTTTCTTATGGCCCGCCACGTTTCTTCCGTCGTGTAAACGGGCATATCCGTATGCTTCAATAAGACAGGCAGCCCCTTTATATGATCCATATGTTCATGTGTAATAAAAAGGGCATCAATATCATTTATACTGCAGTTTCTCTCGGCCAACCCCTGTACAATGCGGCTGTAGCTGATGCCTGCATCGATGAGGATCTTCGTTTTGCCGCAGCGGATATAGGTTGCATTACCGTTGCTGCTGCTGGCGAGAACACTGACCGTACAGGCGCCGCAAGCATCACCTGCAGCGGCGACAAGTATCTCTCCGATCGTCGCGACGTCCTCCGCAGCGTCTTGCTCCGCCGCCTCACGTACTTGCCGCCGCTGCCGAATGGAACGGGCATAGGCGTCCAACATTGCATCACACTCGTTCATGTGCTTCTCCTTCGACGATGGCAATGCCGGCGCTGGCGCCGATGCGATCGGCACCGGCCGTGATCATGACGCGGGCCGTCTTATAATCGCGAATGCCGCCGGACGCTTTGATCATGGCGTTCAGACCGACGACTTTCTTCATCAGTTTAATATCGTCCGCTGTCGCACCGCCCGGCCCGAATCCCGTAGATGTCTTGACAAAACGAGCTCCCGCCTTGACGGCAACACGGCACGCTTCCTCTTTTTCCGCATCTGTCAAGAGGCCCGTCTCCAAGATGACTTTGACGATTTTCCCCTTTGCCGCCTGAACGACACCGCTTATATCGTTTTCCACATAACCCCAGTTGCCGGCCTTTACTTGCCCCACGGCAATGACCATATCTACTTCATCGGCTCCTTTTTCCACGGCAAAGGCCGTCTCCGCCGCCTTTACGGCCGTCGCGGCGGCGCCGAGCGGAAACCCTATGACCGAAACGACACGAATATACGAACCCGAAAGTTCCCGTTTGGCCAATTCTACATATGCCGAATTGACGCAAACCGAAGCGAAACGATACTGCCGCGCTTCGGCACAAAGCTTTACGATGTCCGCCGGCATGGCGTCAGGCCGCAAGTTCGTGTGATCGATATACGATTCAATCGTCATAATTACTCCCCTTTTTTTGTACACCGAAAAATACTCTCCCCTATTATACTATAAAAAAGCGGCAAGCAAAGTTTTTATCTTATGCAGGTTCTTTAACGGTATACGTGAATACCGCTCCGACGGCGGCACAAATCCACAGTACTTGGAGTGCCGTCGGAATGCCCCAAAGGTCGGCAGCCCAGCCGACAAAGGGAGCAAACATACCGCCGACGGTAACGCTGAGGCCCAGGGTAACACCCGACGCAAAACCGACGTTCTTGCCG
>UMGA01009387.1_pt1 | contig 19127 bp, 15 predicted proteins | sample 1965171 | NCBI WGS metagenome assembly UMGA01 (sample SAMEA4836062, study PRJEB28245) | human gut metagenome | biome: gut microbiome; material: fecal sample | place: Denmark | collected 2008 | reverse complement strand
CCGCCGCAAGAAGGTCATCCTCAGCGGCGGTCAGGAAAAGATCGACAAGAGACATGAAAAGGGCGAAATGACAGCCCGCGACCGCATGGGGTACCTCTTTGAGGAAGGCACCTTCTCGGAAATCGGCATGCATGTGCGCCACAACTGCCACAACTTCGGCATGGGTAAGAAGGAAATCCCCGGCGACGGCGTCGTTTCCGGTTTCGGCCTGGTGGACGGCCGCCCGGTAGCCTGCGCGGCTTCCGATTTCCTGGCCCAGGGCGGTTCCCTCGGCTACATGCACGCCATGAAAATTGCGGATGCTCAGAAGTATGCTCTGAAAGCCGGCATCCCGATGGTGACCGTGAACGACTCCGGCGGCGCGCGCCTCCAGGAAGGAGTGGCGGCCCTTTCCGGATACGCCCAGGTGTTTTACAACAACGTGCTTGCCTCCGGCGTGGTTCCGCAAATCTCCATGATCCTGGGCCCCTGCGCGGGCGGCGCGGCCTACTCCCCCGCCCTGACGGACTTCATCATCATGCGCAATTCCGGCAACGCGGGCATGTACATCACCGGTCCCAAAGTGATTGAACAGGTCACGTATGAAAAATGCACGATGGACGACATCGGCTCCGCCGCCATTCACGCCACCGTGTCCGGCAATGTCCATTTCGTAGCGGACAGCGACGCGCACGCCATGGACATCCTGAAGAGGCTTCTTTCCTTCCTTCCTTCCAACAACACGGAAGAACCGCCCCATAAACTGGACACTCCGCTGGACCTGAGCGCTGACGAAGGCATGAGCGACCTGATTCCCGGCGATAACCGCACGCCGCTGGACGTCCAGCCCATCATCAGCCGTCTGGTGGACAACGGGGACTTCCTGGAAGTACACAAGGACTTCGCAAAAAATGTCGTCGTCGGATTCGGCCGCATCTGCGGCGTGGTGGTCGGCATCATCGCCAACCAGCCCAATGTGAAAGCCGGCTGCCTGGATATCGATTCCTCCGACAAGGCCGCGCGCTTCATCCGTTTCTGCAACGCGTTCAATATTCCGTTGGTGAACCTGGTGGACGTACCCGGCTTCCTGCCCGGCAAGAACCAGGAACGGGGCGGCATTATCCGCCACGGCGCCAAACTTATCTTCGCCTATTCCCAGGCCACGGTGCCCAAAGTCACCCTAATCATGCGGAAAGCCTACGGCGGCGCCTACATCGCCATGTGCTGCAAGGACCTGGGCGCTGACGCCGTCTTCGCCTGGCCTGGTGCGGAAATTGCCGTTATGGGTGCGGAAGGCGCCGTCCCGGTACTCTACGGCCGCGAACTGAAGGCTGTGGAAGACCCGGCGGAAAAAGCCAAGCGCCAGGGCGAACTTCTGGAAGAATACCGGGAAGCCTTTTACAACCCGTATGTGGCGGCCGGCATGGGGCAGATTACGGAAGTCATCAATCCGGAAGAAACCCGCGCCAAAATCGCCTTCGCCCTGCGCACCCTGCTGAACAAGAAGGAAGTGCGCCCGGCCAAGAAACACGGCAACATTCCGCTCTAACATCCATCCCAACGGATTCATATGTTACTTACAACACTCGCTTTTGCCTTCGCACAGGGCATCGCCAACGTTATGGACAATCTGAATTATCAGGTTGTCGGCATCATGGTGGTTATGCTGTGCCTGGGAGGCATGGCCGTCATTCTGACCGTCAGCGGCTCCATCGCCGCCGCCATTCAGAACAGGGCCAAAGCCAAAACAGCCGCTCCCGTAGCCGTGCCTGCCGCCGCTCCCGCTGCGGCGGGCAAACCGGGCATGACTCCGGAAATGCTCGCCATCCTTTCCGCCGCCGTGGATTCCGCCATGACGGAGCTTACGCCGGAAATGGTGGCCGTCATCTCCGCCGCCGTGGACGCAGGCCTGGACGGCATGAGCCACCGCATCGTGGAAATCAAGCAATCCCCGGGTTCCGGCTATGCGGCCGCGGGCAGGGCGGAAATTTTCGCCTCCCACCGCATCCGGCCTTCCCGCTGAACTACTGCATTATTCACCCTTACCCCGCCCAGGCGGAACCATTTAACTTAATATCCCATACCACACACTATTATGAAGAAACTTCGCATCACCGTAGACGGCAAAGTATTTGACGTATCCGTAGAACTTCTGGACCAGGTGTCCTCCACCACTGCGGCGCCGGCCCCCGCACCTGTGGCCGCTCCCGCTCCTGCGGCTTCCCCACCCGTGGCCGCTCCGGCCCCGGCTCCCGCACCTGCTCCGGCTCCGGCCGCCGCCGGCGCAGGAGACGTTCCCAGCCCGCTTGCCGGGAAGGTCGTCTCTCTGGACGTGGCAGCAGGCACCCCCGTGAAGGCCGGTGACCAGATTCTGACGCTGGAAGCCATGAAGATGAACACCATCATCTACGCTCCCGCCTCCGGCACGCTCACCGCTTTCTGCGTGAACCCGGGCGACACGGTTCAGGAAGGACAGGCACTGGCCAAAATTGGTTAATCCCGGCGGCGGCAGCCCGGAAACGCCAACAGTCCCGGGCTCCGGCTCAGATAATAAACCGCTACAAAAATATTCCCTATGAGTCTTTTTGATTCATTAATCACCTTTTTACAGGGGATGGGCGTCTTCTCCCTATCATGGCAGATGGTAGGGATGTGGGGCATTGCCATTCTCCTCCTGTATCTGGGTGTAGCCAAGCAATACGAACCGCTCCTGATGGTTCCCATTGCTTTCGGCGCCCTCATTGCCAACATTCCGGATAACGGAATGCTCATCACCCAGCTGAACCAGCAGGTCATCTCCTCCAATGAACAGGGGGAAGTAACCGCCACGTCTCTGAACAACGTGGGGTACCTGCGCGTTCACGTGGCTCCGCTTCAGCAGGCTCCCTCCAAGGTGCCGGCCAACCTGACCACGCCTGAATCCCGTTCCCAGTATCAGGAAATCATGCAGCAGCCCATGCAGGTTTACCCCGGCAGCCAGCTGACTGTTTCCAAGATCAAGTCCGTGCGGGAATCCCAGGAAAAAGCAAAAGCTGACGCGGCCCGTCTGGGCGACGACAGCCTGACGGTGGACCCCAACCTGAAGGATTTCCAGAACGTGACGGAAGACAACGGCAATGAACCGGTCTTTCTGCTCACGAACGGAGAAGGGACCACCGTCGTCCGCCAGCAGGGCGTCAATTACTTTGACACCAGCGGCAACCGGATTCCGGTGGATCTGAAAACCCAGAAGCTGGAGCCCCTGGTGGTTTCAGCCGCAGGCAAATACGTGGCCGTAGGCCAGCATACCCAGGAACTGCTGGTCACCTCCATCCACGGGGGCCTGTATGACTGGATCGGGCTGGGCATCAAGGCTGAAATTTTCCCGCCCATCATCTTTCTGGGCGTAGGAGCCCTGACGGACTTCGGCCCGCTGCTTGCCGCTCCGCGCACCCTGCTTCTGGGCGCAGCGGCCCAGGTGGGCGTAGCCGCCACGTTCTTCATGGCCCTGTTCATGGGGTTCACCCCGAATGAATCCGCGTCCATCGGCATCATTGGCGGCGCTGACGGCCCCACCTCCATCTTCCTGACGATGAAGCTGGCTCCGCACCTGCTGGGCGCCGTGGCCGTGGCCGCATACACGTACATGTCCCTGGTTCCGCTGATACAGCCGCCCATCATGGCGTTGCTGACGACCAAGAAGGAACGCCTCATCCGCATGAAATCCCTGCGAACGGTCAGCAAGAGCGAAAAACTGTTCTTCGCCGTGCTGGTAACCATTGTCACCATTTTGCTGATTCCGGACGCATCCCCGCTGATCGGCATGCTGATGCTTGGCAACTTCCTGCGCGAATGCAAGGTGACGGAACGCCTGGTTCAGGCCTCCCAGAATGAAATCATCAACATCGTCACCATCTTCCTGGGAACCTCCGTGGGGCTCACGATGCAGGGCGACCGCTTCCTGCAGTCGGAAACGCTGCTGATCATTCTTCTGGGTATCGTCGCCTTCGGCGTGGCAACAGCGGGCGGAGTGATTGCCGCCAAGATTATGAACCTCATCTGGCGCAAGAATCCGGTCAACCCCCTGATCGGGTCCGCAGGCGTCTCCGCCGTCCCGATGGCAGCCCGCGTCTCCCACAATGTGGGCCAGAAGTACGACCCCTCCAACTACCTGCTCATGCACGCCATGGGTCCGAACGTTGCAGGCGTGATCGGCACCGCAGTCATCGCGGGTTACTACATCGCCACTCTGGCGAAATAACCAGAATTGAAAATTACTCCCGGCCTCGGCCCGTCCCATGAATTCCGCAGCCTCATTTTCCACCCCTCCGGAGGAGGAAGGACCATGCGGCGACTGGACTTATCATGAATGGGCCGAGGCTTTTTCCACCAATGATCTGGCCCGAGCCCTCCCCCCGGGGCATATTGCCGTCTGCCGCGTTCAGACAGGAGGCCGCGGCAGGTTCAACCGCAAATGGATAGGGGAGGAAGGCGGCCTGTGGGCATCCTTCACCGTCCCCCTGTCCGCTCCTGAGGATACAGCGGCCGGCGTGCACTGGGGCCATTTGCCCCTGGTTGCGGGGCTGGCCCTGTTCAACATGCTCCGCGGCATGGGGCTGGATTCCGTGCGCCTGCGCTGGCCGAACGACCTGCTGGCGGGCAAATCCAAACTGGCGGGAATACTGGTGGAACGCCCGGCGGAGAACATGGCCGTCATCGGCATCGGCATCAATGTTTTCAATGATGTATCCTCCATCGCCGGGGAAATCAAGGACCCTCCGGCAAGGCTGGCGGATCTTGTTCGGGACTGCCCTTCCCTGCACGCCGTCATGGCTTCCCTGGGCAGTCATTTGAACCAGGTTCTTTCCGTCTTTTCCCACGGCGGCGTCCCCGCCCTTCAGGAGGGGCTGTCCCGGGCATGGGCCGGAGAAAGGCCGGTTTCCATTCTTACGGATGACGAAACCGTCCGGGGCATTTTTACAGGGATTGACGATCAGGGCAATCCTGTGCTATCCCTTCCGGCCGGCACCGTCCGCACCATTCCGGCGCACCTGATCAACAGGCTCCTCGAAGAATGAGCCTGCCGCTCCGTTTTTACACGGGGTTTCTTTCTTTTTTCATCCAACAAAAATCACTGACATGAGTTACAAGGTACTGACACCAGAAGAAGCAGCAAGCCTGATCAAGCATGGCCACCATATTGGGCTGAGCGGATTCACGCCCGCCGGAACGGCCAAGGCCGTTACGGCTGCGCTGGCAAAAATCGCAGAAGCGGAACATGAGAAGGGGAACCCTTTCCAGGTGAGCGTCTTCACCGGTGCTTCCACTGGCGATTCCTGCGACGGGATCCTTTCCCGGGCCAAGGCAATCCGCTACCGCGCTCCCTACACCACCAACGTTGATTTCCGCAAGGCGGTGAACAACGGGGAAATCGCCTATAATGACATCCATTTATCCCAGATGGCCCAGGAAGTGCGCTACGGGTTCATGGGCAACGTGGACATCGCCATTATTGAAGCCTGTGAAGTCACGGCCGACGGCAAAATTTACCTGACGGCCGCGGGCGGGATCGCTCCCACCATCTGCCGCCTGGCAGACAAAATTATCGTGGAATTAAACGCCGCCCACAGCAAGAGCGCCATGGGCCTGCACGACGTTTACGAACCCCTGGATCCTCCCTACCGCCGCGAAATCTCCATCTTCAAACCCAGCGACCGCATCGGCAAGCCGTACATCCAGGTTGACCCGAAAAAGATTGTGGGCGTTGTGGAAACCAACTGGCCGGATGAAGCCCGTTCCTTCGCCGCAGCGGATCCCCTGACCGATAAAATCGGGCAGAACGTGGCCGATTTCCTGGCTGCCGACATGAAACGGGGCATCATTCCCTCCACGTTCCTGCCTCTCCAGTCCGGCGTAGGAAACATCGCAAACGCGGTGCTGGGCGCCCTGGGCCGCGACAAGACGATTCCCGCGTTCGAGATGTACACGGAAGTCATCCAGAATTCCGTCATCGGCCTGATTCGGGAGGGCCGCGTGAAATTCGGCAGCGCCTGCTCCCTGACCGTGACGAACGACTGCCTGGAAGGCATTTACAGGGATATGGACTTTTTCCGCGACAAACTGGTGCTCCGTCCCTCGGAAATATCCAACAGCCCGGAAGTTATCCGCCGTCTCGGCGTCATCTCCATCAACACCGCCATTGAAGCCGACATTTACGGGAACGTCAACTCCACGCACATTGGCGGCACGAAGATGATGAACGGCATCGGCGGGTCCGGCGACTTCACGCGCAACGCCTACATCTCCATTTTCACCTGCCCGTCCGTTGCCAAGGACGGCAAGATCAGCGCCATCGTCCCCATGGTTTCCCACCATGACCATACGGAACATGACGTCAATATCATTATTACCGAGCAGGGGGTCGCGGACCTGCGCGGCAAGAGCCCGAAAGAACGGGCCCAGACCATTATTGAAAACTGCGTCCACCCGGATTACAAAAACATCCTCTGGGATTACCTGAAGCTGTCCGACGGCAAAGCCCAGACACCGCAATCCATCAGGGCCGCTTTGGGCATGCACGCCGAACTGGCCAGAAGCGGAGACATGAAGAATGTCGACTGGGCCCAGTATAAGTAATTCCGCATGCCGTCATTCGCATTGGCATCCATGAATTCACGTTAACCCCTCAGGACCGCTTCCGCAAAGGGAGCGGTCCTTTTCCTTTTTCCCATCCCCTCTACTCTCTTCTCTTCGCCATGAACTGGATGATTTACCCGGCAGCCAGGGCTTTCATCAAAGTCTGCTCCGTTCTTTTCGGCACGGGCGCAGCAGCGGCAGTCCTCATCCATCTGTTCATGCCTTTTTTCCTCCGCTCTCCCCGGACAGCCGCGCCCTTCCTGCTTTTGGGAACAGGGGCGGAACTGCTCTCCATCCTTTCCCTGTCCTTCCTCATGTTCTGGGGCGTCAGAGTTCTGCTGGCCTCCCGCGGAAGCAGAATAACAAGAAATCTGAGCATGCTGGCCTTCCTGCCCGCCCTGTACGCCCTCCTCATTCCGTTTGCGGGCATGCCCGTCCCATCGCAATATACGGAAATGGACAGGGTTTGGGAGGCCGTCCTCCTTCTGTCGGCCGTCACTTCTTTCTTTTCCTTCCCTTATACGGCGGGATACGGTGCCGCAGGCAGGAGATTATTCCTGGCCTGGGGCATCGCAGCGGCAGGCTGCGGTTTGCAGAGCGCCCTGTTTTTTCTTGCCGTCCTGTTGCGTCAGTTCCTGTCCACCGCAGTTCCCTCCCTGGCAGCGCCTGTTGCATGGCTGGCCGTTCTTCTGTCCTGCGGCCTGGAAATCATGCTGGCGGCCCTTTCCGCTATTCTGGCGCAGCGCCTGTTTAAAGAGGTCATGTCCATAGCATCCATGCCGGAACCGATTGATCCTTCCATGCCGGGCAACCGTCCCTGACTTTCCTCCCCTCCGTTTTTACCGGCCTGCCGGAAGAGCACCCTCATTCCCCGGCATGAAAGGCTTTTACGGCTTTGCGCAAAAAGCCGTCCGGAAATTTCCGCCGGTGGAACGGAATCCGTATGGAAAGCAACCCGCCCCACCCCGGAAAGCCGCGGGTTCGCAGGCCCCCCCTCCCGTTTCCACGCCGACGGCAGACAGCCCTATTTCACCAATTCATCCAGATAACGGCCATAACCGTTATTATTCATGGCTCCGGCCTGGGAGCGCAGCGTTTCCTGGGAAATCCAGCCGTTATTAAAGGCTATCTCCTCCAGGCAGGCTACCTTGAACCCCTGGTGATGCTCCAGAGTACGAACGAACATGGAAGCCTCCAGAAGGGTATCGTGCGTGCCCGTATCCAGCCACGTATAGCCGCGCGCCAGTTTTTCCACGCGCAACAGGCCCTGCTTCAGGTATTCCTGATTCACAGAGGTGATTTCCAACTCGCCGCGGGAAGACTTGGGAATCCGTTTGGCTATCTCCACCACCCGGTTGTCGTAAAAATAGAGGCCCGTCACCGCAATATCCGATTTGGGCCTGGGCGGTTTTTCCTCAATGGAAACCGCCTTCCCCTCCTCATTGAATTCCACTACCCCGAAACGCTGCGGGTCATGCACCTGGTAACCGAAAATGGTCGCTCCGCTCGTCAGTTCGGCGGCCCTCCTCAGCTTCTCCGTCAGGCCGCGCCCGTAAAAAATATTGTCCCCCAGCACCAGGGCAACGGAATCCTTTCCTATGAACTCCTCTCCAATAATAAAAGCCTGAGCCAGCCCCTCCGGCCTGGGTTGTTCCCTGTATTTAAAGGAAACGCCGAACCTGCTGCCGTCCCCCAGCAAATCCCGGTACAGGGGCAGATCCCGGGGCGTGGAAATAACAAGGATTTCCCGTATTCCGGCCAGCATCAGCACGGAGATGGGATAATAAACCATCGGCTTATCATAAACGGGCAGCAATTGCTTGCTGACGGAAAGCGTAACGGGATGCAGACGCGTGCCGCTTCCCCCGGCCAGAACAATACCCTTCATATCAAATTCCTAGCCATTGGTTCCAAGACGTTCCAGGCGGTATTCCCCGGACAGGATGCCCCGCCACCATTCCTCATGGTCCAGATACCACTGAATGGTCTTTCTGAATCCGGAAGAATGGTCCTGGCGCGGAGTCCACCCCAATTCCCTCCGTATTTTGGAAGCGTCAATCGCATAGCGCAGGTCATGGCCCGGCCTGTCCTGCACAAAGGAGATTTGCTCCCGGTAGCTCCGGCCGTCCGGACGGGGCCGCAGTTCATCCAGATGGGAACACAGCAGTTCCACCAGCTCCAGATTGGTTTTCTCGTTATTGCCGCCGATGTTGTACGTTTCCCCCGGTTTTCCGCAGGAAACGACCGTCAACAGCGCCTCGCAGTGATCCCCCACATACAGCCAGTCCCGCACGTTTTCCCCCTTGCCGTATACAGGAATGGGTTCCCCGCCCAGCGCTTTCAGGATAACGACGGGTATCAGCTTTTCCGGGAACTGGTAAGGGCCGTAATTGTTGGAACAGTTGGTGATCAGCACGGGCAGCCCGTACGTATCGTGCCAGGCGCGCACCAGGTGGTCGCTGGAGGCCTTGCTGGCGGAATACGGGGAATGGGGGCGATACGGCGTGGACTCCGTGAACAGGCCTTCCTTTCCCAGGGAGCCGTACACTTCATCCGTGGAAATGTGGTGGAAGCGGAAACGCTCCTTTTTCTCTCCCTCCAGGGAACGGTAATATTCCAGGGCGGCCTGAAGCATGGAAAAAGTGCCCATGACGTTGGTGGTCATAAAATTTCCCGGATCGTCAATGGAACGGTCCACATGGGATTCCGCCGCCAGGTGCATCACCCAGTCCGGAGCGTACTCCCGCAAAGTGCGCCGCATCAGGGAAGCGTCCCGGACGTCGGCGTGCAGAAAGCGGTATGCCGGAGAATCCGCCGAGCCGTCCAGTGAATGGATGTTGCCGGCATAGGTCAGAGCGTCAATATTCAGGACTTCATGGCCGCGCTCCAGCAGCAGCCTGACCAGATTGGAGCCGATGAATCCGGCGCCGCCCGTAACGATAACTTTCATAGCACTGTTTTCAGGGAAAGATGCGGCGCCATCATACAGCAGCGGCGTTTTTTTTCAAAACAAATCCGCCCATGCCGCGGGAACGTGGCGGCATAGGCGGGAAAAAGCGGGTTCCGTAACCGCTGAGACGGCTAGCAGCTCAGCTCCCGGCAAAGGTTGATGATATCCTGGTTCACGGAGTACTGCTGCCCGGCTACGGAATCCAGGGAGGCATAGCCGTACTGGCCGTCATGATACACCATGATCTGGTTGATGTCCCCGTTGTTCAGAGCTTCCACGGCGCGGGTGGCAAAACGGGTGCCCATCAGGCGGTCACGGGCGGTGGGGGAACCGCCGCGCTGCACATGGCCCAGCACGGTCAGGCGGGTATCCATGCCGGCGCGTTCCGTCAGCCAGCGGGTCAGGTACTGCGCCACGCGGGTGCCTTCCGCCACCACGGCAATGATGCAGCTTCCTTCCTCATTGATGACAGGCTGGAGGCGCTTGTAAATGGATTCCAGATCATACGGAATTTCAGGGACAATGCAGATATCCGCCGCGCTGCAAAGAGCGGTGGTCATCGCCAGATAGCCGCAGTCCCGGCCCATCGTTTCAATCACGAAAGCGCGGTGATGGGAACGGGCCGTATCACGAACGGAATCAATGCAATCCAGAATCACGTTCTGGGCCGTATCCACGCCCAGGCAGTAGTCCGTTCCGGCAATGTCGTTGTCAATCGTAGCCGGAATACCGGCAAAAGGCACTTCAAAATCATTGAAAAAGTCGTTCAGGGCGCGGAAGGAACCGTCCCCGCCCATGATGATGAGCTTGTCGATGTTGCGTTCCTTCAGATGTTCGTAGGCCTGCTTGCGGAATTCGTAGTCGAAAAAGCGCTTGGATCGTGAGGAACGGAGGAGAGTTCCGCCCCTGTAGATCATATCGTTGGTCAGTTCCCGGGTGGCTTCCTTGATTTTTCCATCGATCAGCCCTTCCAAGCCGTCATAAACAACGTACGGGTTCATCCCAAGCTGGCGGGCATGATCCACTGCCGCCTTGATCGCCGGGTTCATTCCGGCGGCATCACCGCCAGATGTCATAATGGCTATTCCACTCATAAGTAATAAGGTTAACTTGTCCGGGGGGAAATGTTACCGGGCGGAACAAATAATGCAAGCGCGGAGTTTTTACTGGCGCAATAAACGGCAACACTTCATGATGCGGAGGCATGAACGACACTGCAGCAGCCATTCTGAAAGCCACGGCCGCCCTCCGGGACGGCACGGAGAAGCTCCGGTTCGAATCCCCGGTCCATGTTACCTACAACCCTCTCACCTATGCATGGGGGCCGCATGAACAGTATGTGCGCACCTACGGAAACGGGGAAAAGAGCCATCTGTTCCTGGGCATGAATCCCGGCCCCTTCGGCATGGCCCAGACAGGCGTCCCCTTCGGGGAAGTGGACGCCGTCGTCAACTGGCTGCACATTCGCGGAGAAGTCGGGCGGCCGGAACATACCCACCCCAAACGTCCCGTGGAGGGTTTCGGCTGCCCCAGGTCGGAAGTCAGCGGCCGCCGCCTCTGGGGACTTTTCGCGGAAGCTTTCGGAACTGCGGAAAACTTCTTCCGTCACAATTACGTGGCCAATTACTGTCCGCTGATCTGGATGGGAGCCACCGGAGCCAACATTACGCCGGACAAACTGCCGGCGGAACAGCGCGCCGCCGTGGACGCAGTATGCATGGAACACCTGCTTTCCCTCATCACCATCCTGAATCCCCACACGCTGGTGGGTGTGGGTGCCTACGCCACGCAGAAGCTGCGGGACGCCGCCTCCCGGCTCCCCGGCAAAAGCTTCACCATCGGCACGTTGCTCCACCCAAGCCCCGCCAGCCCCATCGCCAACAAGCTCTGGCCGGAACACCCCATCCAGCAGCTTAAGGAACTGGGCATTTTATAAAAAGAGCGGAGGAGGTAGAGTGGAAAGCTCCGTGACATGGAAGGAATCACCAGAGCGACAGGCCGGAAATCGGCAGTTCATCTTGTTCTCCTCCAAATCTACATCGTTTTGAAGGAATATCCGGCCCCCTTTACTGGCTTGATTTGCCCAGGGACACAGCCTTCCTGACGGAAGAAAAGCACGCCGGCATCTACCGGGACAGAGAAGAACTTAAACGCCTCCCCACTTCCACCACAAAAATCAGCCTCCCTCCAAATCAATCATCATTCTTAGACTGAAAACCCTCCGCTCTCCCCCGCAGGCCTTTTTACTGGACAGGGGGAAAAGGGTTCCGTACAGTTTCCGCGATCTTCAAGCGTTCCGAATTTATGGCAATTTCAGATTACATCGTGACCATTGGCCTGGAAGTCCACTGCCAGATCAAGACAAAGAGCAAAATGTTCTGCTCCTGCGAGACCGGCTTTGGCTTTGAACCCAATACGCGCGTGTGCCCCACCTGCCTGGGGCTGCCGGGCGCCCTGCCCGTCCTGAATGAGTTCGCCATTGAACGCACGCTGCTGACCGGCCTGATGCTGGGATGCTCCAGCCCGGAGATTTCCCAATGGGACCGCAAAAATTATTTCTATCCGGACATGGCTAAAAATTACCAGACCTCCCAGCTGGATCTTCCGCTGTGCCTGGGAGGGGAAGTGCCCCTGTACCCCTGGTCCTATCCGAATGACGTGATCAAAGCCGGCGTCCCCCCTTTCCGCACCGTGAAGCTGACCCGCATCCATCTGGAAGAAGACGCGGCGAAGATTACCCATCATGCCAATTATTCCCTGATCGACTACAACCGCGCGGGGTCCGCCCTGATGGAAATCGTTTCCGAGCCGGACATCGACACCCCGGAAGAAGCCTACGCCTACCTCAAGTCCCTCCAGCAGATTTTGAATTACGGGGATATCTCCGACGCGGACATGGAAAAGGGCCAGATGCGGTGCGATGTGAATATTTCCCTGCGTCCCCACGGGCAGAAGGAATTGGGCGCCAAGGTGGAAATGAAGAACATCAACTCCATGTCCGCCGTCCGCAGAGCCCTTCATTATGAAATCCAGCGCCAGGCGGAAGAACTGGACATGGGCATTCCTCAAATCCAGTCCACCCGCCGCTGGGACGACGAACGCGGAGAAAGCGTCGTCATGCGAACCAAGGAAGACGCGCACGATTACCGTTATTTCCCCTGTCCGGATCTGGTTCCCGTACGCACGGCCCCGCTGGTGGAGAAAGTGCGCGGGCAGATTCCCGAACTGCCTCAGGAACGGCAGAAACGCTTCATGGAAGAATACGGCCTGAGCGAGTACGACGCCAACGTGCTGGTGGGAGACCTGGAACTGGCACGCTTTTTTGAAGAGGCGGCGCGGGGAACCGCCAGCGGCAAAAAAATCGCCAACTGGGTGATTAACAACATTTCCGCCGTGCTGAATGAAAAAGGCATGCGCCCGTCTGAATGCCCGGTGAAACCCGGCGCCATCCGGGAGCTGATCGCCATTATTGACGACGGCACCGTTTCCAACAACCAGGCCAAGGACGTATTCGCCAAAATGTGGGATGAGCCGGCCCTCGCCGCAGCGCAGGCCGCCAAGCTGCTGGGCTTTGAAAAGGCGGATTCCTCTTTTCTGGACGGCATCGTGCGGGAAGTCATTTCCGCCAATCCGGACAAGGTGGCGGAAATACAGGGGGGCAATGAAAAGCTCCTGAACTGGCTTACCGGCCAGGTCATGAAGGCCGCCAAAGGCAAAGCCAACCCGAAAATCGTGACGGAAGCGCTGAAAAAAGCCCTTTCCATGGAGTGACCATAAACAAAGAGCCGCTTCCCTTGCCGATGCCGGCTCCTTGCCCGCAGGGCATCACGGTTTGAACAGCTTCCTGTTTCCGGCCAGGGTGTTCCATACCTGCTTCACTTCCCCGGCCAGCGTCTGCTTCATCATGGCAAGGGAAAAGTCCGCCGCCTGGCCCATACTGATGTAGGGAGGCAGGGCAAGGGCGTCCCTGTCCACATGCGCGTCCAGCAGAGCGGCGCCCGGATAATTCAGGAACATGTCCACCATCTGGTCCACCTGGCTGGATTTGTCCAATAAAAACCCCTTGATGCCGACGGCATCCGCCACGGCGGCAAAAGAGGGGTTGTTCAGGTTGATCTGCCACGGAATCAGCCCGGCCGCCTGCATTTCCAATTGGATGAAATCCAGACAGTCATTGTTATACACCACGATTTTCACCGGCAGCCTGTACTGGACAATCGTGATGAGATCCCCCAGCAGCATGGACAGGCCGCCATCTCCGCACAGGGCAATTACCTGCCGTTCGGGGTATTCCATCTGCGCCCCAATAGCCATCGGCATGGCATTGGCCATGGAGCCATGATTGAAGGAAGCCAGCGTCCTCCTTCCCGGCGTGGCGCACAGGAACCTGGCGCTCCAGATACAGGGGGTGCCGGTATCTACCGTAAATACGGCGTCGGATGCCGCATGCCTGTTCAGGGCGGTCGTGAGCTGTTCCGGCCGGATGGGAGACTCCTTGTCATTTCCTTCCATATAGGCGTTCATCTCCTTCACGTCCCTGGCGTGGCGTTTCAGGGCGGCATCCAAATGCCCGGAATCCGTCTTTTCCTGCACCATGTTCAGCAGAGCTTCCGCCGTGACGGAAACATCCCCGCAAATACCCAGGTCCAGGCGGCAGCGGCGGCCCAGCACTTCACCGCGCCTGTCAATCTGCACGATTTCAGGTTTGGTGGGAATGAAATTGAAATAGGGGAAATCCGTCCCCCACAACACGAGCATGTCGCTTTCATGCATGGCCTTGTAGGCATCTCCCCATCCCAGCAGCCCCGTCATGCCGATGCCCAGGGGATTGTCATGTTCAAAATGATCCTTTCCCCTCCATGTGTAGGCAATCGGAGCTTTCAGGCGGTGCGCGAGCCGGACGACCTTGTCTTCCGCTCCCGCGCAGCCGGCGCCGCAGAAGAAAGTAATGCGGCGGTGGTCGTCAAGCATCCGTGCCAGAAGGGATACGGATTCATGCTCAGGAACAACATTCTCCCGCGTGTAGGAAGGAGGATGCACCAGATTCTTCATCTCCGCAGGGGCGTCCGCAATGTCTCCGGGCAAGACGACGACGCCTACGTCGCGCCTGGCCCACGCGTGCTGAATGGCGGACATCAAAATGGACGGGGCCTGGGAAGCTTCCGAAACCAGTTCCGCATATGCACTGCATTCCTTGAAAAGCTGTTCCGGATGCGTGGCCTGGAAATATTCCATGCCTACCTGGCTCTGCGGGATGTGGAAAGCAATGGCCAGCACCGGGGCATGGTTCCGGTGGGCGTCAAACAGGCCGTTGATCAAATGGAGGTTCCCGGGGCCGCTGCTGCCGCAGCATACAGCCAGATTCCCGCTCAGCTGGGCTTCCGCGCTCGCGGCAAAAGCCGCCACTTCCTCATGCCGCACATGAATCCATTCAATGGTCTTCCTCCTCCTCAAAGCGTCCGTAACGGGGTTCAGGCTATCCCCCACAATGCCGTAAATCCGCTTAACTCCCGCCTTCTCCAAAATTTCAACAATCTGATCGGCTACCCTGTGCATGCAGATTAGACACCAGCCAACCTCCAACGGATTCATTCTTATGTGTCATCCCCTCCATCTTTTCCGCACCGGAAAAAATGCCTGAGGATTTCCCCTGATATCATAAAGCCGCCGCCTTTTCAGGCAGCGGCCTATGAATTTACCAGTTCTCTGGTGGAAAACCGTCAGGAACGGCGGCGGCGCATCATCAGAACGGCCAGGCCCAGGATTCCCAGAGAAGCCGAGGCCGGTTCCGGAACCTGAAGGCCGGCAAAACCGGCAATCTGTTCCGCGGAAAGTTTTGTATCCGTCCACTGAATTTCACCCCATGTAAGATTGGGATTAATCCAGCTTTGGATATCAGAGCGATTTCCGTTCATGTTGCCGTTGTAGGACAACGTGTCAAGCAAGGAACCATTCACATAGACATCCACAGACTGGCTTTGGTCTGCGCCGGTAACGGCCAAAGTCACGTTAAGAAGACCTCCCCCCAAAACAACGGAAGCTTCAGAAACGTCTCCACGGTTTTGGGAAAAAGAGCCGGTAGAAGTATTCAAGTTCCCATCTCCCATGCCCAGCTTGGCATCTGACGTCAGATACAAGGCATTTGTCCCGTAACTTTGGCCCACATTGGTGCCATAATACCCAAACAGCGTGGTCTGGGTTCCTTCCGTTAAGGAAGAAGTATCCAGCCAGAGGGAGATCGTGTAATTGGAAGCATAAAAATTACCGCCGTAAGGAATGGAACTGCCAGGAAGGGCACTTTGTGAGAGACTTCCAAACGTCATGTCTTTTCCCAATGCAATACCTTCGGTTGTCGTCGCCGTACCGGCAACGTAAGACGTTCCGGCCGATGGTTCTAAAGAGCCGGGAGACGCCAACGCCGGAACGGAACAACACGCCGCAATGGCCATTAATGCTAATGTTTTTTTCATTTTCTGTGAATGATGGACTGAGTAGCAATCAGAGAGATATTCCCCGCCCTCTGTATATCGGATTCCCAATCCGCTCTTTTTCTCCCCCACAGGAAAGATGAGAACAAGCTTTTTCAATCCGCTAAAAAATATAATATAATTACCTTCTATCACTTATGAATATAAAAAATAAAACGCAGAATAGATTTTTTGTGGAGGTTCTGAAGTTGCTGTATAGGAACAGCAATCCCTTTTCGCAAAATAGAAAAAATTGTAATAATAGTTTCATAATTGAAATGTTAGATTGACCTCGGATTGGGAATCCGGTTGTTTTCCCTCAGCCATCAAAAAAATCAACATAATGTTTTCATATTCAATAAAAATTAATTTTCTTTCCTTCCATTTCCAGAACCTTCTTCTTGAAAACGAGCCTTCCCCAAATTATCCTCCCGCTAGCTGTAATATTATTTCATCATGAAATTTTTCAAGACAACCATTGCCATGGCAACCCTGCTGGGCTGCCTGCCCACATCCCCCGCAGAAGTCGCCTTTCCGGGGCCTGCACCCGGAACAGCCAGCGCGGAACAATCCGCTTCCGGCTATACTCTTTCCAATAACATCCTGACGGCCAAATTTATCCTTCGGAACGGAAGTCTTTCCTTCGGAGGAATGACTTCCAAACTGGGCCCCGTCGCCAAGGCAGGGAATGAATTATTCATCATCAATCTTCAGGACGGACGGAGCATTAAATCCTCCGAGCTGAAAGCGGGAAACGTCAAATTCGTCTCCCTTCAGCCCAACCCCAAAGCCTTCAGGCTGGCTGACCGCTTCCCGGGAAAAGCCGTCAGCGCAACATTCCAGGCTCTGAACGGAACCCTTCGCATTTCCTGGCGCGCCGTGCTCAGGGACCATTCCCATTACCTGAGGCAGGAACTCCACCTGGCAAGTATGAAGCCCGTCCAGATGAAAAACATCGTAGCGATGCAATATGACCTGGCAGAAGGGAAAGCCGGGGCACCCTCCGTTTCCGGAAACGCCAGAGGAGCACTCATCGTCAATGACCTGGCGTTCACCGCCCTGGAAACTCCCATGGGCATCAATACCGTGGGAGGCGCCGGAAATATGGAAGGGGGAGAAACCGCCATCTGGAATGCGGACAAGTGGTCCACAGCTTCATGGACCGGAAATTTCAATGTTCCCCAGGAACTGAAAAAGCAGTACGGAGAACAGGTTTCCAGTGCGGAAGGCCCGGTTTCCATTGACGGCAAAGGAGCATGTACCATCACTTTCCAGTATAAGGGAGGGGACAAGGGCAACAATAAGCTGAACCTTGCCGGCGTGCAGCTCCTCTCTTCCAGGGGGGCCGTTCTTGACTCCGATTTCCACAACGGCAGCACCGGAGATTCCAATGCCGGCAACACTTACACGGTACAGGTTCCCTCCAGGGGAAATTACATTCTGCGCTACTGGGCCCAGACCAAGAGCGAACCGATTGCCAGCAAGGGGGAAATCACCTTTTCCCTGCCCGTGCGCACGCTGGAGGAAAAGCAGGAACCCCAGGCGGACGAATCCCGGCTGGCCCAGGGACTCTGGAGCCGTAAAACCACCTTGCAGCCCGGGGAAATATGGGACGTATCCTCCGTTCTCGGAATTTTTGCCCCCGGCCAGAAACGCCGCTCCTTCCTGGCCTATATGGAACGGGAACGCGTGATGCCCTACCGCCCCTTCATCCATTATAACTCCTGGTATGAACTGAACATCAACCGCAACAATGATTCGGACCCCGCCAAGCGCATGACGGAAGAACAATGCCTGGCCGTCCTGAAAGACTGGCAGGAACAGTTTTTCCAGAAGCGCGGCATGTCCATTGACGCCTTCGTCTGGGACGACGGCTGGGATGAATTCAACAGCCTGTGGGATTTCCACAAAATGTTCCCGCAGGGCTTCAAGCGCATTGACGCCGCCGCCGGCAGGCAAAAGGCCGGCATCGGCACGTGGCTGGGTCCGGTGGGGGGCTACGGAGCCTCCAAGGGCAAGCGTCTCGCTTACTGGAACGTGAAGCATCCGGACAACAAGATCGGCAATTTCCAGCTCTCCAACAAGGAATATTTTGACGCCTTTGTGGGCCGCTGTTCCCAGATGGTGAAGGACTACAATATGAAGTACTTCAAATTCGACGGCATCAGCACCCACTTCCATGCCAAGGGGCCCGGCAACGAGGAGGATGCGGAAGGCATCATCCGCGTGCTGAACGCCCTGCGCAAGAAAAAGGGGGATCTTTACATCAACTGCACTGTAGGAACCTGGGCATCCCCCTTCTGGTTCCGTTATGCGGATTCCGTATGGAGGCAGGAGAATGACTTCGGCACCATCGGAGCGGGCGACAACCGCGACAAATGGATCACCTACCGCGACCGCCTGGTGCATGAAGTTTTTGTGCAGGGTTCCCCGCTGATGCCCATCAATTCCATGATGACTCACGGCCTGATGGTCACTAAATTCGGTCCTCCGGCCTGCATGCCCCGCGATCCGGAAAACGTCAAGAAAGAACTCCGCTGCGCCACGGCTTGCGGCACTTCCCTCCAGGAGCTCTACGTGGATCGGGACCTGATGAGCGCCAACGGCGGAGTTCTGTGGGACGAACTGGCCAAGGGGATCAAGTGGATACGCCGCAATGCGGACGTTTTGGACGATGTGCACTGGGTGGGCGGCAATCCGTGGAACAAGGAAACTAACGAAGGGGCCGTGTACGGGTGGGCCGCATGGAATAAAAACAAGGCCACCCTGGCTCTCCGCAATTCCTCCGACCAGGAAAAGAGCCTGACCGGAACCCTGCGCAGCATTCTGGATATCCCTGCGAACGTCAAGGGCTCCATCACCTTCAAGGATTCCTATGACGACCAGCGGACGCTGGACGGCTTCTCCGGCAGTTCCGTAGACATTGATAAGGAAATCTCCTTCACGTTGAAGCCCTTTGAGGTGCTGGTGTACGAAGGGGGAAAGGTCAAATAAATCAACCGGCCCACACGCCCGGTCAAAGCCGGAACGGCGTTGGAAAAAACATATTGGGGGAGGCGGGATTCCCGCCTCCCTTCCTTGTTCCCGTGCGGGCAGAATCCGGGTCAGAATGTTTT
>UMGA01000691.1_pt1 | contig 19141 bp, 30 predicted proteins | sample 1965171 | NCBI WGS metagenome assembly UMGA01 (sample SAMEA4836062, study PRJEB28245) | human gut metagenome | biome: gut microbiome; material: fecal sample | place: Denmark | collected 2008 | reverse complement strand
ATAAATTTGAAAATCTATACAAAATGAAAGGAGAAAAAATATGTTCTATATATACACAAAAACTAAGAGGGCAAAGGTAAAGTTTTCAGTTAATCTAACTGCAGAAGAAGTTAGAGACTATATGAATAATAATTTATTTTTAGATTACCCTGACCTTAATAAAGATGATTATATTATAGTTGAAAGGAATGAAGCTTTTAAAAATCCAACTTATGATCCTTCAACTAATATGATAAGAGAAATGTCAAGAGAAGAACTAATTGAAGAAGGAATAGAAGTTCAATTAGAACCAGGAGAAGTTGTAAGAGATAAAAAGATTGTGAAAATTCCTAAACCAAATAAAAATGAAAAGTATTTAACTTGGAATAGAGATTCTGCTATATGGGAATATGATTCAAAAAGAGAAAAAGATGATTATTTTAATCTAGTAGATCAACTAAAAAATGAAGCATTAGAATATGGTTTTGATTATAAAAATCATAGACAAAGATTAAGAACAAAAGATTTGATATATATGGAAATATCAATTAAATCTTTAGAAATAGGAAAAAAGAAAACTAAAAGAGATTTAAAATCTACCTGGTATTTTCAAGATGGATTTGGAATGCCAATGTCAGTAGAAGATTTAGAGGATATGATGTTTTCTGGAACAATGTTTATACAGTCAATTTTCAATTCTGAAAGTTTTTTCAAAACAGAAATTGAACCTAAAGAGTTGACAATCACAGAATTTAAAAATAAAGTAAATGAATTACATAAATTAGTTATGAAAGCAGTAGGAGGCAAAGAATGAAAGTAGCACTAATTATTGGACATAACAAAAGATCTAAGGGGGCTTATTCACAAATAGTAGGAAGTGAATATGATTATTGGAAAAGAGTAGCTGAAAAAATTAAAACTGTTGTTCCTGAATTAGTTGATATATATGAAAGAGAACCTAATGAATATTACACAAGAGAAATGTATAAAGTTTTGGAAGAACTTAATTCTAAAGATTATAAACTATGTATTGAACTTCATTTTAATGCTGCTGAAAATAAAATGGCAAATGGTTGTGAATGTTTGGTTTACTATACGAATGATAAAGCTAAAAAATTAGCAACTAACTTTATGGCTAGATTACAAAATGTGTTTGGCAGTAAGATAAGAGGTAGAAATGGAATAATAGAGATCCAGGATAGTAAAGTTAGAGGTGGTTATGGAATATGTAAGTCAAAAGATACATATATCTTGGTAGAACCTTTCTTTGGAACTAACAATGATGAATCTTTAAAGTATTCTGTAGAAAGTGATGTTGTAAATTTATTTGTAAATTTTATTAAAGAAATTTAGGAGGATAATATGGCAATATTAGATAAAACTTTAGAAATAGTAAATAAATTTGTTCCTGATAAAAATGCTCAAGCTGAGCTTGAAAAAGAATTAAGAAGATTAGATATTGAAGATGCTAAAACTAAGCAAAAACTTTTTGAAAAGATAATACCTATAACTTTTCCATTATGTGTTTGGATTGGTTGTGCTTGGTGTGCTTGGGGGCTTATATTATCAATTTTGGCTTTTATTTTAGAAAGAAGATATATATTCTTTGAAGTAAATGTTCCTACATTTTTAATAATGTGTTGTGGAATGTTTGGTGCAGGATTATGGGGTAAAAAGAATATAGGTGAATATTTTAAAGGAAAAAATAATAAAGGGGATGAAGAATGAAACAAATAATTTTTCTATTATTAATGTCATTTTTTATTAAAGGTTGTGCTAATAGTGATCCTGGAACAACTGTAGTTGATATACCTCTTAAAGTAGAGAATATACCTAAGGAACAATTAGAAGAAACAGTAAAAGATAAAACAGTAACAGTTGAAAAAGTTGGGAAAAAGAAATTTATAAGAAAAAAAGTTATAGAAGCACAATACACAGAATATATTTTTAAATAGGGGGAAGAGATATGAAAGTAGAATTTTTAGAAATTATTACAAAAATCTGTGCATATGCGATAGCTTTTTTTATCTGGCTAATTGGAGGATGGGATACTCTCTCACAAGTATTATTTGGATTAATGTTTTTAGATTTTTTAAGTGGAATGTTTGTTGGCTACAAAACACAAAATCTTAATTCTAAAAGAGATTTTAAAGGTTTAAGAAAAAAACTTTTAATTTTAGTTGTATTATGTGGTGCTTCTTTGATGCATAAATTAGTTCCAGAACTAGCTTTTAGAACTTTAGTAGGATTATTTTATTGTGCTAATGAATTACTAAGTATAGCAGAAAATGGAGCAAGAGCAGGATTACCTATTCCACAAAAATTAAAAGCAGCTCTTGAGCAGTGTAAAGAAGATAAGTGTAATACAGATTCTTTAAAAGATAAAGAAAAAAATATAAAACCTGAAGATATAAAACAAGAGGATTTTGATAAAGAAATCAAATAAATTTGAAGGGTAGGATTTTCCTACTCTTTTTTTATAAAAATATATTGACATATACACTTGTATATTATATACTTGAATTAAGTTAAGAGAATACTTAACAAACTAAAATTAATGGAGGTTATTAAAATGAAAAAATTATGGAAAGATGTAAAAAATATAATTGAAAAAGAAAGTGAATTTTATATAGCAAAAGAATGTTATGATGAAAAAACTGGAGATTGTACAGTAGACATCATCGGTGGAAAGTATAATGGGTGGTCTGTAGCTGGAAAAAACATAAAAGCCACTAATGAAAATGATTGGGATCAATTAGTTATAGATGATGAAGCCATCGTCTATAATCCAGCTGAATAATAAGAATCTATTAAATAATAGACTTTAGAAGTGGTATAATTAGCTTGGATAAAAGTAATTGTGCCATTTCTTTTTGTAAATATAAAGGAGTACCATATTGGAAAAAAATAAAGCAGTAAAAAAATATAGAACCACAGAAAAAGGAAAAAAAAACACGTACTACACTAACACAAAAAGTGCGTGTAAAAAATTTTTGTTGACTATGTCAACAAAAGAAGATTTTGAATTAGCAAAACAATGGTTTAAGGAAGGAGAAGAAAGATGGAAGTATTAAGAATTGTATTGAAACAAAGTTCAGCAAATTATAAAAAAGCAGGAGCAATGGATAATAAAATGACTTATCCTTTACCTATACCTTCAACAGTAATAGGAGCATTACATAATATATGTAAGTATACTGAAAAACATTTAATGAATATTAGTATACAAGGAAATTATGAATCTATATCTAAAGATATTTATAAGAATACAACAGTCTTAAATACTATAGCTGATAGAGGAACATTAGTAAAAATGATAGCTCCAAATACAATTTCTAATGCTTATATAGAAGTTGCAGAAGCTGTAGAAGATAATGCTAACTTTCTAAAAGAAATAAATATAAAAGTTAAAAACAAAGAACTTTTAGAAGAGTTTAAAAATTTAAAAGTTTTAAAAGAAAAGTTAGATTCAGAAAAAAAGCTAAAACTTGAAGAATTTAAAAGAAGAAAAGAAGAATTTAAAACAGTAAAAGATGAACTAAAAAAAATAAGAATTGAAGAAAAAAAATATAAAGAAGATTTTAAAAATTTGGAAGAAGAAAAGTATACAAAGCCTTACAGTCAATTTAGAAGTGTGGTAAAAAAACCAATGTTTTATGAACTTTTGAATGGTATTTTTCTAATACTACATATAAAATCTGATGAACAGACTCTGAAAGATATAGAAAATAATATTTTCAATCTACAATCAATAGGAAGAAGTGAAGATTTTGTTGAAGTTTTAGAATGTAAGATAGTTGAATTACAAGAATTTGATGAAAAAATAGAATCTGCTAAGAGATTATCAATGTATTTAAATTTTAAAGATTTTCAAGAAGAAAAAATATTTAACTTAGATGTTGATGGAAATAAAATAAAATCAGGAACAAAGTATTATTTAGATAAATATTATAAAATAGTTAATGGAGAAAGAGAATTTGAAAAAGTTCAAGCTTTATATAGTAATTCATTTTGTGCTTTTAAGAGTAGTGAAAATGTGAAATTAGACAAATATAAAGATTTGAGTTTATTAGTAAATTTTTTATAAAAATAGCTTGATATATACAAGTGTATATGTTATAATAAGGTATAAAAAAGACAAGGAGGATTGTATATGAAGCTATTTAAAAATGTAGGACTTCAAGAATTAAAAGATATATTAAAAAATGGGATACTTCCAATATCTATAACAGGGAACGATAACTGGGAAGAAGGAAAAAGAAGCCCAAACTCAAAAGAAATAGTATATCTTTTCAAACCGAAAACAAAATTAAATACATTTATGCAATATGGACTTGTACTACTGGAAGTTCAAACAAAATATGCTAAAAAAACAAAATTCATGCCTAATGATCATAATGATGAATTTTATGATGAATATGTAAAAGAAGAAATAAGATCTGAAGAAATAAAAAAAATATACATTCCTAAAATTTTTAAAAAGCAAATAGAAAAAACTGATTTTTTAAAAGGAATAGAAAATCAAGTTACTTGGGTTGAACTAGAAGATTTACCAATTGAAGAAGAAATAAAAGATTATGAAAATACTGTAAATATATTGGATTCATACAATTACTTAAGAGGTTGGAAAAATATAAGAAAAGAAAAAAGATTTTTTTATGGAGAATTTGTTGAAATTGAAGTTACAGATGGAGTAATTGAACTTCATAATAAAAATACAATAATATTTTAAGGAGGATAAATGATATTATTTTCAGCAGAATACCTAAAAAACAAAGGAGAAGCAATTACTTATGAATTTGATGATGTTGATAAATATCTAAAACTCTGTGAAAAATATCAAATCAAAGAAACATCAGGGTGCTTAATAGAAAGTTTAAATTTATTGAATGAGTTAACTGCTGACATAGCAATGTTTAATTATAAAGAAGTATATATTTTCTTTATAATCAAAGAAATAGAAGGAATAGAAACTTTATATATATATGATTATGCTGACACAGATTATATAATTCAAGATGCTAAAGAAAACTTTGCTAAAGTAAAAAGTAAAGATCTTGTAAAATTGCTTCTATTTCAGTTAGGAGAAAAAAATTAACCGTAAACATAAAATGTACTCTTAAAAGAGAATAAATTTTTATGGAGGTAGAAAATGGATATAAAAGAATTTAGTAAAACAGTAGGAACAGTGTTAGGTTTCTATAAAGAAAGAGTAAAAAACTTGAAAGGTATTACGGATATAGATAATGCCTTAAAAGAAATAGGAAGAACTCGAGAAGTAAAAAGAGCAAAGGAACTAGTGTTTAATATAACTATGTCAAATAGCAACTTAGAAATTGAAGATAGAATAAGAACAAGCATAAGTGATATAATGCTATTTGAATCTAAAGAAACATTAGATGGAAATTTAATGCTAGGATATTATTATAAAGAACAAGCATAGAAGCAGGAAATCAATCCTGCTTTTTTTATTGAAAATAAAAAAAAGATATAAAAAATATCTTGCCTTTTCTTGAATATATAAAGTATAATAAATATATGATAAAAAATTTAACATAACTTAGATATAATTATGGTTGAAAGAAGGATAACACAAAAAAGATAAAAGATAACGATAGCTACAAAAAAAGATTAAAAAATTAAAAATTATCAAAAAATGTATAATATAATACAGTTCAAATCCCTCTCTCACCGCCATAAACACCCCAATTACTGTATATTTGAGATATCTAAAAAATTATTTTGGCAGGTATTGGCAGTGTTATACTTTATTGTAGTTACCAATAATAGATGAGTAGATTAACTTTTTTACTACTCTTTTTTTATTTTGTATTACTAAGTATCTAACTTAATTTACCATTCTACCTGTTTTATAACTTTTTCTGCTAAAAATATTTCAGTGCTTCTCAAGTAAAAAATTTAACTAATTTTTAATAATTATATCTTAATTTTTTCTCCTAATACCCTCACAATATTTGCATTACTTCTATTTATTAAATGCACATATATATCCATTGTAGTCTTGGTACTACTATGTCCAAGATAAGATTGTATTTCTTTTATTCCAGTATTATTATTATATAATATAGTTGCACAACTATGCCGTAAGTCATGTAATCTTATATGTTTTAAATGGTTTTTCTTTATGAATTTTCCAAATCTAACTGTAAGATAGTTTGGTCTTAATCTTTTCCCACCATCATCAACATAAATGTAATCAATATCCTCAAAATAATAACCTTTTCCTAAATATTGCATATTTTTTTCTTGTCTCTCTTTCATTTTCAATAAAATTACCTTTATTGACTCTGGAAGATAAAAACTCCTAAGACTTGATGTATTTTTTGTTTTATCTTTACAAGTTAAAATATGTTTCCCATCTATATTAGCCTCAGTAACAGTGCTAAAAATAGTAAGTATATTTTCATCAAAATTTATGGAACTCCACTTTAAACCTATTATTTCACTTCTTCTTAAACCAAAGTAAGCTGACATTAGTACACCAAAATAAATTAATTCATTTTCTTTTTTTAGAAAATTTAATAAATTATTTATTTCCTCAGCAGTATATGTTGTAGGAATATATTTTATTTTTTTGGGTTTCTCAACTGCAAGCATTGGATTATTGATCACAATTTTGAGTCTTAATGCATATCTAAACACAAGACTAAGTAAATTATGATAGTGTATTACTGTGTTTGGAGATACATTTCTATAATTCAATTCATGATAATAATACTTTTCAATATCAAATACATTAATATCTTTCAACTTTTTATTTTCTTTATAAAAGTATGGTATTAAAGAATTTCTAGCTATAGCTTCATAGCCTGAATATGTATTTTCCTCTATAGCTCCACGCCTCATTTTAACATATCCATTAATAAAATTACAAAAACTTATTTCAGTATCATAAAGATTGATACTTTCTTTTAATAAAATTTTCTTTCTATTCATAGGTTTGTACTTTTCATCTATATTGCAGATTTTCATACATTCTGTAACAAAATCTTCTAACATTAAATTTGCTAAGTATTCATCCTCTGTTTTTGAGCTTCTTGACAAAGAATTTTTTTTATTTTTCTTTTTTGAATATTCAAAAACTAAATGATAGTATTTCCCTTTTTTTCTTATATAGCTAGTAGTATACAAAATTCCCCCTTTCTTTAGACAATTTATCTTAAAACAATTATCCTTTTTATTTGGAAAATTGTCAAGAATTTTATTAGAAAACCTATTAAGATTTTTAATACAAATTATTAGTTATATATTCGATTAAAGATTGTTTAGGTATTTTATAAAGCTTTCCAACCTTTATGTACTTAATATTTTTTTTCTTTATCAAATTAATAACTGTTTGATTACTCACTGAAAAAATCAGTGCAACTTTCTTTATTGAAAGAAAAAAATATTTTTCGTTTTCTATTTTTTTAACAATAATTTCTATCATATTATAATTATTTATTCCAATTTTACAACTTACACCTCCTTGCTTTAAATTAACCGTTATAATCTGTTTAATGAAGCAAAAAAAATTGATATAAAATTCTTTATTTACCATAATTGTATTTTATAATATTTAATTAAAAAAATCAACCGTTATAATCGTTTGTTGATTTTTTATAGATTTTCATTCTATTCTAGTGAATTTAAGGCATCTTCAAGAAGAAAATTAACTAAAAAAGAAAAACTAACTCCTTCTTCTTCCGCTATTTTTTTTATCTTCTTTTTTAATTCATTTGAAATTGCCAATGAAACAGATACTTTCTTTTTATTATTTTGTGCCTTAAAAATTCCTTTAATATTTTTCTTTTCCATTTTTCCTCCTTTAATCCTTCCAATTATTATCCAATAATTTACATTTCTTCTTTATCAATTATTATCTTAATTTTATTTCTATAAATCCTCCTTTATTCCTAATATTTTTCTTATTTTTAAAAGTTTTTCTTCATTTCTTTCTATAGCTTTTGTAAAATCTTTCATCTCTTTCTCAAAATTCTCAGAAAATTTTCTTAAAAAAACATATTTTTGTAGTACCTTAATAAATACTATAGTATTTATTATGACTATGATGATTAAAGTTAAATTTACTACTAATTCTAAAAAATTTTTTTCATTCATAATACTATTCCTTCACTCTTTCAAATTTTTATTTAATATTATTTCTAAAAAAATAATCCCCTAAAATAAAAAATGTAATCCATATTAAAGTAATATATTTTTCTTTGTCCATTAAATATCCTCCATATGTTTTTATAAAATATCTTTCTAAAATTTTATTAATAAAACTACTCCAACTAAAAGTATTAATACCATAAAAATTCTTATTATATTCTTTGCTTTTATATAATTGAATGTATATAAGTATCCAAATATGATTAGAACTAGCATCATTAATACTCCAATTATTTTATTACTCACAATAAATTCTCCTCTTAATTCTTATTAAATTTTTCCAATCATTCCTCTATAGAGTACTTCTAATATTTCCATAGCTTCAGCTAAATCAGTATATTCAGAGTTTTTAATTGTTTGTTTTATATATTCATACCATTTTTTTGCTAAATTCTCATTCCTATAATGATTATAATCTACCCCTAGTAAATTAAGTTGTATTTTCCCCTCAACTTCTATTAATGCAAACATATATTTTGCTGCTTCATTCTTAAAATATAAATCTTGATTATTCATAAGTTATCCTTTCTTTATTAAAAATATATTCTCTTTATATTTCACTTCAAATATTGGTCCTGTTTCATAATATGTTTTTATAAAATATCTTTCTAAAAAGTCATTTATAACTATTTTAAATATTTTATAATATCCCCCTCTTTCAACTAATTCCCAATAACTGTTATCTGTATCTTCAAAAGTATTTTGAAAATAAATGGCTCTTAAATCCTCTTCTTCTAATGTATTATTATCATATTTTTCTATAAATTCATCTGTTGTTATAGTTTTTAAATTTCCCATTTATCCCCCTTAGTTTTTATGGTATAATAAATTGCTAAAAAATACTTTAATAAACTTAAAAGGCTATGTCCTCCCCTCAACTATTCTAAGATTTAGCCTTTTTTGTTTTATTTTAAAGATAAAATCTTTCACTTTATTTTCTCAAATATTATCTAAACTATCTATCCACACGATTTCTCTCATAAAATTCCCTCTTTTCTTATTTTATTTGCAGTTCTTAATATATACTCCATTCTCTTAGCATCTTCACTCATATATATTTTTTGTTTAAAGTCTACTTTTGAATTATCCTTAAAAGAAAAAACAGGAATACAATAAACTAAATTATTATCATCATAAACTGTTACATATAACAAGCCTTCACTTCCAAAATCTGTAAAAGGTTGCCCTTTTTCTTTTGCTATTCTACTAAATTTATCTACAAGTTGTTTTGCTTCTGCTACTAATCCTGTTCCAACTATTTTACTTTTCTTTATTACTTCTTCTACAAATTCTTCTCTTTTATTTATTTCTTGCATAATTTAGCACCTCTCTATTTTAACAATTCATTTTTTGGTATTTGTTTAAAAATAAAATTACTGTTACTATAGCTAAAACTATAATAAATATCCTAAATATGAAAAGATAAATCATATGTAAAATAATTTCCTTTCTCCTATACCTTAATTGTTTTTAAAAAATTAATTGCATCTTCAATTGTTAAAGCATATACAAATTCTTTTTCCTGATTTGTTAATAATTCCATTTTTCTTTTAAATTCTTGAAAACTCGTATATTTTTTCCTCCTTGACTTGACATATCCAAAAACAAGAAGTAAAATAAAACTGGTTAGGTTTTATCTATCTTGTTTTGGATAAAATTTGTGAAAAGAGATGTTTTTAATGTCTCTTTTTCTTTTTATTTTGGTTCTTTTAAAAGTTCCTCTATTTGTTGAACTAAATTATCTATTTGTTTTTGCTTTTCACTATCAAGTTTTTCTATATTTTTTAAAGGAAGTTTTTTTATTCTTTCTTTAATTTCAATATTTTCTTTTTCAGTTTTATTTTCAATTTCTAATACAACATCTTTTTTTAGAAAATTTTCAATTTCATCATAGTTATTCATTTCTTCAAGATAATATAAAATTTCTTTTCTATCTTCATATTTAGATATTTCATCTATTATTCTTTGCGATGTTACTCCTATAAAATATTTTGCTCTACTTGATTTTAAAGAATTATATATTTCAGCTCTTTTCTTATATCTTAGTGCTGTCATTCTATTAAAGCCATTACTTTCAAGCCATTTTATATATGTAGTATCAGAATTTACTTTATCTGCTAAATATTCTTGAACTTCTATAAAAATACTTCCTAGAAGGATACTGGATGCAGCTGCTAAATCTAATATTTTAAATGATTTATCATTCAAAAAATCATCTATTTCAGGATCATCTGTAAAATTTATATATTGATAGTTATTTATATCAAGAACAGATTTTTGAATTATTTCATTTTTATTCTCATTATTTTTTTTAACTTCATTTAATTCTTTTTTTAATTCAGTTAAATCTATACCTATTTTCATATTCCTCCTTAATAAATTCTTTTTAAAATTTCCTTGAATACTTCTTGTGTTTCAACAACTTTTTTTGAATTTACTTCCCATATTGTTTCGCCTCTTTCAACAAGTTCAGCTATATAACTTAAAAGTTTTATTGGTTCAGGCATAAAAACTCCACTATTATCACATAGTTCTTTCATTTCTTTATAGTAAGCTTTATTTACTCTTGTATTTGTATATCTATTAAATACTATTGCAGCAATTTTTTCAGGATTTTGTTTTATTATATTTATAATCCCATTTACTGCTAATTTATCTCCAATTGCTGGAACAATTATCTGATCAGAATTTTTTAGAAATATTTCATCTAATTCTAATGAAGGAGTACTATCAATTAAGATATAATCATATTTTGTTTTAAGACTTTTTAAAAAATTTGGAATTTTCTCTAATATTCTTGATGTAAATCTCTTTCCCATCTCTAAAGGAATAAATTCTAATTTTTCTCTAAGTTCTATAGTATTTAAGTTTGAATTAAGAATAGAATCAATTAAACCTTTATTTCCAACTTTCTCTTTTTTTTCTTTTGTAAATATGTCATAAATTGAATTTTGACTATCTGTTGATAATATTAATACTTTATTTTCCATAATAGTTAATAAATGTCCTAATGTTGCAGTTATAAAACTTTTTCCTAATCCTCCTTTTTGAACTTTTATTTGAATTATTTTACCCATAAAAAACCTCCTTTTAAATTTATTTTAACCGTTATAATCTGTTTAGATAACTAATTATAACCGTTAATAACTTTTTTGTCAACATATTTATTTTTATTTTAATAAATTTTTTAAGTAGTTTTTTAATAACTTTTAAGATATAATAATAACAAGACATATATTTACAAAGGAGGAAATCTTATGAAACATCTAAAAACACAAGACCAGGAAAATTTTATAAAAAAATTAAAAGAATTGAGAGAGATTAATAACTGGACAATTAAAGAATTTTCTGAATTAACAGAAATTTCAGCAGGGTATATATCTGATATAGAATGTGGTAGAGCAGCTAATATAGGAAAAGACAGATTTTCTAAAATGATTTCAGTTTTAAAAAAGAATAAGTTTTCAAAAAAAGATGAATATGAATTTTACTCATATTATTTGAAATTAATCATTCCTAAAGAAGTTTATAAAGTTATGGTCAAAGAATATATACAAGAATAAAATAGGGGTTTCCCCCTATTTTCTCATTTTTTATAATTTTTAAATATTTCTTTACCTATTGATTTAAAATATTCTTTTTCATTATTACTCTTTGGAAAAGTTGATAAAAATCCTAATATTACTTCATTATCCTCATTTTCAAGCCCTAACATCTCTAATAAGACACCTTTTGTAATAAGTAAATGAGCTCTAGCTTTTCTTTTTTCAGCGGTTTCTTCTTTTTTATATTTTGATAACTTTCTTTCTAAAAATTTTATTTTTGTCTTAGCATAGGAAATTTTTTTATTTATATTAAGAAGCTCACTCATATTTCACCTTCTTCAGCATTCTCAAATGTTATTTCTGAAAAGATTCCATCAACAGCTTTTTCAAATTCTACTTCATTATAACGAACCTTTTTCCCAAACCTTTTATTATATGTATTCAGAATTTTATCAACATAGTTTTGTGTTTCTTTAAATGGAGGTATACCATTATATTTTAAAACATTTCCTATTCCAGCATTATAAGCAGCTAATGCTAAAGGAATATCATTTTTACTTTTTATAAGACATTGTTTAAAGTATTTTACTCCCCCTCTTATATTATCAAAAATATCATAAATATCTTCTACTCCCATACTATCAGCTGTTCCTGGCATAAGCTGCATAAGACCTATTGCTCCTGCAGAACTTTTAGCAAACTGGTCAAAACCACTTTCATGTTTTATGATTGTTGCAATTAACTGTGGATCAATATCAAATTCTTTAGATGATTTTATAATTGCATTATAAATATCTTCTATATCTTCTGAATTAATTGGTTGAGAATTTACAAATTGATAAACTTTAAATTCTGTTTCTGATTTTTTCCCCTCAGCTAAACATAATATTCCTGAAAAAATAAACATAAGAATTAACAAAATTTTTTTCATCTTTCCCTCTCCCTTTATCTACTAAAATCCATTTCTTTTTTCATTTGTTTTTCCCATTTGTCCATATCATCATTAGTATTTATATCTCCTGTATAAAGAATTTTTCCTAGTTCAGCTTTAACATTATTAATTGAGAAGTCTTTTAATTTTTTATAAGAACCTCTAAAATCTGATTTTCTATTTATTATTTCCTCATTTCTAGCTATTTTACCTTCTGTTATTCTAATTTCTTTTTCAACTTGATATAATTCAGATTTTATTTTCTTAGAATAAGCATTTTTTATTAAATAAAATGATTTATTATCAATATTAGATAGTAATTCTCTTTGTTGCTTTTCCAAACTTTTTATTTCCAATTTAATAGAAGTTAATTCTGATACATCAGTTGTATTTTTTTCTTCCAACAAAAGGTTAGAATAATCTTCAAGTAATTTTTTATATTTACCTTCTGTTAATTTATTTAAAGCAAGTTTTTCTAATGATACATCAGTCAATTTTAATTTTAATTGTTTTTTATTTACTTCCAATTTATATAATTTTGATTTCAAAGTTCTATTTTCAATATTTAGTTTATTTTCTCTATATCTATCTTGGAAATCTTTTTCTTTTTCATGAGGAATATCTAAAATATTATTTTTTAAATAACTAATTTCCATTTTATTTTTTTCAAGTTCATTTTTTAAATTTAAGAAGTTTTCATAATATTTATTTTTTATACTATATTTTCTTCTAATAAATTTATTTTTATCCTCTCCCTTGCTGTATTTTTTTTCTATATTTGCTATTTTTGTTTCTAATACTTTTTTTCTTTGAGATAAATAACTATGTTCTTCATCACTCATAGCATTATCATGATGATTAAAAAGTCTTTCTTCAATATTATCTAAATCATTTTTTAGTTTTGAGTACTCTCCTTTTGTTAATGAATTATAAGTATAAGTATTTAATTGTTTTTCATTTAATTCATTTTTAATATTTTCTAGTTTTATAGTAATTTTATCTATTTCTCTTTCTTTATCTTTTAGCGCTATATAATTCATTTCCCAATTATTATATTGATATTCATTATAAAATTTTTCACTATTTGCTATTGCTCCAAGATTAGAGATACTTTCTGTTACCAATACTTCTAATTTTTGCTCAGCAAAAAATAAATTGTTTAATTTATTGTGTAAAATAGAAGCAATTTCTGTCACTTTCTTTTTTATTTTTTCATCTGAAGTTTTGTCTTCTATTTCTTCTAATTTATTTTGTAAATTATTAATTTCATCAAAATTAGAATTTTTATCTTTACTCAATACATCTATTTTTAATTCTATTTCTCCATATTCTTTATTTAGTTCTCTTATAGCACTTTTTCTTAAAAGTTCATCATTTGATAATTTTTCTTCTAAACTTTTCTTTTCAATAGACATCATAAAAAGATTTTGAGCATTATCAAAAATTTCTGCAAATATATTTCCATTTTTTAATTCTTTTTCTTTAACTACATTTTCTTTTTCTAATTCAGCTAATTCATATTCAGCTCTTTGTAATTCTAAAGAGTAAACTAACTCTTTTAAAGAACGATATTCTTTTATATCATTATATTCTTCTATTTTTTCTTTTTCTTTATCAGTTAAATCTTTTTCATCTTTTTTTAAAATATAACCTTCAATATTTTGAGCAGGACGATTTAACATTTCTGCTTTTTCAAATTCATTATTTTTTAGAGCTTCTTCTCTTTGAGTTTTAAGACTTTGGCAAGAAACTCTTTTTTTAATATTATTCTTTTCAAAACAATTATTAATAATTTGTTCCCAATTTTCTCTCATATTTAATAAAGTTTGTTTATTTTTCCAATATTTATTATCTGTTAAAGCTCCACCTGTTTCAGGATTTTTACTTGAATATCTTTTAAAAAATTGTTCAGGTGTTCTTTTTATTCCATCTTCTTTTCTCTTACAAATCATAATATGAGCATGAGTGTTTTGAATTCCTTTTTCATTAGATTCTTTATCATGAATAACAACAGTATAATAAAAATCCTTTCCTATATTTTTTTCAATAAATTCATTTAACATTTTTAAATTTTCTTCTATTGATAACTCATCTTGTAATGATAATTCAATTTTTTTATATGAAGAATTAGCTCTATCTTCTAATGAATATTTTTGCCAAAAATCAACAGGTGATTCAGCCCATTTAGGTATATTATGAAATGAAGTAATTATTTCATTTTCTTTATATGAGTATTTTCCAATTCCCATATTATATTGAAAATTAGCAACTGCTCCTCCAGCTTTTCCATTCTTCATACTTAATCTATAATGAGCCAAAATCAACACCTCCTTAGCTTTATACCGTTAATAACGGTTAAAGATATTATACATTTTTTAAAAATATATAGCAAGTCTTTTTTCTTTTTTTTTAAATCTTTTTTCAACAATAATTTACTATGCATGACATGGCTTATATTCTCGTAAGAGAATATATAGAGCCTTGTCATTAGCATAATGCACGCTTACCAGTTTTTTATCTACGATAAACAAACTGAGCGTGCTAAGCGTTCCTCTTAGAAACCCCTTGTAAAAATGTAATTACATTTTTACTCTTACTCCTACGGAGTGTGCTTCGCACTTTCGCTATTCAAGAATACCGACCAAACTTTCCCTTCGGAATCCCTTGTTCTAAAATTTTATAATTTTAGAAATATATTTAAAATTTTCTTGTGTTTTAACAAAAAATATAGTAGTATATTGCTATCAGAGTAAGGAGGTATTTGTATGTTATTTGAAGAATATAAAAGAAAAATTAATATAGCAGTTAGTTTAAAGGAATTAGATAAAATATTAAATGATATGAAATTAGATAGTAACATTAATGATGAAAAATATTTAGAATTAGAAAGAATATTGAATAATAAAAAAATAGAAATTCAATCAAAACAAATAAAAAATGAAAAGAAACAAGACAGAGAAATAGAAATGTAATAGAATAAAATCAGGTGATTTATTTATTAAATATCACCTGATTTTTTTACTTTTTTTATTGTCTTAAAGAATTTCAGATATTTCCACTTTTTTAACTAATTGATAGTATAATTTCCTAACTCTTTTATTTTTTCTCCCTTACTATTCCATCTAAAAAGAAAAAGATTTTTTTATTGTGTACAAACTTGTTTTTTTTATTCCAGTATTTTTTATACAATCTGATATTTTTATACTTCCATCTATCCAGGCTTTTATATATCTTTTTTGTTCAGTTGTTAAATTTTCAATTTTATTTGGACGACCAAGAACTTTATTTTTTTTCTTAGATATTTTTCTACCTTTAGCATCAGTTTCTAATTGTTCATATGCTTCTCTTTGTCTTATTAAAATTTTCTCTCTTTCTTTCTCAGCTAAATATCCAAAAAGATGTAATACTAATGGTTGAATTAGTTCTATTTCAACTTGTGATTTTCCTTTTGTTGATAAAAGTGGATTTTCTAAAAATTCTAGATAACATCCTTTATTTTTTATTAATTCAAAATTTTCTTTAATTTCATTATTGTTTCTTCCCATTCTATCTAATTCTTTTATAACAATTATATCTCCTATAACTAATTTTGCCATTAATTTCTGCCAAGCATTCCTATTAAAATCTTTCCCTGATTCTTTATCAATAAAAATATTTTCTATTGCTACTCCTTCATTTTTGAGTGCAGCAATTTGTCTCTCTTCGTTTTGAGTTTTTGAACTGATTCTTACATATCCATAAATCATTTCAATCTCTCTCAATTCCTTTTAATTTATTTTTACTCCAGGGATTTTTCTCAATTTCTAATTTCAACTTTTTTTCGAGTTGATTTAAAATTAATCTACTTCTACTTTGGATAAATGCTTCGGCTTTCTCTAAAAGTTCCTCTGATAAGTTATATTTACTATGTCTTTTGAACTTAAAGTTTTTTAATTTTTCTAAACCTCCTTGATGTCTTTTATCTACAAAAATATTTGATAATAAATCAAAATCTATTTCAAATTTAGATACATAATTTTTATAAATACTTTGGATAGAATTTTTTAAAAGCAAATTAAAGATTGAAGTACCATTATCAAAAATTGGAGCTGGTCTTAATATTTTTCCAGTATTATTATCAGTTATCATTCCAAAATTTCCTAAGTGTCTATCTGTGTTATAGATAATTGAATCAAAAAGCATTATATTTCCTAAAATCTTTTCATCCATAATGTTTGATATTTTTTCTAATAATTTTAATCCTTTTTTATAATACATCTCATCTTTTTTTAACAATAAATGTATAGGTGTATATCCTTCATCTTCTGTTGTAAAAATTTTACAGGCTGAAACAATATATTCATGAAATTTTATCAAATCATATGGCACATGTTCAAAACCCATTATCTCAGCAACCTGTGCTGTATAGTATTCTGCATAAGCTTCAACTCTATGATGTTCAGATGATTTTTTTAATAGACATATTTCATCATCAATTACAGTCCAACATTTTGCTAACATTCCATCAGTTGTATATTCAGGAGAGGTTCTTTTATCTTTTAAAGAATCAGGTATATTCCCTCCTTCTCCAAAAGCTACTAATGTAAGATTATCACTGAATTTATTCTTATAAAGATTAAAATCTTTCCACAATAATTCTTTTTTTTCTTCTGGAACTATCCAATAAGAATCATTAAAAGATAGTCCATAAGATAAGTCAATATAATTCATAAAATTGTTAGGAGTAGTTTCCATTTCTTTTAAACGATAATTTAATACAGCATTTACATTTTCTCTGTTCTTAGGAATCTTTCTTAAATCTATCCATTTTTTTAATAAATTAGAATCTGTTGTATTAAGATATCCTTTTGGAAGTAAATCTTCTCTTAAAATTTTTATATGTTTAAATTTATAGTTAGGAAAATCTCCCCACTTTGTTTTATCTATAACTTTCTCATAATCAAAAGTAAGTACAGGAATATCTTTATTTTTCAAAATATATGATTTTATTTTTTTATCAAATCTCTTTTCCATAATTTTCACATCCTTTTAATCTCTTCCAAGCCCTTTTGATTTATCTTTCTCAATTTTTTTCTTCCAAGGATTTTCTTTAAGATGTTCTTTTGTCTTAGAAATTCTCTCAAAAATTATTTCTTTCTCATTCTTTAATTGTGAAATTTCCTCAATAGAAGCTTTTCTATTCTCCATCATTTTTATTAGATTTTCCCAATTTTCTTTAAATTCTTCAATTTCTTCTGTCTTCCATTCACGATTAAACTCTTTTTCTAAAATGTTTTTTGGACTAATATTAGGACTTTCTTTGTAGTTATATAAAAGATTATTTTCTCTATCAAAAAGTTTTATATTATCAAAAGTTTTTGAATTATATATAGTTTCTAAATTATTTCCAATACTATTGACAACTAAATCATGATGGTCTTTTGGAGTCATTCTTGGAACTCTTCCTTTTGCTATCATCTCTTCATATCTTTGTAAAGTTCCTAGATAAGATTTTTCAGGTTTTACTGCTACTACATATAATTCAACAGAATATCCATTCTCTTTAAACCCTTTTGCTTCCTTTATAGGTAATTCTGAAGTTCTAAGAGTTCCTTCTAAAATAATATTCCATTTTTCCCTTTTAGCTTCTTTAACTAAGTGTTCAACCATTTCACCAGCCCATTGTTGTGTATATTTTGATGCTTCTTTTCCATATATTTTATTTAATTGGTCATACAAAGGATGAAATTTTCTGTAATCATCTCCACTTATAGAGACATATTCATCTTTTATATTAATCATGTTTTCTAATCCTGATTTACCTGCACCTGGTTGACCACCTAACAAAAAAACTTTTGGATTTTCTTGTCTAAAATATCTGGATTTATAAAAAGCTAATATTTGTTGAAATGCTTTTTGAAATTCTTCATCTGTATAATTTTTCATATTATTCCCCTTGTATTTCTCTGAAAATATTATTTAAAAATTGCATAACAGCTTCAAAATTTTCAACATCTTCTAGTGTCATTTTGGGAATTTCTTGTGTTTTATCTCCAAATTTTTTATAGATAAGTTCTAATAAAGTATTTTGTCCTATTATATCTTCAACTTTATTAATTCTTCCTAAAATTTCCCAAGCTCCCTCTCTTGCAACTTCTTTTTTTAATGTTAAGTCATAAAGGCTCATGTTTATTCCTCCTATAAATTTTTGTTTTTTCTACAAGTATATTATATCATATTTTTTCAAAAAAGTATACTTTTTTGAACTATAAATTTTTAATCAATTTTGTTTATTTTTTCTTCAAAAAATAGTTCAAAAAACATCCCAAACTATTATAGGCTTTTTTGGAATTTTTATAAAAATAAAAAGACTATATTGAGAGGGGAGATAAAAACATAGTCTTTTTAGAATTAATAGATATACTGATATTCTTCTATTATACCAGATTTTTATTTTTTTTAAAGTGAATTTATGTAACATTATATATTCCATATGAATAGGATGTGATATTGTCTTAAGTAATAGGATATG
>UMGA01002710.1_pt1 | contig 19732 bp, 19 predicted proteins | sample 1965171 | NCBI WGS metagenome assembly UMGA01 (sample SAMEA4836062, study PRJEB28245) | human gut metagenome | biome: gut microbiome; material: fecal sample | place: Denmark | collected 2008 | reverse complement strand
ACAGCCTAAACAAAAGTGTTCAAGTTATTATTGCAATTTACGAGGAATTTATAATAGTATTTTGTTAAGAGACGTCGTTGGTCGAGCTACTATTAAGAACACTGAAGTTTTGGAAAGAATTGCATTATACCTTTTAAGCAATACTGGTCAATTGATCATCATTAACAAAATTGCCAATACTCTGCGGTCTTCAGGTCTTAAAGTAAGCAACAATACGATTGAAAATTATCTTGAACTATTGCATAATGCTTTTCTGTTTTATAAAGTTCCTCGTTTTGATATTCGCGGAAAAGAATATTTACGAAGTCAAGGTAAATATTATGTTGTCGATCTAGGCTTCATTAGATCACAATTACAACGAAAAAATATTAATCGCAGTTCTAAGATTGAAAACCTAGTTTATCTTGAATTACTTAGTCGTGGTTATGAAGTCTTTGTCGGTAAATATAATGATAAAGAAATTGACTTTGTAGCTCAAAAGGATACGGATGTAAAATACATTCAAGTGACAGATCATATTCCCGAAAATAGTACTCGTGAATCTGATAATTTCTTACACTTACCTACTGGTTATCAAAAGATAATCATTACTAACAATTGGGACGACGTTGGTAATATTGATGGCATCCCTGTCATTCACATAATGTAAGCGTCTAAAAACCAAGTACCTATCTTAACTACAATTTCTGTCATATACTGACTTCATCACTTATTTTGGAGGTTGTTAGTTATGACTGAAAAACATGAAATTGTTCCTATTGAACCAGTTCAAGATAGCCAGCTTCTCTTATCTTTGAAAAGAAACGATCTTGAATTCAAGGCTTATACTTCACTGGATCCAATGGTCTTACAAGATATCGTGGATCGGATAATATCATGATCAAATTATCAGATTTAGGTCAGGTTTACATTGTTTGCGGTAAGACTGACATGAGACGCGGGATCGATACTTTAGCTAGTATGGTAAAAGACAAGTTCAATCTTGATCCTTTTTCTGGTCAGGTATTCTTATTTTGTGGCGGTAGCCAAGATAGATTCAAAGCTTTGTATTGGGACGGTCAAGGATACTGGTTACTCTATAAAAGATTCGAGAACGGTAAGATGAATTGGCCCAAAAACCAGGATGAAGTTAGAGAACTTAGCCCCGAGCAAGTTGACTGGTTAATGAAGGGCTTCTCAATTGAACCGAAAATTAGTGAAGCAACTGCACGTAATTTCTATTGATTTTACGTGCAGTTTTTCGTATTCTTATAACTATCGAAAAACGAGGAGGCTATTTCATCATGTCAGAAACAACATTAGAAAAGATCATCCAAGAACAAGCTACAACTATTCGTAACTTAACCGAAGAAATCTCCCTCCTCAGAGAACAAGTAGCGTACTTAACGCAAAAGAGATACGGCAAGTCATCTGAACAAACGGCTATGTCCGGTCAGACAAGTCTGTTTGAAGAAGAAAATACTGATGAAGACGGAGATCTTCCCAGGAGAAGAATCCCCAGAAGACATTATTACCTATAAGCGCCGCAAGCATAAGGCCAAAAGACAAGATGTTCTGGCAGTTTTCCCGTCTGAAGAAGTTCATCATGAGTTATCAGAGAAAGAGCAATATTGTTCAGATTGTCATGAAAAGCTCAAAGAGATCGGTTCATGGCCTGCGCGTAAGGAACTAGTCTTTATTCCAGCTCAACTTAAGAGATTAGATCACATCCAGCATGCTTATAAGTGTGAACATTGCAGTTTAAATAGTGAAACAGATAAGATCATTAAAGCTCCTGTTCCTAAGGCAGCGCTAGCACATAGTTACGGCTCTTCGTCAATTATTGCTCATACAATTTATCAAAAATATGAGTTGAAGGTGCCGGCTTACAGACAAGAAAACGATTGGCAAAAGCTAGGACTTCCTATCCATCGCCAAGACTTGATTAACTGGCATATGAAGGTCACAGACTATTACTTCAAGCCTGTTTACAGTCTACTTAAAGAAATATTGTTAACTCAAGCGGTCCTTCACGCCGATGAAACGAGTTACCGCGTCCTTGAGAGCGATACTCAGAAGACTTACTACTGGACTTTTTTATCAGGTAAACAAGAGAAGAAACCAATAACTTTTTATCATCATGATCCTCATCGTAGCAGCCAAGTTGCGACTGACTTCCTAGGCAATTATTCAGGATATTTGCACTGCGATATGTGGCAAGCCTACAAACAATTACCTGAAGCAACACTAGTGGGTTGTTGGGCTCATGTTAGAAGAAAGTTCAAAGAAGCAGTGCCACCCACTACTAAAGGAAAATCCTTATCAAAGCAAGGCGTTCACTACTGCAATCAGATGTTTACTCTAGAGAAATCTTGGGAAAACCTTTCTAATGAAGAACGCCATCAAAAACGCCAAGAGAAACTAAAGCCACTATTTGATGAATTCTTTAAATGGTGTAGAACAAATCAGCCTTTGGTTTTACCAGGATCCAAACTTGGAAGAGCCATTGCTTACGCACTTAATCATGAAGATACTTTCAAGAATGTTTTACTTGATGGTAAATTAGTTTTATCCAACAATCTCGCAGAACAAGCAATCAAGACTTTGGTAATTGGCCGAAAGAATTGGTTATTTTCGCAAAGTTTCGAAGGTGCACAATCTTCTGCGATTATTTTGAGTTTGATTGAAACAGCCAAGAGAAACAATCTAGATCCAGAGAAATACATTGAGTATCTGCTGGATAAATTACCAAATGAAGAGAATCTGACAGACCAAGAGCATCTGTCGGCTTATTTGCCATGGACAAAAGAAGTTCAGGAAAAATGTAAAACACGAATAGAACAAAGAAAGGCAGCTTAGCTGATCAATCGATGATCAGAACAAGGCTGCCTTTTCAATATACTTTGTTTTTAGACGCTTACCACATAATTGACTTTTTAACCAAATAAAAAGAAAATCGACTCACTTTTAAGGTAAGTCGATTTTTTTAATTTAATGATGAATTTTAAAGTAAGCGTAAAGCTAAGCCTAAAGCTGAATTCCCAACAGAGCAATCATTGGACACATTTATAGGCATCCAAGCATTGAACTACAATGATCGATATTTCAATCGAATCCACAAAGGCTTTGGCCAGGTTCAAGATACCTTGAGATCTTGCTTTGATTAGAAGATAAATTAAAAAATCAATCTAAGGGAAAGATCTATTTACACATAAAATTTGACAGTTTCATAGTACTAGTGATACACAAAGAAAAGCGGCCTTTTTTCTATTGCTGTAGATATTAGAAGAGTATTAAGAAAATCGTCGATTAAGTAGTCGTGGTTATAAGGTAAGCTTCAAAGCTAATATTGTTGTATCGGTAATGTAGCCAATTTTAAAGATGAGAATTTTAGCTAAAAGAAAAATAATATCTTTGTATGCTACATTGATATCATTTTTGGGTTTAATAGTTTTTGTACCAATTTTCCTTAAAATTACTAAAAAACTTCAAAAATATATTTACTTTTTTTACTAGATCTATATAAACAACTAAGAATTGATTAATTTATAAATTGTTTTTAAAATTATAATACCATAATCGACTAAGAACATCTTTTGAGCATCAGTCATATTTTGTCTTTCTTTCAAAGACTTTTCAGAGGCATGCCTATAACATTGAACCTTTTTTCTAAAGGCTTTTATATCATCATTAGTAATAAATCCAAATGTAATTTTATTATATTCCAATGATACAAATTTACCGTTTATCTTCAATAAGTTTTCTATTAAATTTGCAATTTCTTGAAGTTTCTCATTAGTAGACATTTGTACGAAAGATATATTGTTTGTAGCTATCTTTTTGAATAGATCATCTAACGATTTTCCTGTGATTATAAAATTGGTTGATTTTTCAAAAGATAACTCGGAAATAATCGTTCTCCTAGTTGCATATCTAATAACTTCTTCATCATTTAAATCGTGAGAAAAAGCCCAATTTCTTATCTCATAATAGGTAAAATCAGATGGATTTACAGGAGGACGCTTTAAAATATTTGGAAATTGCTTAATATAATATCCTTGTTTATACAGAAAAAAAGTAACAATATGAAACCAGCAATCATCTTGAATATTATCAAATCTATTTTCAGGTTGGCATAATTGTCGGAACTTCTCTATTACCTCTTCAGTATCAAAAACAACAAATCGCAACTGATCACTATTAGAATCGATATCTAAGAAATCCAAATTTACAGCATCATTAATCTCATTATAAAATTTAAAATAATATTCATCTTGTCTTACATTATCTAAGTAATACTTTCGTAAATCTATCATAATTTACACCATCAGAGTTCTGTTAGGCTTTTAGTTGCTTATAAACATCTTCCCATTTAACAGGAATATACTTTATAGCTTTAGTTTCTTCTGGTTCTGCATCAAAATCAGCGAACAAATCTAATTGCTCACTATGCTCTTGCACTGTTCCTGTTGGACCACTACCTTCAACAATAGAATCAAAGGTATATTCAGTTCTTTGAACCTTAGATTTGCCAACTGGCTTCCATTCGCTAAAAACAATAGGATTTCCCGTTGCAGTTTTTCGTGTTAATGCATTACCTTGTGCCATATTTGCAGAAATAATTACATTGGCACTCTTTAAGATTTTTTGGTTTTGTTCTTCTAGCGAAAAAGTATTAAAGTAAGCATCCCTAAAAGTATTAACCATATTCATAACCAGCATTTCTACATTATCTTCCATCAGTTCAATGCCATATAGTGTAGATAAGGCTTGCAAAAACTTATTTTGCAGGTCTTTTTTGCCGTTAGCTTGTGTTTTAGCATAGAGTAATTTTCTCTTTAATATTTCTACTAAAAATGCTCCTTCGCCTGCAGACGGCTCAAGAAAGGTAGCGGTTAATGAATTTACCTTAGCCTTAATTTCTTGTTGATCTAACATGAAGTCTACTGTCTTTTGGGGCGTGAATACTTCACCAATGTTCTTAACTCTATCAGCAGACTTGATTATTTTTTCTGACATATTAATCCTTTTTCGAAAAATATTAAGTCTAAACATATTAATAAAGTAATTGCGTTTTACCAACTCTTGTATTAGAAAAGCCTTCATCTTCTAATACATATTTTAAATCTCTCATCGTATCTGAAATTGTATTTATTTGTTTTCCTTGATACCAAGAATCTGTCTTATGATTAACAGTGATAGAAGTTAATATTTCGGGAGTAATTAAACCAATCAATTTATACTTATCACGAAATTTAGTATCAAAAGGTTGCTTATTCATAAACAATGGTCTATTTATGATAAACCTAATCTCTTTTTCTTCTTTTAACACTGGATTCTTAAACACCATTGAATAAAATTTCAAATAGTCTACAACATCCTGCATCCCTTTTTGATTATCTTTATGGAAATAGCTACTAAACATATCAGCTAAGTAATTTAAGTATTCATTATGAACATTATTGCTATAACAAACCTTTATTGGTAATAATAAAGGTGGCGTTAAAGGTATGATATTTTCTTGCCCACATCTAAATTCATTGTTTTTATTTTGGAGCTCAGTATAAATATCTGTAGCTTTAATCCTAATAGCAACATCACCATAATTTTGCATAGCCATTGAATTTCTATCTGAAGTAAATGACCAAATATATGTCCAGTATGGAGTCTTGAAAAAAAGATCTTGAAAAGTTTTATCTATAAGCTTGGCATCAGACTTTTCTTTTAATAAAAAGACTCTAAATCTATCCATTGCATAATATTTTTCTCTAGGATCATTCATATCTTCTTGCTTACCAATATAGAATTTTCTACTCTTCAGAATATTAATAAGATCATTTTTAAATAAATAATGATATAAATATCTATTTTTCGACCCATTCAAGTCAAAACCAAATTTAGCTAAAAACGAAATAAAATTCATATATTTAAATTGATCTTTATTTAGTTCAAACTCGGAGACAATCTCTTTTGGATTATAGTTCTTTTCAAGAATCTTCTTTCCATCTTCTGAAATACTGCAATAATCACATACTTCGTTCAAAGTTAAATCCATTATCTCATCGCCTGTACTTTTGTTTCAATAAAGTTAATTTCATCTGGTGAAAGATCATACTTCTTATATAATTGTTGATCTATTTCGGGGATGCTCCTTGACCAGTCAATATCAGAATTCTTTGTAAAATCTTGCATCGGAACCTCTGCCCAAGTTGCACGATTATTATCCTGAGTAATTTTTAAAATACCCAGCATTGCTCTAGCAAACTTACTTTTTATGTATTTAAAAGCTCCTTCTGCTTCACTTTTACTTTCAAAAGCTCCAAAGCCTATAAATGTTTGGGTATACCCGATTAGGGGTTCCCCGATTAGGGGTGTGCTTAGCACCTCTCCTAGCGCTCCTGAGCCATTTGATCGTGGAATTAGCACTTTATACCTAAAAAGATTTTCACTTGTTAAATCTACATATTTTCGCTTTATGTATCTCCAAACTCTTTTATTTTTGATTAATCCTATTACTTTAATATCATCATTATTTATTGGTTTTTCCGTGAAGGCACTTATCTTTTCAAAAATATTATTTCTGAATCTTTTATCCATACCTTTACTACCAATAACTGATCTATATTCTGGATGATCTTCATATAAAGCATCTAAATCAAATTTATTTTGAATATAAATGTAGTTTGTTAAACTATCTTCCAACTTATTAGGCGCTGCTTTTCTTCTAATAGAATCCAACTCCTTATAAGCTGTGAAAATCTTGATTGCTCCAAAATCTTTATTAGCATCTCTAAGCGAAATCGCAACTCCACCTTTAATATCAGTATTAGGAAAAACTTCATCACTTCTTTGAATATATTTAACTACTTTGAAGTGTTCATCCATAAGCATTTTTTGATTCCAATCTTTAGGGGTACTTCCAGCATTAAATAAAAATCTTGCAGGAGTAATTAAAGTCACTAAATCTGAAAGCTTATATGACAAATCCATAAATTCATTATAAATAGGAGCTGTAAAATTGCTTTGATCTCCGTGAGCTTGATCCTGATAAGGCGGATTACCAATTACAACATCAAATTTCATATTATTAAACAGTCCTTTAATTTTCTTAGCTTCTGCATTAACGTTAACCTTTGAATCATCAACGATATTTTCAACATATTCAGCATTAATATCCCAGTCACTGTGATAACCAGCCAAAGTACGTTTAGCAATCTCTTTAGCCATAGGTGTCTTAGCAACTAAGAAAATATTTTCTCTTAGTATCTTTTGCCAAAGGAATAGCTCATCTTCAAAACTAAATTTACCAGCAGTCTGATCATTCATTTTCTTAAATTCACGCCAATAAATTGAAGTAGCCGCATATAAAGGATACAGTCCAGTCTTTGAATTAATTTCTAGAACATGAGAATCCGTATCCAATGTCTGATTAGTGTAGTCAGTCTGAATCCAACGTCTGATAACTTTGCCATCCTTATAAGGTTGTCTATAGTTTTCATCGTAGAAATTCAAACCGCCAATAGTTTTACCAAGGTGCATGTTAACAACACGCCAAGGGGTTAAAACAGTTTCCTTATCCGGATTTCTAAAAGTACTAAAGATATCAGCGATCTTTTCTACTCTTTCAAGTGGGTCTGCCTTATCTAATTCCTTTACTTGACGACGAATAATTTTACCGGCTTCAATGAAAACATCAGCATCGTAATATTTCACGAATTGATTGAATAATTCTTTGGTAATACCTTTAGGCATAAATTCTTCCCAAGAAATATCATCAATATTATCAACAAATTTTTTAATAGAAACATCTTCATCAAACTTGATATCCATGCCATAAATCATCATAGGAATTCTAATGGAAATTCCTCGTAAAATAGAGATCATGGTACGACGCTGCTTTTTTAGACTCTTGGCTTTATCAATTGCAGCTTGTTCTTCTGGAGTACGTTCTCTTGGTTTCTTTTTGCGAGCTTTTTCAGCTTTATCATATTCTTCTTCATCTAAGCCTTGATGATTTACATCGACTTTCATTGTTTTTTTATCTTTTTTAGTAGTACCAATAATTCCTTTAAGGTGATTGAAAGCCTGTAAATCAGCATCCTTAATCATCAATAACTGATCACTATAAATAGAATCATCATCAAACCCAGTTCTAACAGCCTTTTCCGCATACGCACGTTTAAGTTTAGATAAAAGACTATCTACTTTAAGAGGAGCCATTTGTTGATTACTCTCACCTAAAATTGGAAGGAAGTTCATCAACTTAGCCATTCTAGCCCTTTGCTCTTTAGTTTGAATTTTACCGACACCAGTTGCTAAACTTGTAGATTCAGCCATAACTGTCAAGGCACGATCTGGCGCAAAATCAAATATATAACAATTCTCTTTCTTGCCAAACTCTGGTGATGAGTATGGGGTCTGCGCTCTAAAGGCAGCCTGCAAATATTGCATAGCACTGTTAGTATTCGATAAGAATAAGACACCTGTCCATTCAGGAATTGTGGCACCAGTCGTTAGCTTTCTAACAGTTAAGGTAATTGTCTTTAAGCCATCTTTGTCCGCCTGAGCAATAGCTTTGTTTTCTTTTTTAGCATCATTATCAGTGCCAAGAACTGTATCTGATTTATCATTTCTAACGACATTTAAAATTCGATATTCTGTACCAAATACCTTGTGCTTTTTCAGTAGTTTTTCAAGAGCATTAGCTTCTTTGATACCTGGTAATACCCAAAGTGTATGTCTTAATCTATTTCTGAATTCTCTAGTTGAAAACGGATAGTTGGTTGTACCTGGATTAGTAATATTGTCCAAAAAGTGCTCAATATCACTCTCATAGACAAATTTTCCATTTTGATCGGTTCTAAAGAATTCTTTGAAGTTAAAGGTATATTTTCCTAAGCCCTCTCCTACGAAACGAGGATCATTAAAATGCTTGTTCATTTCAAAAGTGAACATAGAAACCTTAGGCAAACCAGCATATGGATTCTTCACACCTGGATGAATCTTAGCCCAATTTGACTTGGCCTCTTGCTCCATCGTATAGTCCCAAGTAAATAAGTGATCTTCATCATAATCAGAAATAATATTAAACGGAGTTCCTGAAAGATCTAATTCCTTAGTATGTCTTTTAACGACCAAATCAAGAATATTTTGAGTCAATTCAGTTTGAGTACCTTCATGGGCTTCATCAACAATTACTAAGTCCCAATTAATGGCAAATAATTCTCTATTTTTGTCTGAGATTTTACCACCAACAGCTTCTGATCCTCCTAAGTCCTGAATACTTGCAAAATATACATATGGTTTGTTTGAATGCTCAAGCTCTGTAATCGAATCATGACCTAATTTCTTTGAGCCATAAGCGTAACCAGCATCTGGCATCTTTATCTTTTTGAAATCGTCAAACCAACCTTCATCAACAACTGGTCTGTGAGTCATGATAAGGACTTTCTTATACTTTTCTTCCTTGATTAATTCCAAGGCAGTCAACGTCTTACCAAAACGCATCTTAGCATTCCAAAGCATTTTTTGTCCGGTTTTAAAACCAGCCTTGGTTTTATCTACCGCTTCTTGCTGCTCTGGACGTAAAACGATTTTTGGTTTATTTTCATCACTGCCAACTTTATCTAAGACAGTCTTCCCCTCTTTTACTGCTTTAATAGCTCTCTTGGCAGTTTCAAGATCTGTAGCAAACCATTCTTTACCTGCCAAATCTTTACTATGCTTTATACCCGATCTTTCCAAAACATAGTGCACATCATGATCAGAAAACCACAAACCATCGGAACTACGATAAGCTAATTCTGCCCACTCCAACTTAAAAGGTAAACCAGAAGTCGTCATGTAGCTATTGATTCGTTTCTTAGCCCAACTTCTCAAATAATCACTATTGTCAGAATTATCTTTCGCTAGGTCGCCTACACCAGTTTTACCAATTTTCTGATTTCCTTCAAATACATCAAAATTACCACTAGAATTATCTACAGTCTGAATATAAATTAAATTCTTTTCAGCATTTGAAGTTAGACGAGAGGTGGTTTGATAAAGATATTGATCCTTCTTAGGCTCTTTGAATTTACTTGTATCTACATCTTCGTCATAATATGTATTCACAAACCAGGCACATAATGAATATAGATTCTTTAAGCTTTTTAATGCTTCTTCTTGACTAGCTTTTTCTAAAGTATGAGCTGCTGCATTACCTGGACCCTTAATATCATAAAAGGCTTTTACAACAGAATCTTTATTGATGTAATTGCCTTGTCTCAATCGTTTAAGAACATTATCAAAAGTATCACGTTCATCAATTATCAAATAATTTAAGTCCGCAACTTCTCTAGCAACATTTTCTGCCACTGTACGCACAGCAACTAAAGTTGCTGAATAAAGCTGACTAACATAACTTAGTTCAGCCTCATTTGCTTTTTCATAATATTGTTGCGTTAAGATATCTTTATTTAAAAATTCAAAATTGCTTTGCATAACTTTCTACCTAATCGTTATTATATTGATACTCCCATTATACAAAAAAGTCCGATTACTTTTTAATAATCGAATTTAAATTCTACTTGAGCTTACAAATGTTACAACACACATGAAAAACTTGTAAAAAGACAACAAAAAAGTGAAAAAACTAAAATACTTTTCCACAAATAGATTTAAAAATTTAATTTCTAATCTTTCTCAAAATAATAATCATCAAGTGCATAAGTAGTAACCGGCTTAATATGAAGCTGATATTTCTCAATTAAATCGGTTAATTCTTGACCATCGATTAAAGTTACTGTACGATTACCCTTCATCGCAATTCTTTTAGCGGTGTCTGTGTAATAACTTGTAGTTACGAAAATGCCATATTCAGCATTAAAACTATCCATTGTACCCTTAAAATCACGGATTTCTGCTTCACCAACTGGACCTGAAGTATACCTTTTACATTGAATTGCTACCCGACTTGTTCTAAATTCATCTGAACGAAAATAACCGAAGCCATCGATACCATGATCTCCAGATATTTGAACTCCTTTTTCCTTATCTATTGCCACTCCCATTTTTGAAATTAACAAGCGCGAGAAGCTTTCAAATTTTTCAGGTTTAAACTTTTTGATTTGATCCAACAACTGAGTCTTCCAATCATTATCAGCAGAATCTTGTTCATCATTTGAATCTACTGCCTCTTCTTTTTGATCATTAGCTAATTTCTTAGCCTTGTTTCTCTCAGCACGTAAAGCGTTCTTCTTGTCCCAATATGCTGCGATAATTCTTTGTTGTTCTTTTGAAGGATAATTAGTTAAATCAGCAGATCTACCTAAATCTGTTAAGACAACATCTTGATTACGTTTTAACTCTTCAACATAACCAACTGAATAAAGATTCTTTAAACCAAAATTGAAGTCGAATAAAAATGGAGAATACATCCCCGTTTTTGCTTTTTTCGTATAATAAACACCTTCATAAGTTAAACCATCATATTCATTTTCCGCTATGGTTCGACGAATCTGTTTTCTAGAAGCTGAACCTCCCAGATCTCTAAGAGCCATAACAATTGCTTTTCCAACATCACGTCGTTTATATTTTTTCATTTTTATATTTTTCCTTTATCTTTATTTCTGTTTTTCACTTCAATTTAATACCCAGCAACTTAAGCACCTGCTCATTCTTTTTACTTTGTTTCTCTGCTGCATTATTTACAAATTCAAATACTGATTCATCAATATCGGCAATCTTGACAAAATATACTGTATCAGTCCGAGCATTAAAGATCATCAAACAGTTAATTTTTTCATCGTTAAAATGATTATAAAAACCTAAAGTGTAGTAAACAAGGAGTTGTCTAACCCAGTATATTTGCATACTTTGAGCATTTGAAACTTTTAAATCCACCAAAGTATCTTTAAGAAGATAATCTCCTTCACCTGCTAAACAATTATTTTTAGTTGAAGCAATAAATGCATCCCTAGTAGGTCAACCATACTCTTCAAAGAAATGCTCTACTCGCTTAAGCATCTCTCTAATATGAGAAATAGTAACTTTATCAGGATAAGTCTCAGGTTTTACATATATGCCACTACGATATGCTTCTTCCCAAGCACAAACATCTCTAGCCATTTTAAATACTTCATCAGGCAAGTCATCAATTTCTGACGTGGCTTTTGCTATTTTCTTCAATCGTTCCTTTTCATCAACGACTTTTACAAGATCATCTGGTGACACGAGTTCTTGATCAAAATCTTTTTTTAACTGAATATTAGCAACATCAAAAGCATGATCATCTGTTAATAGAATTGCCCTAGTTAAATAATCAACCATTGTCCCTACATTACCTGCAGCTATGGTCTCATCATCCTTGGATATCATACCTACTGTGCCTAGTTGCTTTGCAGTAAAAGCATTGCTTCTAATAATTTTATTTAAAGGCAAAAGCTTAGGCATTTTTGCAAATTGACTAATTTTAATAGGAATCTCCATTTTCTTACCTTTTCTATAATGTATTTGATTATATTTTATAACTTTTTAGTCAAAAAAAGAGCTAGTGAACTAAGCTCACTAGCTCCCAGATATGGAAATGTATTATATTTTTCTTCCCTCAACCTTTTCAATAAAGGAAGTAATCGCATTAAAGTAATCTTCCTGATCGTCAAAGATTGAGAAGTGACTACCATTAGGACAGATATGTGCTTCACCATTAGGTAATCTCTTAGCTACTGCTTTTATCTCTTCAGGGTTCATACTGTCATATTTAGCACCTAAAACTAAAGTTGGAACTAAAATTTTCTTCAAACGATCACGAATAGTCCAGTCTTTACATGAACCAGTGATATTGAATTCAGTTGGTCCTTGCAAAGTAACATAGACTTGATCATTTAAATGATCAAATGTACGTTTTACAGCATCTGGCCACTCCGGAATTCGACAAATACAACGATGATATAATTTCATCAATAATTCACCGTAATGAGGATCATCGTACTTTCCAGCAGCTTCTATCTTCTTCATATAAGCTACGTCATCAGGATCCATCGTGTCGCGATATTTATTGATATATTTTGCATAATCCTGATAGCTATCAACCATATTAGAATCAATCACCGCTTTTACATGCTTACCATATTGTGATGCAGCATATTCAAGTGCAAAAAGTCCTCCAAACGATTGACCGTATAAGTAAAATTGTTCCAAATGCCAAGCCTTACGAACTTCCTCAATTTCATCAATAAAACGAGGAATGTTCCAGAGAGTTGGATCATCTGGTTGATCTGAGAAATATGAACCTAATAGATCATAATATATAATCTCAACTTCTGGATGTTTCTTAATATAATCGGAAAATGGCTCCAAATATTCATGGGTCATACCAGGGCCACCATGAAGAAGCAACATCTTAATTGGACCTTGACCTTCACGTCTGGTCCATACATGATAATCGTCTTGCAATGTTACGATTTTAGTTTCAGCTGACATGCTATTACCTCCTACTCAATCTGTTTACTTATATTATAGAGGATAATTTATGTATGCGCTTTCTATTTTGTTATAAAAAAGTCTCTTGACTAAGTCAAAATAACCCAATCAAAAGACATTTTTAACTATTTTCTACCTATTCGGCGTAACATCAACGCGTGCTGTTTTAACCTCGGACCAGTCACTGATCAAATTACTGTGAAGTGCACGAACGCGAACTTCGTAAACTTGGCCCTTCTTAAAGTCTTGTCCAAAATCATTCGTTGGATCATCTACTATATCGCCGCTTCTAGTTTTGCTAAAGAAGGTTGCCCACTTACTACTACCTTTCAATCTATACTGAATCTCATAGCTATCAGCTTCTGGGTTAACGTCCCATTCAATGTTGATATATGGTTCATCTGAACCATGGTCATTATAATAGCTAACCTTAAGCGTTGGCGTCTTTGGTTTCTCATGACTGCCCTTTAAAGGAATATAGTAAGTAAACTTTTGATTTGCTGAAACTGGGCTAAAGCTTCTACCTTCTTCATCATTCACCGCACGAACAGCAATATCGTAAGTTTCACCGTTAATCAGTCTATTCTTTGAAATTGTCTGAGTTAAAACATCAGGATAATTGCCGTCAGGGGTGAAATTACTATGTCCAATCATTGATGCGGCATCAAGCAAAGGATCATTTGATCTATACCGTCTTAGAGAAGAACCATAAATTCCATAACCAGTCGCATTATCAGCTTTAGTATAATCAACCTTGATTCCATCTTCAGTTGAGCTAACCTTAGTCACCTTAGGCGTACTTGGAAGAGCATTCGTATCTTCGCTAGTCAACTTAAAGCTGAAACGACCACGAGCAGAACCTTTTTCTAGATAATAAGTCCCTTTCTCTAAATTCCAGGAATATTTTCCATTTTTTAAGGTTCCTTTGGTTTTCCATGGATTTAACGCATAACCATAATCTGTGTCCTGCACAATTTGAATGTCATTATTGTTAAAAATATTAGACCGACTGTTCTCATACACAGGTTGAACAGACATATTCATCGTTACCTTTTGATCTTTATCCAGCGTAAATTTATATCTATTCATCGTATTCAGCTTTTCAGTATGATACATATCAGTCATACCAGTAACCGTCTGTCCTATTTTTATTGGGATAGCTGAGGTAAAACGCGTTTCTAACGGATAAGTTTTATGAGAGAAAGTCTCCAGCTTATTTCTGATCTTGGTAATCCGTGTAGCGCTAGTCTTAATCTTTACATTTTTACCAGATTTAGTAGTCAAATTGTAATGACCAGAACGCAAATAGAAGACTTTGGTATTCTTGTTTTTACCCTTATAAGGGATGCATTCCCAATTTGAAGTATTAAGGATCTTATATTCTGCCTTAGTGGCAACAGTTAATCTGGTTGGTGCTTTGAAATAGAAACGGTATTGATTGCCTTTTCTCACATAGCTGGTTGCATTATCAGAAATTGGTACTGTTGCAGCTTGAACGTTAGTATTCAAACTAAATAGCAATGCACCAGCAGCTACTGCACCAATTAAATAGCCTCTCCTCTTCATAGTTTTAACCTTCTTCTGCTTAATAATCCTCAAGTTCTTCAAGTTGACCATCAGCCGACTGATAAGCCTTCTTGACTTGATCTAACTTGAGTTCAGGGATAAAGTTCATTGTCTTAGCTGGATTTAACACATCAAGCAATTGAACTCGCATCATCTTATCAATCTTTAATTCCTTTTCAGGCAATTTCAAGATTGTATTCATATCTTTCATGCTATTATACTTTTCAACTGTCTTGTTTACTTCGCTAGCTAAATAAAGCCAAGTACGATAATCAACTGTTACAACCTCATTCTCTGGAACTTCAAGTTCCAACAAAATTTCACCGGCATCCGGCATTTCGGTTACATGCTCTGGAAATGGTGTACAAGAGATCGGTATCTTTTTAGCCAAAATTGGCTTCTTTGCTTCTGGCAACGTATCTTTAATAATCTTTTGCAACAGATATTGTTCAAGATAGATATTCTTGAAATATTGATCTTGTGTACGAATTGCATTAAGTAAATATGATTGCTCATCAATACTGATCTTGCCGTTCTGTCTTAAATCCGTCCAACCCTTTTGACTAATTGTATACTGTAAAGTTAATGTTTTCATTTTATCTTCCTTGTTAACGTATTTCTTATATTTATTATAACAAAAAGCCAGCACACTATAGCATTCCATAGTATGCTGACTCTTTAATTTAAGTTAGATTTTTTACCTATTAAAATTTAGAATTAGATCAATCAAATCCTGTACTTTCTGCAGATCAGCAGAGCTAATCACTTTTACCTTATTTGGTATTTCGAAGTGAGCATAATAATCAACAAAACGTTGAATAATATCAATATTCACTGAATATTCTCGATCACGATTGCGTTGGTCGAGAATTTTTAACGCATGAGTTAATGATTCCTCACTTAGTGGATCATTGGCATCCAGTAGTGGTTTAAAACAATCGATCACATACACTTGATAATTATCCGGTACTCTTTTCAAGATATCATTAATTGGATTAAATCCATGCCCGCCTAAATTTGTATTATCGACAATAGTTGGTAGGCCATTTTGTAACCGTGTTTGCAGTATTTGATTAAAAATTTGCCACACGATTTTCTCAGTTTGATTCACAAAGTTGATTTGGGGATGCCCATTATTTGAATTAATTCCATTTAAACGAATTCTTATCTCATCAGCTGAGATAGTATAGTTTTGTAAATCGTTCATCTTAATGAAACTAGATTTACCTGAAGCTTGTGGCCCCAACATTAAGATTAACGGTATCCTTTTCATATTATTGGTCATCTTGGTAATACAAATCCTTAAATTTCTTATGCTTATATTGTTGAGCAAGTTGTGGCGTCTTCCAGGCAACGCCACTTACCCATGGACCGGCTCCTTGAGCAAGTACTAAAACAGATTGACCGTTCTCAGTATGTAGACCATAGAAGTCTCCATCCCCTGCTTCCTGCATCCAACCACGGACATTCATATAATTTATTCCATGAACACGTTGACTTCCCATACCAGCCATTCCCCAATTTTTGGTTGCTTTATGATATGATGCAGACATATCACCATAAGTATATTTATCAAGAAAACCAGCTTTTACTTTATGCAATTCTTGTACGTAATTATCAACGTTGATTTTGTTTTGACTTATTTTAATAATAGACATTTTATCATCATTATAAGTATACCAAGTACCTTGAAATTCAGTTGGCACATTAAACAATCCGTCGTCTCCTGGTAAGTTTGATTTTTTACCAGCAGAATCTTCGCTTGAATCCGAACGCTCATCGTTCACCTTGGCATTTTGAGCTAAACTATTTACCAAACTATCTGAGTCACGTTTATTCAAATAATCAACCATTTGCTTCATGGTCACAGATCCTAATTTTTTACCATTTGAAAAGAGATAATAAATATTTTCTCCATTCACTTGCTTAAGAGTATATCCAGCATCTGCCGATACCATATAGGCTACGCCGCTACCCTCATTCATATATGAATAATTTGACTGATTCTTTAAATCGACTTCAATACCGTTTTGCTTACCATCAAGCAAAGCCTTGTTCCAACTACCAGAATAACGATTACCAGCATATGCAACTACAACTGCTACTGTTTTTTGTGGACTTAGATCTTGATCTGATAAGTGCCCCATCTTTGTAGGTTGTTTCTTGTTCTTAGTTACTTTGATAGTTGCACTACCTTTAGATGAAGTCTTTTGCTTAGGCTTTTGACTGCAGCCAGCTAAAGCTAAACCTGTTAACAAAATTACTGATATTTTCCCAATCTTTTTCATTTCATCCTCAACTTTCCAATTCAACGACATTTTACCACTTATCAGGCATTCAAAAAGACATAGTCAGAGTAAATCTGACTATGCCTTTTTAAAATATTCATTAAAATAAGATTTCTATTACTTAGCAGCCTTAGCTAAAGCCTTGGTCTTGAATGCATAAGCGCTGGCATGTTGATCTGCACCAGTAGCAATCTTCAAAGCCTTCACCTTTTTACCTTTAACAGTTCTGGTTACAGGGATGTAGTAAACACCATCACCGGCTAAGTTAACCCAGTTGTTAACGTTAAAGCCCTTCTTAAAGTTATAAGCTGCATAAATATTCTTCTTCATAACCTTCTTGATAAAAGCATTACGCTTCTTTGAAGAAACATTATATACATTCTCCTTAAAGAATTTTTGTGAAGGTACATACAACTTATCTTTGTTAGCAGTGTGAGCAGTAATCTTCAATGTATAAATGGTCTTTTTATCACTGCTGAACTTGTCAGTTTCACGATAGTACCAAGTTCCCCGAGTTGCCTTAGGTGTTGTATATTTACGAGCAATGCCATATTGACTAGCTGCATAAACATTTTGACTTTGCATCCCTACAAAGAAAATACTAACGAATGCAACTAATGACATTAGGAACAAATATCTTTTTCTCATAACAAGTACCTCCTACTATTAGTCTTTTCATCATAAAAAAGTTTCTATATAAGCAATTATTCAAAATCAACTAAATCTGAAATTTGATATCTAGTCGTAGCAATCTCAGGCTCAGCCTTTGGATCATGCTTACCAACCGCAATTGCCATCACCGGAACATACTGCTTAGGGTCAAGTCCCATTGTGGCTGCAGCTTTAGTTGAATCATAACCGGCCATTGCATTAGTATCATAGCCATGCTCACGAGCTATCAACATAAACTGCATTGCAGCAAGTGAAGTATCAACCATTGAATCAGCAACTAACATTTCCTTTGGTGCTTTTTCATATAAAGGCATAAAAGTATTTAAAGCCGCATCCATAGCTTCCTTAGTTACCTTTTTGGCTTCATACATACTATGCCATAATTTACTATACTTTTTAAAAGCCAAAGTATTGCCAAAGAATAGAACAATTGCCGAACTTTTATCGATCTGTGGGAAGTTAAACTTCATAAAATATTTATGCAGTTTTTCTCTTCCTTTATCTGTATCAACAACTACAAATCTCCAAGCCTGTAAGTTGCATGCAGATGGTGCCGTGATGGTTTCTTTAAGCATTTCGGTCATTTCTTCACGACTAATTTTTACTGAAGGATCAAATCTACGTACAGAATGTCTTCCAGTTAAAACATCATGAAAATCATTATTAATAATAGCCATAATAAGCCTCCAAAAATATGATACCGCTTACACACTTTAATAATAACTTATTTATAGCATTCTTTTCAATTGCTAATTTATCTATTTTAGCTTATGCTGAAAACGATTACTAATTATACAGGAGGCTTAAAATATGAGAATTGCAATTGCCGGTGCTGGCGCAATGGGTTCAAAATTCGGCTGGCATTTAAAGAAAGCTGGCAATGATGTTATCTTAATTGACACTTGGGACAGAAACATTGCCGCCATCCGTGAAAATGGCGTGGTCGCTAGAGTTAAGGACGAAGAAATTGCGGAAAAGATGCCAATTTACAGTCCTGAAGAAATTGATGAGCAACATGAAAGCGTTGATCTGTTAATCGTCTTTACCAAGTCAATGCAGCTAGAAAATATGTTAAACAGTCTGAAGCCAATCATTAGCAAAGATACTTATGTGCTCTGCTTGCTTAATGGCTTAGGTCACGAAGATGTGCTAGAGAGATTTGTCACTCGCGATCACATCATTATGGGTGTCACGATGTGGGCATCAATGATGACGGCGCCTGGCCACATTACTTTCGCCAATGACAATGGTAACGTCGAAATCCAATGCCTTGATCCAAAAGGTAAAGACGAGACGCAAAAGATCGTTAAGATTTTGACTGATGCTGGTTTGAATGCTAGTTACAGTGAAAACGTCATGTACTCTATCTGGCGTAAAGCTTGTGTTAACGGCGTGGTTAATGCTCTTTGTGCTTTGCTTGATGCTGACTGCAAGCAATTTGGTCACACTAAGGAAGCTGACGAGTTGACTAGAAATATCGTACAAGAATTTGCGGATGTTGCTCAATACGAGGGCGTCAACTTGGATCGCAAGGAAGTTATTGAACACGTTGAAAGTTTGTTTGATACGCCACACTATCCTTCAATGCATCAGGATTTGGTTCAAAACAATCGTCCAACTGAGATCGACTATATTGACGGCGCCGTTTGGCGCAAGGGCTTGAAGCATAGTGTTGCCACTCCATACTGTGCTTTCATCACGCGTTTGATTCATGCTAAGGAAGATATTTTGAACGTTAAGTAATAAAAATTTTAAGAGCATCAAAA